>ERZ1673753.776-NODE-776-length-35479-cov-5.638691_pt1 | contig 35479 bp, 32 predicted proteins | sample MGYA00580201_ERZ1673753 | MGnify/ENA primary metagenome ERZ1673753 (study PRJEB41218, sample SAMN15661747) | gut metagenome | host: Homo sapiens | place: Canada: London | collected 2015-08-20/2019-03-30 | study: EMG produced TPA metagenomics assembly of... | reverse complement strand
TGGCCGCCGGCGGTGCGGATGACGGCGAAGGCGCGGTCGTCCTTACCCACCGCCAAAGCCGTGAGCGGGAAGATGCCGTCGCCGAGGATGACCTCGACGTCGACGCGCTCGCCCATCGACAGGTAGATCGATTCGGTCTCCCGGGGCTGGACGGGGAAGCCGTCGGTGTGGGTGACGGTCATGCGGTGACCACCGAGGGCCACCTTGAAGATGGTGTCACCGCCGGAGTTGATAAACCGCAGGCGGGCCTTGTCGCCCGGGCGAGCCTCGAAGGTCCGGTGAGCACGGGGGATACGTCCGTTGATGAGGTAGTGCGGATACATCACATCGCCGGCATCCCCGCCCAGTACCCGGTCCGGGGAGCCGTGCATCATCTGGCCGTGACCTCCCATCCCCTTCTTCCCGTTATGGTCGCCCGAACCCATTCCGGTGAGCTTGTCGAGCTCATCGTCGGGAGTGCCCTGAATGCCATCGACCCAGTCGTCGAGCACGATGGTCCACTCGACGTCCTGGTCCTCAGCGTCTTGCGGGTCACGGATGATCAGTGGGGCGTGGAGGCCGCGATCAAGCTGCAGGCCGGAGTGGGAATGGTAGAAGTAGGTGCCACCGTGGGGGGCTTCAAAAACATAGGAGAAAGACTCGCCAGGTTCAATGGGGTCCTGGGTCATGCCGGGCACACCGTCGGCTGCGTTGTGGAGTGCGATGCCATGCCAGTGGATGGAGGTGCTCTCAGGCAGTTCATTGGTGATATCGACCTGGAGGACGTCGCCGGCGGTGGCCTCAATGGCCGCATCCCCGGTGTCAGAGACGTATCCCCACGTCTTGGCTTCGATGCCGCCGATATCCAGAGAGAGGGGCCGGGCGGTCAGTGTCCGGCGCACCGTCGGCTCACCGAGCGCAGTGGGGGTGGGAGTGGGGCGAAGAGAGGAACCTGGTGCCGAGGCAGCGGGTCCAGGGTCGCTGGTGCAGGCGGCCACGGCCCCGGTGCCGGCGAGGACGAGCCCGCCGAGCAGAAACTGTCGTCGGGAAAAAGCGTTCGTCATGATTTAACCGTCCTTGGTGCAAGATTTCAGTGACACGGGAGACAGGCGCAGGTGAGGACCCTGCTGAGCCATCACGTCAGGCGCAGGTCTGTGACACAGGTGGCACCGTCGTCGGCGGTGGAAAACTCCGCGGTGCCGGTACGCCCCTGGTAGCTGACCTCAATCAGGCCGGTGGCATCATCGGGAAGCCAGAAGCCAATAAACCCGTTGTCGAAGGTGGTTGTCGTCTCGTCCACCAGCACCTCACCGGTCGCCTCATCGGTGATCGTGACCTGGATATCCTCATTGTCGAGTTCCCCCTGGCAGGTCGTGAGGCTGTGGTAGAAGCAGTCGTGGGTGGAGGTGAGATAGGGTGCGATCGAGACATACGTCTGATTGTCGGGAAGATCGACCACGACTTCCTGGTCATCGCTCGAGAGCAGCAGTTCATCGGCACGCACTGAGGCGATCAGATCCGTGGGACGCTCAGTGACCTTCTGCCGGTCGAGGTGATCAATGATCTCCACCGCGTCCATGTCGGCCAGGCCATGGGTAGTCAGGAATGTATCCTGGGACACCGTCTCGTCGGCGGTGGGTTCCGGGCCGGCGGCCGAACACCCCGTGAGGGTGAGGGCAAGAGTGGCGGCTGCGATCGCTGCTCGTTTCACGTCAATCTCCTTGGATCGTGGTAAGACCGTGAGAAGACACCGCCTCAAGGTCGATGTCATACCTTTATCTAGCACGGGTTCCTGACGGACTAGAAATCAAAAGCCCTGCTCACAGCCTTATAACAGGGCGAAAAGGGGGTGGATTCGGTGGGCTGGGTCACCACCGGGACACCACCCCACAGCCGTGGGCGATGTCCTTCTACCCGCCCCGGGTATGCGGTGCAGGCAGTGAAATCCCTGGTGGCGCCTGCTGAACCGACCAGGGGAGGCGATGCCGCCGGCCCGGGGTGGGGCACAGGGGTGACGGCAGTCGAAGGGTGATGTTTGAAGATTTGATGAAGATTGCCCCGCCGGGCACTGAGCGAGGGTGGTATTCCCCCCCTGGCCGGAGCAATACTGGGGTCTATGGCTGACCGCACACCGACCACCGCCACGCCCCCGGGGCGGGTGCTGGTCGTCGATGATGAACAACCCCTGGCTCAGATGGTGGCCTCCTACCTCATCAGGGCCGGCTTCGATACCCGCCAGGCGCACACCGGCACCCAGGCCGTGGACGAAGCCCGTCGCTTTTCCCCTGATGTTGTGGTGCTAGATCTGGGGCTGCCCGAACTCGACGGCCTGGAGGTGTGCCGACGGATCCGCACCTTCTCGGACTGCTACATCCTCATGCTCACCGCGCGTGGCAGCGAGGACGACAAGATCAGCGGTTTGACCTTGGGGGCGGATGACTACATCACCAAACCTTTTAGCATCCGGGAACTGGTGACCCGGGTGCATGCGGTGCTGCGCCGCCCGCGCACCAGCACCACCCCACCGCAGGTGACCACCCCCTTAATCGTTGGTGACCTCATCCTTGACCCCGTCGCCCATCAAGTGCGGGTGGGGGAGACGACTGTGGAGCTCACCCGCACGGAGTTCGAGCTGCTGGTTGCCCTGGCCCTGCGCCCCGGCCAGGTGCTGACCCGCCACGACCTGGTCACCGAGGTCTGGGACACCACCTGGGTCGGTGATGAACGCATCGTCGATGTCCACATCGGCAACTTGCGTCGCAAGCTCGGCACCGACACCCGGGGCCGGGGGTTTATCGACACCGTGCGTGGCGTGGGCTACCGGGTGGGGCGGCCATGAATCACGGACCCGGCCTGACCTTCCGCTTCCTGGCCGCCCAGGTGTTGGTCGTGGTGATTAGCCTGCTGGTGGCCGCGGCCGTGGCCACGATGGTGGGCCCGACCCTGTTCCATGATCATATGTTGATGACCGGCCGGGAGGACCCCTCGCTGGAGCTGTTCCATGCCGAGCAGGCCTACCGGGGCGCCAACCTGATCACCCTGGCCGTCGCCCTGCCCACCGCCTTGATCAGCGCCCTGCTGGCCAGCCTGTGGTTATCGCGTCGTCTGCGCACCCCCCTGCAGGATCTCACCCGCGCCGCTACCAGCCTGACGGCCGGCAACTCCCGTATCCGCGTGCCCGCCGGAAAAGCAGGCCCCGAGGTCACCACCCTGGCGCATGCCTTCAACACCATGGCCGACCGGCTGGAACACACCGAACAGGTCCGCCGCCAGATGCTCTCTGATCTGGCCCACGAAATGGGCACCCCCTTATCAGTGCTCACGGTCTACCTCGATGGTCTCCAGGACGGGGTCGTGGACTGGAATAATGCCACCCACACGATCATGGCTGACCAACTCACCCGCCTGACCCGGTTGATGGAAGACATTGACGATGTCTCCCGGGCCCAGGAACACCGGATCGATTTGGACCTGGCGGAGGAAGGGCTCGGGGATCTGCTCCATACCGCCGCTGCTGCCGCGAGGGAAGCTTATGCTGACAAAGGCGTCGATTTACAGGTCGAGACCATTACGGACACCGCCCGGGTGCTCGTGGACCGGCAACGCTTCGGCCAGGTGATGAGCAATCTCCTGTCGAACGCGCTACGGCACACCCCGGCCGACGGGCAGGTCCGGATCAGCGTCCACCGACAGGGGGCGTCCACCGCGCTCATCCACGTCGCCGATGACGGCGAGGGCATCCCACCTGACCAGATCGAACACGTCTTCGAACGCTTCTACCGGGGGGATGCCGCCCGCAGCCGGGACAACGGCGGGGCCGGTATCGGTCTGACCATCTCCAAGGCATTGATCGAGGCCCACGGCGGCACTCTCACCGCCACCTCCCCCGGACCCGGTCGCGGAGCGGTGTTTGCCCTCCGCCTCCCACTGTCCCCTCCCGACAGTGAGGAGGCTGCTCGGTGACCACACCCTGCCCCGCGTGAGGGCCGTGCCCTCCACCCCTTGAAAGTATACCCCCGGGGGGTATACGCTAGGGAAGCATACCCCCCGGGGGTATGCGCTAGAGAGCGGCATCGCCGCACCCCACCGAACCGAAGGAGCTTTCCCATGATCACCTCCCCGCCCCGCCTCTTGCCGATGGCCTCCAACGGCTGCAGCTGTTGCGGACCTGCCTCACGTGCCGACACCACCTCCATCCCTGCCGCCGGCGACTCGTCAGCAGGAGGGTCCTCCCCTAGCTACCAGGTCACCGGCCTGACCTGCGGGCACTGCGCGAAAAGCGTGACCCAGGCCCTTCAGGCCCTCCCCCAGGTCGACGACGTCCGGATTGAACTCGCTGCTGGTGGTGTTTCCACCGTCACGGTCACCGGTGTCGTACCTCCGGAGATGGTTCGCCGGGCCATCGAGGAGGCCGGCTACACCGTCTTATCCTGATCAGTTTTACCCATCATCTCGACCCCGACCGGGTTGAGCGAAAGGAACGTCATGAGCACTCCCCACCATTCCGGTGATCACCATGGTGATCACCCCGCTCCGGAAACAGACCACACCCACCACCCGGATCATGCCAGCCACGAACACCACGCAGATGCCGACACCCACGGCCAGGCGATGCCCCACGATCACCCGCACTCCGCCCTGGACGAAGACCACCACGTTCATGGTCACGGCGAACACGCCGGACACAGCACCGCAATGTTTCGGGACCGCTTCTGGTGGTCGCTAATTCTGTCCATTCCCGTCGCTATTTTCAGCCCCATGGTCGCCCACCTGCTCGGCTACCACCTCCCGGCATTCCCCGGATCCACCTGGATCCCCCCGGTGCTGGGCACGATCATCTTCGTCTACGGCGGAACGCCTTTCCTCAAGGGCGGATGGAAAGAACTGAAATCCCGCCAACCCGGGATGATGCTCCTGATCGCCATGGCCATCACCGTGGCGTTTGTCGCCTCCTGGGTCACCACTCTGGGACTGGGCGGTTTTGACCTGGACTTCTGGTGGGAGCTGGCCCTGCTGGTGACCATCATGCTGCTGGGCCACTGGCTGGAGATGCGCGCTCTCGGGGCCGCGTCCTCCGCGCTTGACGCGCTGGCTGCCCTGCTGCCGGATGAGGCCGAGAAAATCATCGACGGGACCACCCGCACCGTGGCCATCTCCGAGCTGGTTGTCGACGACGTCGTGCTGGTGAGGGCCGGTGCCCGGGTGCCGGCCGACGGAACCATCCTCGACGGAGCCGCCGAATTCGATGAGGCGATGATCACCGGCGAATCCCGTCCCGTCTTCCGCGACACCGGTGACAAGGTGGTCGCCGGTACTGTGGCCACCGACAACACCGTCCGCATCCGGGTGGAGGCTACCGGCGGGGACACCGCCCTGGCCGGGATCCAACGCATGGTTGCCGACGCCCAGGAGTCCTCCTCCCGGGCCCAGGCCCTGGCGGATCGGGCGGCGGCGTTGTTGTTCTGGTTCGCGCTGATCTCCGCTCTGATCACCGCGGTGGTGTGGACCATCATCGGCAGCCCGGACGATGTCGTGGTGCGCACGGTCACGGTGCTGGTCATCGCCTGTCCACACGCCCTGGGCCTGGCGATTCCGCTGGTCATTGCGATCTCCAGCGAGCGGGCCGCGAAATCCGGGGTGCTCATCAAGGACCGGATGGCGCTCGAGCGGATGCGCACCATCGACGTGGTGCTCTTCGACAAAACCGGCACCCTGACCGAGGGTGCGCACGCGGTCACCGGTATCGCGGCAGCTGTCGGCGTCACCGAGGGCGAGCTGCTGGCCCTAGCCGCCGCCGCGGAGGCCGACAGCGAGCACCCCGTGGCCCGCGCCATCGTGGCGGCCGCGGCCGCCCATCCCGAGGCCTCCGGTCGGCAAATCCGTGCAACTGGTTTCAACGCCGCCTCCGGCCGGGGGGTCCGGGCCACTGTCGATGGCGCTGAGATCCTCGTGGGCGGGCCGAACATGCTGCGCGAGTTCAACCTCACCACCCCGGCCGAGCTCACCGACACCACCAGCGCCTGGACCGGGCGTGGGGCCGGTGTGCTCCATATTGTCCGTGACGGTCAGATCATCGGTGCGGTGGCCGTCGAGGACAAGATCCGCCCCGAATCCCGCGCCGCCGTGAAAGTCCTGCAGGACCGCGGGGTGAAGGTCGCGATGATCACCGGCGACGCCCAGCAGGTGGCCCACGCCGTCGGTCAGGACTTAGGCATTGATGAGGTCTTCGCCGAGGTCCTGCCCCAGGACAAAGACACCAAGGTCACGCAGCTGCAGGACCGGGGTTTGAGCGTGGCTATGGTCGGTGACGGTGTCAATGACGCCCCCGCTCTGACCCGCGCGGAGGTCGGTATCGCCATCGGTGCCGGCACGGATGTGGCCATGGAATCTGCCGGGGTGGTCCTAGCCAGTGATGACCCGCGGGCAGTGCTGTCGATGATTGAGCTGTCCCAGGCCAGCTACCGCAAGATGATCCAGAACCTGATCTGGGCCTCTGGCTACAACATCCTCGCCGTGCCACTGGCCGCCGGAGTGCTCGCCTCGATCGGGTTCGTGCTGTCCCCGGCCGTGGGCGCGATCTTGATGTCTGCCTCGACCATCGTGGTGGCTCTGAACGCCCAGCTGTTGCGCCGCATTGATCTGAATCCGGCTCACCTGGCTCCGACCGAGTCGAAGGAGGAACACAGTGGGTCGATATCCCCCGTAACCGTTACTGACTGACCTTGTCTCTCGACCCCTAACTCACACCACCTTTGAAAGGAACGCTCATGAAACGCAGCATTACCCTCGCCGCCTTGGCGCTGACCTCCACCCTGGCGCTGACCGCCTGCAGCGACGCCACCGACAACTCCAACGATGCCGACACCACCAGCACCACGACGGCAACCGCAGAGACCAACGAGACCCACCAGGAAGACACCACCACTGCCGACGAAGAGCACGGCGGGCACGACCACCCTGCCGACGGCGGGGCACCGCCGGCAGGCATTGAAGAGGCCGAGGATCCCACGTACCCGGTGGGCACCGAGGTCATCCTCACCGCTGACCACATGCCCGGCATGGACGGGGCCACCGCCACCATTTCCGGGGCGTTTGACACCACGACCTATTCGGTCAGCTACACCCCCACCGAGGGTGGGGCCCCGGTTACCGACCACCGCTGGGTCGTCCATGAGGAGCTCGTCGATCCGGGTCAGGCCCCCCCTGCCCGACGGGGCGAGCGTTGTCCTGGATGCCGAGCACATGTCCGGCATGAAGGGTGCTGAGGCCACCATCGATTACTCCACCGAGGAGACGGTCTACATGGTTGATCTCACCGGCGACGGGATGACGATGACCAACCACAAGTGGGTCACCGAGAGCGAGATCCAACCCGCCGAATAGTCCACCCACTCTGAACCGCGAGACCAGACAAGGCACCCGCTCCAGAGTCGGTCATCAATCGCTGCCGACCATGCCGCAGCACACCAGCCACACACGGAACCTGCACGCCCACAAGGCCCACGCTGAGGTAGGCCTTCTGTGTCACTGCTTCTCTTAGTCCGGGAAATATGCCCTGGAATGACCCTGGTGACAGGAGTTCATTCCAGGGCTTTGGGTGCTGTTGCAAAGTTGGGGCAGTAGGAAGAGCGACGTGAAATAATCACAGCCATGGGTATTTTCTCCGGTCGTCATTTCCCCGTGACATCATTCTGTGGGCGGTGCGGTGGTACTGCCGCTACGGGGTGAGCTACCGCGATCTGGAGGAAATGATGACTTCAGCGGGGCGTGCCGGTCGATCACACCACGATCTACCGCTGGGTCCAGATATACGCCCCTGAGCTGGACAAACAAACACGGTGGTACCGGCAGGTACCTGATTGGCAGGCCAGTTCCTGACGGGTGGATGAGACCTATATCCGGGTCGGCGGCAGGTGGTGCTACCTCTATCGGGCGATCACCGCTGGTGGTCAGACCCTGGACTTTTACCTCTCTCCGAAGCGGAACGTGGCCGCAGCGAAGCGTTTCCTGGCCAAGGCTCTCAGATCCAATGCCTCAGCCGGGTATCCCAGAGTGATCAACACCGATAAAGCATCCTCCCTAGCCAGGGCAATCGCCGAGTTGAAGTCAGAGGTAATCTGCCCGCCAACAGTGGAACACCGGCAGGTGAAATACCTCAACAACATCCTGGAAATCGACCAAGGTCGACTGAAGCGGATCCTCGGGCCGAAAGGCGCGTTTAAGAACCGGACATCTGCATATCGGACGTTGAAAGGGATGGAGGCGATGCACTCATTGCGGAAAGGGCAAGGCACGATGTTTGCCTACGGGCAACCGAACCCGGACGCGGTGATCGTCAACCAGGTCTTCGAGACGGCCTAACAACGCCCACACGCAGCGGCGATCAGGGAATGAGAAACTGAGTCTTCGCTGCGCTCCGCCCAATTTTGCAACAACACCTCGACAAATACCTATAACCTAACCCCACACACAAACAACTTAACACGCTCTGGTGGAACGAGACTAGGCTCCACCAGAGCTTGGGATACCGGATCCCGGCCGAGGTGGAAACCGAATTTTGGAAGCAGCACCCGCCACAGGAAATAATAGAAATCAAGGCAAATGCCTAGGAACAAAACTCGGGGCACTCCAAACAGAGATCGCTTTACTCGGCACCTACTGCAATACAATTTAGAAACTAATTCCACTTGGGGCGCGGCGCAGCCCAAGAATTAAGCGCGACGAGAAGTTCATCGACCATATCGGCGACAATAAGCGTGTCGACATCATTTTGACGAATAAATCCCTCGTCTGCCATATGCTTGAGCATCGATACCGTAGGCGCCCAGAAACTTGAACCAAAAAGGGCAATGGGCTTGCGATGAAGCCCGAGTTGTTGAGCTGTCCACGCATCAAAAAATTCGTCTAACGTTCCAGCGCCACCAGGCAAACACACATAGGTATCAACCAGGTCACTCATCCGTTGCTTACGCTGATACATCGTGTCAACAATCTCAAGGTGCGAAAGACCCGGATGTGCAATTTCGCCATCGACAAGATTCTGAGGCATCACGCCGATTACACAGCCACCGTTAGCCAAACAGGCATCCGCCACAGCACCCATTAGGCCGACTCTACCGCCACCATAAATCATCCGTACCCCCTGCTCAGCTAGACCCGCCCCTAGGGCTTCAGCAAGAAAGGCATTGGTATGGTTGCGACCACTGCTCGCCCCTGTAAATACGGCTACAGAACGCACAGGATTGGCAATCAACTCCGGAAACACTTCATCTTTCAAAAGCGGTGCCAGCTTAACGTTCGGCACGGACGGGTTTACCCATTCGCACTCAGCAATTTCTGCAGCTGCCACAGGCTCCACTGAGCCTGAAAAGTAAAAAAGATCGGCAACAACAGCGCTACCGGCTTCGTTAGCCGCAGCTGCACGGTATGTTCCCATCGGAACCAAGAGAGCAGCATCGAGCGAAATCCCCAGCTCTTCATTGACTTCCCGTATCACCGCATCAAGCGAGGATTCCGCAAACTCGAGCTTGCCTCCCGGAAATTGAAATAACGCAGTGCCCTTCTTACGCACGCATAGGACTTCTCCTCGCGAATTTCTCACTACAACAGCGCTGACGTGAATATCAGAAGAAGGCATGCGTGCAAGTTTAGGACAATCTGTTCGAGTCGACGCACCTGCAATCCTCGACTCTTAGACACCAGAAAAAGAAAGAAACCGGAGGTAACATTCCCTTTCGGGTTTGCTACCTCCGGTAGTGCAGTTTGTTCAACTGCTTGCTGTGGGCGAAGGGGGACTTGAACCCCCACGTCCCGAAGGACACTGGCACCTGAAGCCAGCGCGTCTGCCATTCCGCCACTCGCCCGAGTGACTATGTAGGACACATGGTATTCACCACAGTGTTTACACTGTCTTGCCTGCTAAGACCGCACATTCCTTCTCGGAAGTGATGCTCGCTGGCAACGAAATGAAACTCTAGCACGATGCACGCGCGCTTCCAAAAAACGCATCTGACCTGCGTGAAAGTGCACGTTACCCGTTACTACCCCTATAATGGCCAACTACACACTCGCAGCATCGGGGTATGGCTGCACAGCACAACCTGCCACCCGGTGCCCGCGACTTTCGTCATACAGCGCCCCGCCAGGCACAACTAGCGCCAGGCACTTAAGGCATGCGACTGCAGTGGAAAACACAGGACGACACAGGAGGACTACGGACAATGAGTCTGTTTGGACGATTCAAGAAGCTCGACAGCTCGCTTCAGCGCGGGCTGGATAACGGCTTCGCACGTGTCTTCGGCGGCGAGGTTGTTCCAACCGAGATCGACGAGGTTCTTAAGCAGTACGCCGAAGAATCCGTCATGACGGATGCCCAGGGCCAGCGTTTGGCCCCCAGCTACTTCCAGGTACTCGTCAGCACCCGCGACTACGCCAGCCTCACCGAGTCCCGCCCGCGCCTAGCCGAGGAGATGGGCGATCGCCTGAGCCGCTTCATTCGTAACCAGGGCTGGCGCACAAACGAGCCGGTCAAAGTGAACCTTTCCGCCCACGACGGCTTGCACTCCGGGCAGATGCGCGCCGACGCCCGATTCGACGTTCCGCGCACCGAAAATGGCTCCAGCTCAAACGTCGCTATTGGCGAAGATGCCGGTGCGGCGGCAAGCAACCAGCCTTCTCACGGCAACCCAGACGGTGGATATAGCGATTCTTACCCGCAAGCTGTTCAAGACGACGGTCGCCCGGAATGGCCGTCGTCGCAGCCCGGCGAGCGTTCGTTGGTATCGCATGATTATGACGCCCCTAGCTCCAACGACGACCCTTCCAGCGACGCTCAAAACCCCAGCTCCGGACGGTCTCTAGGGGATCTAGTGTCGCCGGCGGATGCACAGCGCCACCACGACGAGCCGGCCGGCGCTACTGGCGCCGCCGCTGCGAGCGCAGTCGGCGCTGGGGCTGCCAGCGCGGCAGGTGTGCACCGCGCCGCCCCGGATTTCGCGCGCAATCAGTGGTCGGATCAGGCACAGCAAGCGGAAGATTCTGAGCACCCGGCATCCCCGGTATCCCAGGAACCCCAGGAATCTTGGGATTCCCGCGGCCACCAAGCCCAGGACGAACAGAAGGAAAGCGCCGTGAACAACCAGCAGGATTGGCAGAACCAGCAGGATGGCAATGATTTCGAACGTCCGGTGAGCTACCCGGGCACCGAGGTCATTGTGCAGTCCACTCCCTCCCCCGTGCGCGGAGGCGTGGGCGCGGACGGCGGCGAGCGCGAACTGCGGGTCACCCTCACACTGCACGATGGCTCCGATCGCACCTACGAACTACGCAAGGGCAGCAACATCATCGGGCGTGGCAACGGAGTGGATCTGCGCATCCCCGATACCGGTGTTTCCCGCCAGCACGCAGACATCACCTGGGACGGCTACGATGCCGTGTTGACGGACCTGCAGTCCACCAACGGCACTTCCGTTAACGGCACCCCGATCGAAAACTGGCTGCTGGCCAGCGGCGACATAATCTCTCTCGGCCACTCTGAGATCGGCGTGGAGTTCCACTAACCCTATTTTTCCCTTCCGCCCTACTCCTTCAGGGTCATCTAAACTAGGCTATTCACATACACATGTGCCCCGCGGGGCTGTGTGCGCCTGTGTCTATTGAGTGGTTCATTGAGTACTCACTGAGCCCGCCGACCTTAATGAGGAGTTGAATACCGTGCAGACCACGCTGCTTTTGCTGGTCAAGATTGGCCTGCTGCTTTTGCTGTGGTTCTTCATTTGGATGACTGTTCGCTCCCTCAAGAAGGATGCGGATCGGACCTCCGGCTTGGCTCCTGCCGGGATGGCTCCCGTCTCAGCGGGTTACGCCGGCCCCATGAACGAGCCCTCCTCTTCCGGCCATGCTTTCCGCAGGCACAAGGCGCCTAATTCCCTGGAGCTCACCAGTGGTCCGCTGACCGGCACCACGTTGAACCTCAAGGGATATCAGGACGTTTCCATCGGTCGCTCGCAGTCGTGCACGCTGGTGTTGGAGGATGACTTTGCCTCCGGCACTCACGCGCGTCTGATCCGCCGCGGCTCGGATTGGTACGTCGAAGACCTCGACTCCCGCAATGGCACTTGGATCGGTAACGAGCGCCTGGACCAGCCCGTTAAGCTTTCCGCCGGTATGGAAATCCGCATCGGCCAAACCCACGTGAGGATGGACGCATGACCGAGGGCAAGAACGGCAACATCGGGCGCACGCTGAACTATGCGGCGTGCTCTGACCGTGGCTTGGTGCGCGGCAACAACGAGGACTCCGCCTATGCCGGCCCGCGTCTGCTGGCTTTGGCTGACGGCATGGGTGGCCACGCCGCCGGCGAAGTTGCCTCCCAGTTCCTCATCAATGCCCTCAGTCCCCTGGATTCCCCGCTGATCGACGAGCCAAACAACCGCGATCAGTTGGAAAACTTGCTGGCCACGGCCACGGACGAGGGCAACCAGGACATCGCCGCACACGTCGACGAGCACCCAAACTTGGACGGCATGGGCTGCACCCTGACCTCCATGCTCTTCCGCGAGGACGAGGTCGCCATCTGCCACATCGGCGATTCCCGTGGCTACCGCCTGCGCGACGGCGAGCTGCGCCAGGTCACCAAGGATGACACGTTCGTGCAGTCCCTCGTCGATGAGGGCAAGCTCGACCCCGCGGATGTAAGCAGCCACCCACAGCGTTCCCTCATTCTCAAGGCCCTCACCGGCCGGCCTGTGGAACCCACCCTGTGGCGCGAAAAAACGCAGGTCGGCGACCGCTTCATGCTCTGCTCCGACGGGCTTTCGGATCCGGTCAGCATCGACACGATCCGCGAGATTCTCTCCCGTGGCACCCCGGAGAAGGCTGCCCGCAAGCTCGTTGAGATGGCGCTGCGTGGCGGCGGCCCGGACAACGTCACCGTTGTTGTTGCCGATGTTGTTGGTTTTGACGCCGACTCCAACGCCCCGACGGATCCGGAGCTCACCCTGCCACCCCGTCCGGTGATGGCGGGAGCCATTGCAGGTGAGGCAGTGGATATGCCACGACCGAATTCTTCGGCAGCCCGCGCAGCGGCAATTCAAGGGCTGTCGACGACGACGGCGGCGTCACCAAAAAAGGACGAGGAAGACGACGAGCCCGAACCTGCGACGGCCAACGGTGGCCACGATCGCACAGGTAACGGCCACAATGTCGACGGCGATGACCACAGCGTAGGCGATGCAGAGCCCAGCGCGACCAGGAAGCCGAAGAAATCCCGGCGCGGCCTGTGGGTGACCCTGGCGATCATCCTGGCCGTTGTGCTGGCCGGCGGCGCGGTGACCTATGTGATGTACCAACGAGTGAAGGACACGTACTACGTCACCGCGGATAACTCACAGATCAAGGTGATGAACGGCACTGATTCTTCCGTAATGGGATTCAAGCTGAACTCTGTGCACCAGGACGTCTGCCTGGACGACGAAGGCAAGGCGACCTTCGTGGATCCGGGTGCGGGTGGTGATTGCCACCTGTTTAAGACCTCCGACCTGACTCCGGCGGCGCAGGGCGCACTGTCGGACCTGCCGGAGGATTCCTACGACAAGGTCGCGGGTCAGGTCAACCGTTTGGCGGAGCAGACTCTGCCGGTTTGTGTGACGCGAGTGCCGGCAGACGGAGACAAAGAAAAGGCCAAGGCCAAGGACGACAAAGACGACAAGGATGACGATAAGGATAAGGACAAGAGCAGCACAGAAAAGAGCGAAAAGAAGAGCGACGCGCCCGAAGACCTCACGACCCCCGGAGTCTCCTGCCGCGAGGTGAAGTAACCCATGAAGCTTTTTAGCCGACGCACCGAGGCTGGCTTGCTGCTGCTGGCCGCCATCATTTTGCTGCTGGCCATCGTGGCGCTGGAGATCTCGCAGGGCAAGGAAATCAGCTCCGAGGTGTTCTACCTGGTCGGCGGCTTCTTCCTGACCTTCCTGGTGGCGCACCTGGTGGTGTGCTGGACGGCTCCGGAGGCCGACCAGATCATGCTACCCATCGCGGCGCTGCTCAACGGCCTGGGGCTGGTGATGATCTACCGTCTGGACCTCGGATCGGGCCTCACACTGGCGAAGTCGCAGATTATGTGGACCGCCCTGGGTGTGGTTCTGTTCTCCCTGGTGATTGGCTTCCTGCGGGATCACCGCTCGCTGCAGAACTACTCGTATCTGCTGGGCTTGGCGGGCCTTATCCTGACGGCTCTGCCGATCGTCTGGCCTACTTCCCTGAACGCGGACGCAAAGGTGTGGATCAGCATCGGCCCGTTCTCGATCCAGCCCGGCGAATTCGCAAAGATCATGCTGCTGCTGTTCTTCGCCGCGCTGCTGGTGAATAAGCGCCGCCTGTTCAACGTGGCCGGCAAGTCCTTCCTAGGCATGCAGTTCCCGCGTCTGCGCGACCTCGGTCCGCTGTTTCTGGTGTGGGGCATTGCGCTGATGATCATGGCCGCGCAGAACGACTTCGGCCCGGCCCTGCTGCTGTTCGGCACCGTGCTGGGCATGCTGTACATCGCCACCGGCCGCGCCTCCTGGCTGGTGCTGGGTTTTGGCCTGGCTTTCATCGGCGCATTCGGCGTGTACCAGATTTCGGCAAAGATTCAGGATCGCGTGTCCAACTTTGTGGATCCTCTGGCGAACTACGACGGCAACGGCTTCCAGCTCTCCCAGGCCCTGTTTGGCATGTCCTTCGGCGGCGTGACCGGCCGCGGCCTGGGCGAGGGTTACCCGAACAACATCCCCGTCGCACACTCCGACTTCATCTTGGCCGCCATCGGCGAGGAACTGGGGCTGATCGGTCTGGCGGCCGTGCTGCTGGCTTACACGGTGTTCGTCTCGCGCGGTTTCAACACGGCCATGCGAGCCCGCGATTCCTACGGCAAGCTCGTTGCCGCGGGTCTGGCGCTGACGATCGCCATCCAGATTTTCGTGGTCACCGGCGGTATTTCCCGCCTACTGCCCATGACCGGCCTCACCACGCCGTTCCTGTCGCACGGTGGTTCGTCGCTGTTGGCGAACTACATACTGTTGGCAATTATTCTTCGTATTTCTCATGACGCCCGCACACCCCTGGCCATTAAGGAAAGGGAGGAAGCATGAACCGCTCTATCCGCGCGGTAGCCATCTTTAGCTTCATCTTGGTGGTCGCCCTCATTGCAAACCTGACCTACATCCAAGGCTTCCAGCAGAAGTCGCTGGCGCAGAATCCGCTGAATTCGCGTCAATTCCTAGAGGCCAAGTCGAAGGAACGCGGCAGGATCATCGCCGGCGACCAGGTGCTGGCCAGGTCCGTGAAGGATTCCGACGACTTCTACGACCGTGAGTACCCGTACATGTCCGCGAAGTACGGCTCCGTAATCGGCTACCTGTCCGACCAGTACGGTGCCTCGGGTATCGAGTCTTCCCAGAACTCTATCCTCACCGGCGAGGACGATTCCCTGTTCGCCACCCGCACGTGGGACATGCTGACGGGCAAGGAAGCCGGCGGGGCGAACGTGGAGCTCACGCTCAACCCGCAGGTACAGGAGGTCGCCTACGACCAGCTGGCCAACAAGGGCTATTCCGGTTCCGTGGTGGCCCTGCGCCCGTCTACGGGCGAAGTGCTGGCGATGGCCAGCACCCCCTCGGCCGACCCGGCGCAGATCGTCGGCCCGCCAGCTGAGCAGGCGAAGGCGAATTTTGAAAGCTATGCCAATGATGATTCCGCCCCACTGTTGAACCGCTCGACTCAACAGATCCAGCCTCCGGGCTCCACGTTCAAGGTAATCACCACCGCAGCTGCACTGGAGGAGGGCGACACCCCAGAGACGTCCGTAACCGCCGCACCGCAGATCACCCTGCCGGATACGGCCACGACGCTGGAAAACTACGGTGGCGCGGCCTGCGGTGGGGGCGGCAAGACCACCCTGCGCGAAGCCTTCAAGCGCTCCTGCAACACCGCCTTCGTGGACATCTCCACCCGCCATGGTGCGGATAAATTCAAGAAGATCGCCGAGGCCTTCGGTGTCGGCGATAAGGACGATTACCTGGGTCTGCCCGTGGAGCCTTCCCGTCTGGGTGACATCCCGGACGGTGCGGCCCTCGGCCAGTCCTCCATCGGCCAGCGAGACGTTGCGCTGACCCCGCTGCAGAATGCGGTGATCGCCGCGACCATCGCCAACGGTGGTGTGCGCATGAAGCCTTACCTGGTTAGCAAGATCACCGGCCGCGATCTTTCCACCCTGCGGACCACCAAACCTCAGAAGGCCAAGCGCGCAGTGCCAGGTGAAACGGCGGATACGCTGAAGGCGCTGATGGTGGAGGCCGAGAAGTGGGCCGGCGGCGATGCCTCCATCGCTTCGAAGACAGGTACCGCCGAGCACGGCGAGGATTCCCGCAACTCCAACCCACACGCCTGGTACATCGCGTTTTCCACCTCCGCCGACGTGGCGGTAGCCGTTCTGGTGGAAAATGGTGGCGACCGCGGGCAGGCAGCTACCGGTGGTTCGGTGGCCGGCCCCATCGGCCGGGCCGTCATCCACGCAGCTGAGAAGGAGCAGCAGTAGGCCATGAGCGATTCCCGTCAACCCGACCGCACCGAAATCGAACGCACACAGCGGCTTTTGGGCGAACGCTTCGAGCTGCAGTGGATCATCGGCCGCGGCGGTATGTCCACCGTATGGCTTGCCCACGATGTCGAAAAGCTGCGCGACGTGGCCGTCAAGATCCTCAAGCCGGAGTACACGGAGAACGAGGAGTTCCGCGCGCGTTTCCGCAACGAGGCCTCCGCTGCCCAGGACCTCGAAAGCCCCAACGTCGTCCGAACCTATGAATCCGGCGAGGTCGAGGACCCGGACAATGGCACGGTGTTCTGTTACATCATCATGGAGTACATCCGTGGCGAGTCTCTGGCCGATGTGCTCTCGCGCGAGTCCTCACTGCCGCAGAATCTGGCGCTGGACGTATTGACGCAAACCGCCGCGGGGCTGAAGGCTATCCACGAAGCCGGACTGGTGCACCGCGATATTAAGCCAGGTAACCTGTTGATCACCTCCGATGGTTTCGTGAAGATCACGGACTTCGGCATTGCCAAGGCCGCCGCCGCGGTGCCACTAACCCGCACGGGCATGGTGGTTGGAACCGCCCAGTACGTCTCCCCCGAGCAGGCTCAGGGCGACCAGGTCGGTCCGGCCAGCGACGTGTACTCCTTGGGCGTGGTCGGCTTCGAGATGCTGGCGGGCTACCGCCCCTTCTCCGGCGAATCCACCGTGTCCGTGGCAATCAAGCACATCTCCGAACCCCCGCCGGAGTTGCCGGAAGCGGTCGACCCCAACCTGCGGGAATTGATCAAGGTCTGCCTGCGCAAGAATCCGCGGACTCGCTACGCCGACGGCGCGGAACTTGTCGCCGCCACTGTCATGGTGGCCGAGGGCAAGCAACCCCCGTCGCCGCACAACGTGCCGAACGTCAGCACCGAACCGCACCCGCTGACCGAGCAGCTGGGCAACGTTGCCAGCGGGCCGGGAACTCGAGTGCCTTCAGAGTCGGGGCCCGGGTACGGGCCGGGATCAAAGCACGGGCCAGCCCAAGGTTCCGGTTACCTTGGCCCCTCCAGCCCGGCTGCTGGTGCAGGTGCTCCGGCCACGGGCGCGGGCTACCCCGCGACTGCACACGGGGCAGGTGGGTCGCAGGGGGCGTCACCAAAAAAGAACCGCTTGATCATCGCGGTGCTGGCTCTGGTGAGCATCATCGCGCTTGCGTTAGCCACCTTCCTGCTGACCAGCGGTGGCGACGAAGAAGCGCCGGACCCGTCGACAATGACCGTCACCAACGAGGTTACGACCAGCCCGACGGAAGAGGAAGAAGAGCCGACCAACCCGGGTGGCAACGCCCCCGCGCCGGTAAACCCGGGGCCGACGGACACGACGAATGGCCCGGAACCCGCACCGGGGACTGAGACCACGCCGGAACCGCCAGAGACCTCCGACGAACGCGAGCCCTCGTTCCCCACCTTGCCGACCATCCCGAACGGTGGCGGGCGCGGCAACGGCAACGACAACGGCGGCAATGGTGGTCAGGGCGGCAACGGCGGCAATGGAGATAATCACAACACTGCCCGCCCGAACGCCCCGCAGACGAACGATAACGCGACCTCGGCGGACAGCGATGTTCCTGCCGAATTGCGCAATATGGAGGCGGATCCGGAAGGCCAACCAGTGTTGTAGGCACAATTCTTTTCGACAATGTAGAAGGGATAGAACTATGTCCATACAACAAATTGGACTAGGATTTGTTAATCAAAGTGACTAGAAAATCATTTTGGGGTTAACTAGCGGCGCTGAGCCAGCAACATTGAGAGACGCAGACAAAGGAGCAGAAGGCGTGGACCGAATCGGCACAACCTTGGGCGGTCGATACCGCCTCGGTGCCAAGATCGGCACCGGTGGAATGTCTGACGTGTACGCCGCTACCGATGAACTGCTCGGCCGCGACGTTGCAGTGAAGATGATGCGCCCCGACCTGGCGCGCGACACCACCTTCCTGGAGCGCTTCCGCCGCGAGGCGCAGAACGCCGCGAAGCTGAACCACCCCGCCATCGTCGCCGTCTACGACACGGGCCAGACCCCGGACGAGGACGGTGCGGTGCCGTACATCGTCATGGAACGCGTGCACGGCGAAACCCTGCGCGACATCATCCAGGACTCCGGGAAGATGAGCCTGAACGATGCCGCGGCGGTCATGTCCCAGGTCTGCTCGGCGCTGTACTTCTCGCACGAGGCGGGCATCATTCACCGCGATATCAAGCCCGCGAACGTGATGATCACCAACACCGGCGCGGTGAAGGTCATGGACTTCGGCATCGCACGCGCGCTGAGCGATAGCTCCTCCGCCATGACGCAAACCGCCGCCGTCATCGGCACCGCCCAGTACCTCTCCCCCGAGCAGGCACGCGGCCAGTCCGCCGACGCACGTTCGGATATTTACGCCGCCGGTTGCGTGTTCTACGAGCTGGCCACGGGCAAGGCTCCCTTCCACGGCGAGTCCCCACTGTCCGTTGCCTTCCAGCACGTGCAGGAAAACCCGGAGGCGCCGTCCCAGATTCCGGGCATGCACCTGTCGAAGCGCGAGGCTTTGAGCCTGGACTCCATCACTCTGACCGCTATGGCGAAGTCGCCGTCGGATCGTTATGACGACGCGCAAGAGATGGCGACGGATCTGAAGCGCCTTTCCGAAGACCAACTGCCGCTGGTCGCCCAGGCCTATACCAATGACGCCGACTCGGCCGATGCTGGTTCCCACACCGCAGGCCGCGCTGCTGCCGGTGCCGCTGGCGCCGCGGGGCTGGCCGCCGGTGCAGCCGCGGCGGGCGCGCATGCGAATGAAGACGACGCGCAGACGTCCGTGATCCCCGCCAGCCACAACACAGCCAACGGTGCCGCTGCTGGGGCCGGAGCAGCCGCCGCTGGAGCCGCTGGCAACGGTGGCGGTGACGGCTACTACAACGGCGAGTACAGCGGCGAATATGATGACGGCGACGAGTACTACGGCGACGATTACGACGACGATTACGACGGCGATTATGACGGCGAGTACGACGACGAATACTACGAGGATGAGCCCAAGCGTCGCTGGTGGGCGCCCATCGCTTGGGTGGCGGGTATCGCCGCAGTAATCGCCGGTGGTTACTTTGCCTACCAGGCTTTTACCGGCGACGATGAGCCAGAAAAGCCTATCGCCGAAGCCGAACAGGTGAAGATCCCGATGGTGGCCAACAAGGATCGCGCCGAGGCGGAGAAGATCCTCAAGGACGCGGGCTTTGAGGTAACGGTCGAGGAAACCACGCACGACAAGATCGCGCGCGGCAAGGCTATCGGCACCGACCCGGCAGCCAACGCATCTGTGGCTCGCGGCACCGAGATCAAGCTGCTGGTCTCCAGCGGCCGAGAGATCACCGATGTGCCGGATCTGACGGGCAAGACCACCGAGGAAGCAGTCCAGCTTCTGAAGGATGCCAAGCTGGTTCTGAACAAGGAAGTCAAGGAAGAAGCCAGCGATGATGTGCCGAAGGGCAAGATCATCACGCAGACTCCGCCGCAGGGTTCGCAGGTCTCTGCGGGTACGAAGGTGACCATCACCGTCTCCACGGGTCCGGAGGACGTCCGCGTGCCGGTCGTCACCGGCCAACAGGTCGAGGATGCCCGGGAGAACCTGGAATCCGCCGGCTTCAAGGTGGTTGTAAACCAGGTCGATTCCGTGGAGCGAAAGGGTCAGGTGCTCTCCGCCAGCAGCGAGGGTGAGAAGCTGCCCAAGGGCAGCGAGATCACCCTGGAGGTATCCCTGGGCAACCAGTTTGAAATGCCTTCCCTGCAGGGCAAGAAGTTCGGTGACGTGTTCCGCGAGCTGCAGGCCGCCGGCTGGCGCGGCACCCCGGAGCAGCTACACCGGGAGGACAAGAACACCACGGATCTGGGCCGCGTGGACGAGGTCGCGCAGCAGTCCATCCACAGTGGCGAGGTCATCAAGAAGGACGAGGACATCACCGTCACGGTGTACGTCTTCAACCTGCTGCCCTAGAGCCAGCGCGCCTAAAGCATCGAGGCTTCGGCGCTGATCGCGCCGGTGACCTCCAGCTGCTCCTTTACCAGGCGGTTCACCAGTTCGGCCGGAACAACCTCGCCCTTGCCACTCAGCTGCCCGGCTTCGTTCAGCCAGTTCGCCAGCATCAGGTGACCGTACTGCGTCATCACGGACTCGGGGTGGAACTGCACGGAGTGGATCGGCAGCGTCTGGTGGCGCATCGCCATAATCATGCCGGAATCGGAGGTCGCCGTGACCTTTAGCTCCTCCGGAACGGTGCCTGGATCGACGGTGAGCGAGTGGTAGCGCGTCACGCGGAACGGGCTCGGCACCCCGGCCAGCACGCCGGTGCCGTCGTGGGCCACGGGCGAGGTCTTGCCGTGGAAGAGTTCGTCTGCCCGCACGACTTCCGCGCCGAAGTGCATGCCGATCGCCTGGTGCCCCAGGCACACCCCGAACAGTGGAATCTGCTTTTCAACGGCGATTTTCAGCACATCCAGCATGCGGCCTGCCGCGCTCGGCTCGCCGGGTCCGGGGGATAGCAGGATCGCGTCGAAGCCCCGCAGTTTGTCCGCCAGCGCATCCGTGTCGGCCCCATCTGGATTGCCGGCGCCGGTAAGCTCGGGGGCGTCATTGCGCAGCACCACACAGTCGTCCCCGCTGAAGCCCAGCTGCCCGATGTATTGCACGAGGTTGTAGACGAAGCTGTCGTAGTTATCGATCACGAGAATGCGCATAGCAAAGAGTTTAGCGCGGCAGCGTGCATGGCTTTGCCGCAGTGTGCTGCTACTATCGTCTGGTACGTATTTTGCCCATGGGCGCTCGGTACCTCGTAGGCCGTCCGCTCCGCAGTCAATCGCTTCGAGGTTTTGAACAATGCCAAAGTCCAAGGTTAATTCCGCTGAGGAGAACTACACCAGCTCCTCTTCCGCGGACCGTCGCACACCCGTGAAGCTGAACTCCAGCGGTACTCCGCGTTGGTACATCGTGCTGATGCTCGCGCTGATGCTTCTGGGTCTGGCCTGGCTGGTTGTTAACTACATTGCCGGCCCGGAGATCCCGTTCATGCGCGATCTGAACGCATGGAACTACCTGATCGGCTTCGCCCTACTGATCGTGGGTCTGCTGATGACCATGGGTTGGAAGTAGCGCCCAAGTTACTTCCCGGCACTGCCCTAGTTGGGCGACCTTAGTAGTGCCACCCCAGGCCGGTCCATATGGTGAAGGCCAGGATAGCCGTCGCGGCTAGTGCTGCGACGGTCTTTTTTCTTGTTGACGCCCCCACGCCCCCGTTGCCTTGCTCGCCAACGGTACTGGTGATGAATGCGATGACGGCGCCTCCGGCGAGCCCACCGATGTGTCCCCATAGCGAAACATTGGAGTACATGAGGGAGTACCCGAGGTTCACCAGCAGCAGGATGATGGGCCCGCGAAGGTCGCGCTGCCGTATCCGCGACAGGGAAATGAGCATGGCGAATAGCCCGTAACCGACGGTGGAGGCACCGCCGACGGGCACATTCGGCTGGAAGTACATGCAGGCCAGCGCACCGCCAGCGGCACTGGCGACGATGAGGCTGAGCATCACTACTGGCCCGTAAAAGCGTTCGACATCGCGGCCGATCAGGAAGATCAGCAACATGTTGAAGCCCAGGTGGGCGGGGTCCAAATGAACGAATGCGGCGGTTAGGATGCGCCACCATTCACCGAATAGGGTGACGTTGGCGGCGTTGAAGAGCATCTCCCGCCCCAGGTTGCTCGAGCTGAGGCCGAACATGGATTGGCCGTCGAGGGGGTTGGCAATGCTGCCGGATTGAAAAACCGTCACCACGTACACAAGGCAGCAGGCTGCGATGAATACGTTGGTGACGGAATACCGCCGGCTATTCCGGCGGGCTTGCGTGTCCAGCCACGGCAAGGAGTTTTTACTCCTGGATCTCGACAGACTCGATAACGACGTCGTCGTTCGGGCGGTCCATGCGGTCGGTTGCGACGCGAGAGATCTTTGCGACGACCTTCTGGGACTCCTTGTCGGTGACCTCACCGAAGATGGTGTGACGGTTGTTCAGGTGCGGGGTAGCCGTCACCGTGATGAAGAACTGGGAGCCGTTGGTTCCGGGGCCAGCGTTGGCCATGGCCAGCAGGAACGGGCGGTCGAACTGCAGCTCCGGGTGGAACTCGTCGCCGAACTGGTAGCCCGGGCCGCCGCGACCGGTGCCGGTCGGGTCGCCGCCCTGGATCATGAAGCCATCGATGATGCGGTGGAAGATCGCACCGTCGTAGAACGGGCCTTCGTTGGTGCCGGAGGCGTTGGGCTGGGAGTACTCCTTGGTGCCCTGCGCCAGGCCAACGAAGTTGGCTACGGTCTCCGGCGCGTGGTTGCCGAACAGATCGATGGCGATGTCGCCTTGGTTGGTGTGCAGAATTGCGGTTGCAGTCTTATTAGTCACGGTGATCCATTGTACTAAAAAGCCGCGACGGCTTCCGGCTCCTCGGCAACTCAAAAGCTGTATTGCCCATCCCAGTGGGGATTTTTCTTTAGGATGGGTGTTAGTACGAACACATATTGAAATACCCAAATAGATCTCCAAGGAGCATCTCGCACGATGAACCCCACCACGTTGAAGCTGGCGCTGCGCGGCGCCAAGCAGGGTCGCACCATGTTGAATAACCGCAAGGAGTTTAAGCGCCGCCAGGAGTTCGACGCGCTGCAGCAGCTGCGAAACAACCTGGCCACGGAGGGCGAACGAGAGGGCATCATCGCTGGTTCTCCCGCTCACGTGAAGGCCGTCGCGGAGCTCATGCTGAAGGAAGAGGGTGCTGCGGCTGCCCTCGAGCAAGCCCGTGCGGCTGCGGCTGCCCGCAGGCACCACCAAGTGCACCACTCCGACGAGCTCACCGCTGCAGATGTTGCGGACATGAGCTCCACCGGTTCCCAGAACACTGCCGACACTGCTAACAAGGCGGAAGAGGCACGCGACAAGGCCGCCGACAAGGCGGACAAGGCTCGCGTGAAGGCTGAGAAGAAGGCCGAGGCCGCAAAGAAGAAGGCCGCGAAGGCACAGGCCAAGGCAGCCAAGAAGGCTAAGAAGGTTGAGGGCGAGGCCGCTGGGATGGTGGCGTCACTAAAGAAGAAGGGCGGAGAATTGAACACCGATGAACTGACCGAGAAGCTCGGCACGGATGCCGAGAAGCTGCGCAAGAAGATCGACAAGCGCACGCAGAAGCTGCGCGACCGTTTCGACGAGGCGCAGGAGAAGGCTCAGAAGAAGGCCAAGAAGCGTGAGCAGAAGATCGCTCAGCTCACCGCTGCGCTGAAGGACAACGCTCACGAGCTGCAGGAACGCGGCCAGGCTGCGACCAGCAAGCTGTACAACGAGGCTGAGTCTCGAGGTAGCGACCTGGCCAAGAGCGCGGAGAAGAACCGCAAGCAGCTGGCCAAGAAGCTGGAGGCCACCAAGAAGAAGGCAGCCAAGCGCGCGCAGAAGCAGACCAAGGGCGCTCAAAAGGATGCCCGCAAGCGCGCCGCGAAGCTAAACAAGAAGGTAACTCGCGCCACCAACAAGGCGCAGAGCAAGGCGCTGGCGAAGGCCGAGAAGAAGGGCCTGAAGAAGCAGGAGAAGAAGCAGAAGGGCGGCCTGTTCGGCAAGTTCCTGCTGCTGGCCATCCTGGTTGCCGCGGGCGCTGCTGCGTTTAAGTTCCTGCGTGGTGGCGAGAACGCTCCGAAGAACACCCCGAAGGTGCAGGACTTCGCGGACAAGGCCACCGGCGCTGCCGAGAAGGCTAAGGCGAAGGCCGCCGAGGTTAAGGAGACTGCCGAGGCCAAGGTCGAGGAGGCTAAGGCCACCGATAAGACCGGCGATAAGACCGATGCAAAGACCGAGGAGCAGGCAGCGGAGAAGCAGGCTCCGGCTGCCCCCGCCGCACCGTCCGCACCTGCCCCGGGTGCTCCGGGCGCTCCCGGGCCGGGCGTAGCTGTTCCGGGTGCTCCGGCTGCTCCGCAGGCTGGTAGCGATCAGGGCGCCGCCGATGCCTCGGACGCAACCGACGCCGCCGAGGCCGACTTCCCGCTGGCCGATGGCCCAGGCGAGGATCCGGACGAGGGCGGCAAGCACCGCCTATAACCCGCACCCCCAGATCGCGCGCTGAATCCGGCGCGCGATAATGGCGTACATGACCCCGCGCCGCCTCACATTCCGAACCATCCCGCTGCCGCAGGCAAACACTCGGGACCTCACCGGAAGTGTCGCGCCGCGGGTCTTTTTGTCTTTATTTAATGACGCCCCCACCGCCGCCTGGCTGGATTCCTCCGGCAACAGCGGCGCCCTCAGTGTGCTGGCGAGTAGCGCGGGCCCCCTCGCTCGGACGTGGATGCCACGGGTGGAAAGCTCGGCTGCGTTCTTCGCGCAGTTCAGAAGCGCTTTCGACGAGTCTATTGAGGTCCCGCGGGACTGGCCGTGCGACTTCGCCCTCGGCTGGGTGGGCGCATTGGGATACGGGGTGGAGGATATTGCCCGCTCCCGGGAAGACCACCCCGATGCGGCACTCCTGTTCGCCGACCGGGCGGTCGTGATCGACCACGCACATTCGGTGGCCTATGCAATGGCGATGCTGCCGAGCATCGGGCAGGCTCATGCCGAGCAGCTGGAGTGGCTGGACGCTACCGTCGCAGAGGTGCAGCGGATCGCCGGCGAGGTCTCCGGGGCGAGCGGTGTGGAACTGGAAGCCTTGCCGGGCAGCACCCCGCCCCGCGACACGGTGCCCGCCGAGCGCGTAGCGACCTTCCACTTCGACCAACCGAAGCGGCAGTACCTGGCGAGCATCCAGCGCTGCCTGGATTACATTGCCGCAGGCGATAGCTACGAGGTCTGCCTGACGAATACCGCCCGCGGCCCGGCCCTGCGGGAGCTGGTCAACCCGCGGCTCACTCAGCAGCCTGGCGAGCATCCAGCACTACACCCCGGCGAGCAACCCGGCGCGAACTCGCCCCACGCACCGTCACCGGAACTACTGGCCTACCTGCGGCTCCGCAAGGTCAGTCCGGTTCCCTATGGCGCATTCCTGCGCTTCGACCGCCCTGGTCAGGCGCCACTGCACATTCTTAGCGCCTCCCCCGAGAGGTTCCTCAAGGTCGCACCGGAGGGAGAGGTCTCCGCCAAACCGATCAAGGGCACCCGCCCCCGTGGGGAGGACGAAGCGGCGGATGCGAGGGGGCGTCAGGAATTAATGAGCAACCCCAAGGACCGGGCGGAGAACCTGATGATCGTTGACCTGCTGCGCAACGACCTCGGCAGAGTGTGCGTGCCGGGCAGTGTGGAGGTGCCGAAAATATTTTCGGTGGAGAGTTTTTCGCACGTCCATCAGCTGGTCAGCACCATTACCGGCCGGCTCCGTGCGGGGTGTGATGCCGTCGACGCGATCGAGGCCAGTTACCCCGGTGGTTCGATGACGGGCGCGCCGAAGATTCGGACGATGGAGATTATCGAGGAGCTGGAGCCGCAGCCGCGCGGGTTCTATTCCGGGGCGATCGGCTGGGTCTCCCCCAACTCCGCGGCGGAGCTGAACATCACGATCCGTACGCTCGTCGACGATGGCGCGGAGTGCTGTTTCGGGGTCGGCGGCGCCATCGTCGCGGACTCGGATCCGCTGGCGGAGTACCAGGAAACGCTAGTAAAGGCGGCGGCACTACTCGATACGCTCGGGAGCCAAATCGTCTAACATTCTACTCGAAACATTTTCGAGTACGTTGTTTATCGCAGGTCAGGGGCTCGAAATTTGTTTCTAGTAGGTTTCGAGTAGCTCCTTTCGCCACCTTGGAAGCCGATAGGTTAGCCTGAAAGAAAGCTATACATACCCGCAATGGCAGCGATGCTGGAGCGGGTGTGGCTCTAACGGTAGGCGTCACTAAGCAAAAGAGGGGTGAATCCGCGCGTGCGAACAGGCGAACAACACATCGATACCGCCGCGTGGATGCAGGCCATCTTCAACCGCAGCGAGCAGGCAGGTACGCGCCGCGAGCGGACCAAACAGGCGCTACTGCGCGCCGGCATTGAACTGATCGCCGAGGAGCAGACGGACCTTTCCATCCTGGCGATCACCCAGAAGGCCGGGGTTTCCAACGGCAGCTTCTACAACTTCTTTAAAGACCGCACACAGTTCTTCGACGCAGTCGCGGAGTACGCGGTTAACAACCTGGCCAGCATCTTTGACCTGGCGGCGGATCAGGATCTGGACTCGATCGACGCAGCGGCTATGAACATCCGCATCCTGGCGTATGCGCACCGCCTGGTGCCAACGCTTTCGAAGTCGATTGTGCGCCGCTCCCCGGACTTCTACACCATGCCCAACGAGCTGGTACGCAAGCTGCGCGAGCGGATCAGCACGGGCGTGGACGACGGCTCCTTCCACGTGGCCAGCACCGAAACGGCTGCAGCGATTGTCTTCGGGGCAAACGCGATGCTGGGGCAGCGCCTGCACGAAGATGCGACGTTAAACAGCAGGACCGCCGGAGACGACCTGGCGCTGGATCTGCTGCGGATGCTGGGGGTTAGCGAAGAGCGCGCCCTGCAGGCCATCGCGCGGCCGATCGACGATTACTTGACGCCACCGCATCAGGCGCTGGGCTAGTCCTCCCGTGCCACGCCAAAGCCGAAGCGGTCGAGGAAACGGTCTTCCTCCCGGCGCGTGTCCCGTGAATGCTCCGTGATCCAATCCGTGATGCGCTGCTGCAGCTCCGGGTTCAGGGGCGCACGCACCAGGTCGGGGCCTAAGATCCGCTCCCAGGTGGGAACCATGATTCCACGGTAGTTATGGCCGTGACCTGCGGGGGTTTGCTTGGAGGTCAGCATGTCCATCGCCACCTGCCAGCCGGTGGTAAACGGAATCCAGCGGAGCGTATCCACTACATCGTTGTGCTGGGTGGCCGGTGCAGGCACGCCCCGGGCACCGGGTTCGCGCAGCCAGTCGGGTTCCTTCCAGAACAGATCCGTACCCCACCAGACGATCGCATCGGAGGCGTGCTGCACCACAGCCACCCGCGGGTGCTGCCACGACTGGCCGTACTCCTGGCCGCGCCAGTCGCGGTCCAGATGGTCGGCGTGGCTGATGAAGCGCACGTGCCGGCCTTGGTCGTACAGCGGTAGGCGCTCTGGCGAGCCTTCGCTGCGGTAGCTGGTCATCTCGCGAATTGTCTTGGTGAAGCGTGGTGCGCCGGACAGCACCGCCCCGTCCACCTTCGCCAGCATGTCCTCCAGCCCATCGAAGGCCGCCGCCGTGCCATACGCCCCCAGGGATTCGCCGGTCACAAACACCTTTGGTGGGTTGGGCATGCCGTCCAGCAGTTCAAACACGGCGTCAATAAGTAACTTGGCAGCACGCACCGGGGTATCGCGGTCAAGCACATAGGCCACCGGCGACTGCACGTAGGAGTACTGCATCGCCACGTTCACGCAGTTGCCGCCTGTGAGGAATTCGACGGTATCCAGCTGCCAATCCGGCACCCATCCCGTGCCCGTCGAGGTGTGGATGACAATAACCGAGCGGTGCAGGGCACCCGTCCGCAACAGCTCCCGTTTCACCAGATCAACGATGCTTTCCAGCGTGCGCCCGGGGGCCAGTCCGCCGTAGATGCGAATCGGCTCGTGCACATCATCCAGCCCCGTTACCTCCGTGATGTCGCGTGCCCGGGGGCCACCGCCGACTAACACGCGGCCTTGGGCGCCCAGAGAGATCCACCTTTCGTGCGACCACACCGAACCGGAACGCTCGGGCTCCCAGGGTTGCTGGTAGCCCCAGTACACGCGGCGGTTTACGAGCTCGGCCTTTTCGTTGAACTTCTCGAGGAACTGCCGTAGCAGGATCTTGTCGTAGATGAGGTAGGCGATGACGCCCACCGCTCCAGCGGCCACAGGCACAGCAACGGGGGCGGGGACGAACCGGCGCAGCGAATGCCGGGTGAGGTCGAAGCTGGACTGCAGTAGCTCGCCGAGCAGCAGGAATGCGCCGTAGCCGAGGGTGCTGACGGCAATGCCAACGAAGGCGGAGGGGGCGCCGAGGCGCTGGCTGTTCACCAGCGCGGCGGATTCGCCTTGGCGCTTGTAGAAGCGGTAGGCCGCGACGGCGGTGGCCAGGGTGACGGCGGCGTGCATGGCACGGTAGGCCTCGCGGTAGCCGGGCTTGTTCACGAGTTTCCGTAGGTCCAGGCCTGCGGCGCGGAAGGCGGGCAGTACTGCGCTGGCGATGATGGTGCCGTTGAAGTGCCCGACCGCCTGGGACGTGGAGGCGTTGCCGGCGACGGCCCACCAAGGGTGCGGCAACAGGGAGGGCGAGAGGGCATTCCACATGCCGATTTCCGCGCCGATGATGGCAAAGCCGCGGCGGGGATCCAGGGCATAGCGCCTGTTCAGCCTCACGCCTGGGAAGAGGTTGGCGTAGAGGTCAATTGCGCCAGCGGCGGCACGGAAGGAGTAGGACAGCGTCGTGAGGGAGGCCCACTTCGCCCGGCGCTTTAGGCCCGGGAGGATTCTTCGCCGCAGATTACGCATGGGATGGTTTGCCCGATAGTCGCCCAGTTAGCGCAGTGCCTAGAACTGCGCCGCACGCAGGGTGGCGTGTGTGACGAAGTACTCTTCGTAATCCCGCAGGGTGCGGGCTTTCTCGTTAAGGCGGGCCATCACAGCCTCGCGGGCACTTCCGTGATCGTCGTAGAAGCCCAGCGGGTCGCCCACACGGACTTCCTCCCCACGTTCCACCAGCAAATACGCCTTGCCTTTGGGGCCATCGATGGTTTGCGGCGTGCCGGTGAAGGGATCGGTGTAGCGATACGTGGTAGTCGTGCTGGTCATAAGTCGTGGGGCTCCCTGGGTTGGGGTTTGCGGTTTGTTTGGGCTCGCTCAACCCACATTACTTGCAGCGGCCAGGGCTGATCTACACAAAGCGGGTTTAGAGTCTCGGCAGTAGGCAGATTCGCATCCAGGGCAAGAAGTTCGCTGTAGAGCCCGAAGGGAACTAGAGCTTCCCCTCGGCCAGCACGGTCCCACTCGGCGCGGCGCTCCCGTCCATCGGCTCCTCGGTGACGCGCACCATCATCGTGTCCGCGGGCAGCGGCATCCAGACGTTGTCGTGCGGGTCTTGGCCAATCACGCCGGCTGAGCGGGCGGCACCGCTTTTGTTGATAGACCACACCTGCGCGCCCATGCCGTCCTTCAACACTGGCGCACCGTTGACCATCGCCCCGCCGGAATCCATTTCCTCCGAGACCACCACGTCCAGCGTCGAACCGTCGGCCTTCAGCGACACGCTGCGCACGTCGCCCATCGCCATAATGGAGTGCATGTGGTCTTCCGCCTCAGCACCCTGCATCAGCTCATCGCCATTCGCGCCCTGACCTGCGCCTTCGGTATCCGAGAACACCTCTGAGGTGTCTCCCCCACCGTCTTCGACGGACTGGTTCGTGTTGTTCTCCGCTAGGTCGGCGCTATCGCCGCCGCCCCACAGCCCGCTGGTGGTGCCCACAATCCCCACGCCTGCCAGTAGTACAACTGCAGCGGCCGCGGCAAAGGCAGTGCGTGCGAATCCACGGCGGGTGCCGGATGCCTTCGACAAAGGCACAACGTTATCCGCACCAACCTCTTCACCCGGTGCGACCTGCGGATACTCGCCCGAAGCGATCGCATCCATAATATTCGACTTCAACTGCGTCGGAGGTGCCACCGGTTCTGCCAAGTCCGCCAGGTCGGCTTCTAGCTCGCCGAAGTCCGGCTTCTCGTCTTTCATCGGGCACCCCCTTCCGCCAGCGCGTCGCGTTGTTCCTTAAGGATCTTCTCTAGCTTACGAAGCCCGTCACGCACGCGCGTCTTCGCAGTTCCCAGCGGCACACCGGTGGCTTCCGCCAGTTCCGCGTGAGTCATGTCGCCGAAGTAGGCCAACAGAATGGCAGTCTTATGTGGCTCGCCCATGATCTCCAGCGCGTTCCGCACGGCATGGCGTTGCACGTTCCTTAAGGCCTCGTCTTCCACGCTTTCTTTCTTTATTGACGCCACCAGGAACGCCTCTCGGTCATCCCTTTTCAGCGTGGAAATGGCACTTCGTACACGATCAATAGCGCGGAGCCTCGTCCGGCGCAGGATCCAGGCCTTCGCGGACCCTTTACCTGGGTCGAAGTCCCCCGCGTGCTGCCATATTTCGATGAATACTTCCTGGATTACTTCCTCTGCCTGCGCCTGATCGTGGAGTATCTGCAGGCTGAGGCCCAGAACATTCGGGGCGATGCAGTCGTAAAGACGTGCGAAAGCCGTCGCATCACCCTGTTGGGTGAGCAGCATCAAGCTCTCGAGAGTTTCTCTATCGACTACGGCCACCGTTTTCATCGTAGCCCCCGGGGGCCTACGACCTGCTCGTCATCTACTAGTTCTGCTTGCCCTGCAGGTCCGGCATCATGCTTTCGTCGGTCTCCATCATGTTCTCGGTCTTGCCGGACATTTGGTCACCGCCCTTCATGTCCTCAGTCATCTTCTCTTCGGTCATCTTGCTCTCGCTGGTCATTTCTGAAGAAGAGGTTTCACTCATCTTGGAGTCCGGCGCGTCATCGTCTTCGTTGCACGCGACCAGGCCCAGACCCATCACGCCGGTCAGGGCCACGGCGACGGCGGCACGGCCCACAGAGAATCCGGCTGCACGGTTGGCTGCAGAGTTGGTCTTGCGAATCATCATTTGTACTGCTCCTTCGGGGTACCGATCGTATTCCACGCGGCTCTGTCGCAGGGCCGCTTCATTGGTACATACGGCGCCCTCCCCCACACCGGATTGGAACGTTTTCCAAAAAGTTTCAATCCCCGCACACTTGCTAAGAAAACCCACCAGTTCGCAGAAGTGTCGTCAGGCAAACAAGTGTTTGATTACCGGGCAGATAAATCAAACTAGGTGTCGCACCCCATCGCTACAGTAAGTACTACATCCACCGAAATGGAGGACTAGGACGTGGCCGTCAATTTCAACACCATCCGAGGCGTCGATCAGTGGACTGATGCCTTCCCTGAGCAATTCCAACCACTTGATTCTGCTCAGCGCGCCGACCTTGCAGAAGCCCTAACACTCGGAGTTCATGAGGGGTGGAAGCCTACTGCCGAAGATGTTCAAGCGCTCGCCGATCAGGCAGCTGGAAAACGACCCGAGTTAACCATGCAGGACTGCGTAGAGGCTGCGAAAAGACCTACACAAGCCGAGTGACTTCTGACTGATCTAGACGACATCACCGTCGAATTCGAAAGGCAACACCATGACCGCCGACAACCGCACCGAAGATCAAAAAGTAGCCGCTGTCCGCGCCTCCATGACCATGGCCGGATACACCATGACAACCCAAGACGAAGAGGACGTCCGACGTATCTTCCAAGGAGAAATCACCGGCGACGAAGCTGTACTGGAAGTACTGGAACGACACGGTTTCGGCGACAGCGAACGCGCCGAAGTCCTCCGCCAACGCATCGCTGAGAGCAAGAAGGAAAGCCAAACAGGCAAGAGTGATGACCTAACGGACAATGCGTAGAACTTCCCTGCCTAGCCATCTCCTCAAGGATTCCGACTTTGCATCAAACTGAGAATCAAAGTGTCAAACTTTGAATGAAAGTGCGACTTTCAACAAATCGTTTCATAGTTTCACTACCTGCTCATTCACAGTTTGAACCTCAGCTGCCCACTTCCCGGAGGACGGAACAGTGTTCCGCTATTGTTGCACTTTCGGGTCTACAGGAGACCACGTGGGACTTAACCAGAAAGTGCCTGATCACCGCAGATACAAGAAAATCCCAGGTGCTTTTGTTCCTTGCTGGCCCTTAGCGTGATGGGCTGGTAGTGGATTCCCTGAACGGTCTTGACCCATGCTGAATCCTCCCTTGATCTAATGACACGAGAAGTAATCGAGACTTCGCTTCTGACCAGTAGTAGAGACCGTTTGCCCCACCGGAACAATCCGATCCGGTGGCGGGAGCGGACAGAGGGTTACAGCACGTGCATATTGCCATAAATCTGCTCATCCCGTGAGCTGGCGGAATCTAGTCGATGCAGATGTTATTGGCGAACGAGACTGGCCTGGAAGGCAAAAGGTTAAACTGACGAAATGACCATGTCCATTGACTATGTGCGCTGGATTGGAATTGCAGCGTGGACCAGTGGTTTAGCCATCCCACGAAACTGCCAGGCGTTGGCTGTTCTTCCGGGGGATTCTCCCGGAAAAATCTTAATCCAGAGCGCCGGGGGACGCGCCACAACATTCGAGGACATTGAGCGTGAGTACACACATATTCAGTGGTTGCTAGCCGGAGCTCCTAGTGATGAATCTGTGCTGGATTATGTGTACCACCAGCAGCTCTGTTTAACGCATTATGAGCTCATCGACCATGACTTCGTCATCCTGGATGTCAGCGATAGCGCGTGTGGGAGCAAAAACTACTCCTTCAGGCAGTCGTCTGCCGCTGATCGCCGCCCCGACTACAGTCCCAAGGAAGCATTAGCTGCAGCTCAGCGCCTCAGCAACTCCGCAATAGGATCGGCTCTTTCAGAACATATCCCTGCCTGGAATATGGCCGAGTCATTAGGGCTGCTAGCTCTTGCTGTTCGTGAATACTTCACGGGCGCGGTGGTACGGGAACTTACTCGGAAGTATGTAAAGGATCTTCGTTCGGATTCTCTAAACACCCAGGAAGTGCTTGGTTGTGGCCGCCTCGCCTATAGCGTGGCGTTTAAAGTTAATGATGACTCTGCAACCACCACTCCGGTGATCACCCTGCACGTTCAGGAAGATGATCCTCTTTTCACAGAATCTGTGTTGAGGCACATCGTTGACCGGGCACAGGCCTTCGCTAGCGCATGTGGAAGTGGCGTTCATTGCGAGTCGGTATTCCACAACATCATTTTCCACCAGGCGTTCCCTAGCACCGTCCATGAACCGGATGCTGAAGAAACACCAATCATTCTGTACCGAATCCCGCTCAGCACTGATCTTCTCCCTGTCCAATCCTTAACGCAGGTGTTGGGTGACAGCGCCGCCCGCACAGCCGATGACGCACTGAGAGAACCTGCCCAACGGACTTCGCTCAGTATTCGTCGGCTCCCAGATAGCGGCATCATCCGGGTACGCAGTTTCATCCCAGGAACAAGCATCGTCGATCGTGCAATTCACCGCGGCGGCTATCTCGCATCCTCGGAACTTGTTTCTAAGTTACAACAGGAAAAGGCGTTGGCTGATCCTGATTGTCTCGCCGCAGCTGTAACACCGACGCTGATCTGGGAATCTCTCAGCACTTGGGGTCTCGCGTCCGGCAGCACCGCAAGTTCAGTGTGTTCCGTGCTTGGCGTGCGTGCCAATTGCATCTCCGCTGTGGAAAGTTCCATTCATCAACCACTGTTGACAGTTGAGGTCGATGCGCAGGCGCCACTCGGCACTGTGGCACATGACGTGTGTGATGTTCTCGGTGACCTGGGTATCGATTCCTTTACGGACTTCCCGATTGAGTTACTGTGGTTCGATCCGCCGAAAGAGGCCGGCGTCAGCACCTCCTTTCCCAACGCTGCACCCCCACAGACCACGTCGCTGGAACTCCCCGTGCTATGGCCCCGTGCTTTAGGGGCACGATCAATAGCTGCCACAAATCAGGCACTCGCGCTCGCCGCCGTTCGCCGTGCTCTGCGCCACTGTTGCACTAAAGGCCTGTCATGGATCGGGGTAGCTCATGCTAGAAAAACGTCTGCCAGTGGGAGGCATCTGATTAGGGTGGCGGTCGCGTTCGAGTCTGAATACACAGACAGAGTGGCCGTCAATCAGGAATTGTCCTTCGCAGTGAATGAGGTTTTTGCCGAAAACTCTATCGGTCCACATGTCACGTGCGAGGTTATCGATGCTAACCAAATAACCGACGTTTCAACATGGGTCACGGCGGCTGGGTACCATCCCGTTACTGGTTTCCTGCCTGCATATATTCAGCTTGAACACCTCAACGCCGGCTATGTACCAAGTTCTTAATCGCTATCATCCGAGGTTTGGTACCCATGCTGGGGTGGTCTAAGAATTAGGTTCAGTAGGCTTCAGCGACTGCCTGCTGCTTTTTCTTCCAATTCTCCGCATACCTGCCCGGGCTGAGATAGCCCAACGCCGAGTGCAGATGTTCAGTATTGTACCGGCGGGACAAAAGCCATGAGCGCCTCATGCTCACTTGGCCCAGTCCCGCAGGCCACGTACCATGCCCGACGGTCACCGTCATTAGAGTATTGGCTTATACGGACATTCGATGGAACGAGCCAACCTTCCCGCTTCTCACCATTCACGACCTCCGACACACCGCAGCAAGCACCGGCATCCAAGCAGGAGCCAATGTAAAAGCAATACAGCGCATGCTTAGACACGCCAATGCCAAGATGACGCTGGACACCTACGCGGATCTCTTTGACTCAGATCTAGACCGAGTGGGGACTGAAATCGACTCCCCCATACGCAAGAACGCGGCGTAGAAGAATCATCGTGTGAAACAAAACAGTCAGGACCTTGCTGGGAGTGTTCCCGGCAAGACCCTGACCTGTGTGTTTAGTTGTGGAGCATAGGAGAATCGAACTCCTGACCTTCTGCTTGCAAAGCAGATGCTCTACCAATTGAGCTAATGCCCCATTGTTCCGTGGTGGGCCTAGCTGGAATCGAACCAGCGACCTCATCGTTATCAGCGATGCGCTCTAACCGACTGAGCTATAGGCCCTTGTGCGGAACGAGAATTAACTCTACATACTATCCCCGGATTTACACAAATCGCCTGTTCAGCAGATATTTCCGGCAACTCAAAAGCGGGGAAAGATTCGCACGAAAGAAAGAAAAATACCGGCACCCGAAGGTGCCGGTATCTTCAAACGCAAGAGAGGCGCTAGCGGCTGTCTAG
>ERZ1673753.752-NODE-752-length-36322-cov-7.192296_pt1 | contig 36322 bp, 28 predicted proteins | sample MGYA00580201_ERZ1673753 | MGnify/ENA primary metagenome ERZ1673753 (study PRJEB41218, sample SAMN15661747) | gut metagenome | host: Homo sapiens | place: Canada: London | collected 2015-08-20/2019-03-30 | study: EMG produced TPA metagenomics assembly of... | reverse complement strand
CCAAAAATACTATTATCATTAATAAAAAATGTGTCGTTACAATGTTTCACGTGAAACATTGTAACGACACTTCAAATCATTACGTTAATTTATAATCAATTTCTTAGATGGTAATCAGGTTATTGCGAATCGCAAATACTGCTGCCTGTGTACGATCTGTTACTCCGATTTTTTTAAAGATATTAGAAACATGATTCTTCACAGTACGTTCGCTGATATTCAAATGCTCTGCAATTTCTTTATTATAAGTTCCATAAGAAAGCATCTTTAAAACTTCCAGTTCTCTTCTGGTAAGACTTTCAATCTTACTGCTATCACTATCCCGGTCAAGCATCTTGGAGTTTAAAACTGGTATTAAACTTGGCTGAATATAATCTTCTCCATTTACAACTGCTAAAATTGCTTTTTTCAATTCTGCAGACTCAGAATCTTTTAACAAATATCCATTTACTCCAATATCAACAGCCTTTAAAAGATACTCCACTTCATTGTGTACTGTTAATACCAACACCTTGACTTTCATTTTCATATCTTTCATTTTCTGAAGGACTTCCAGTCCATTCATATTTGGCATATTAATATCCAGTAATAAAATATCTGGTACAACTGTTTTTAATTTTTCAAGACAGTCTACTCCGTCACATGCCTCAGCAATAACTTCAAAATCACCTTCTAACTCCAGTAATTGTTTTAAACCTTCACGAATCATTGAATGATCATCTGCTATCATAACTTTTACTGCCATCTTTTATGTACCTCCCTATTCGGTAATCGGAACTTCAACCTGGATTTTCGTCCCCACATTTATTTTCGAATGAATGTCTATTTTTCCAGATAAAAGGTATACCCTTTCTTTCATCATAGATAAACCAAATCCTGAATTATCGGCTTTACAACTACACTCCGTTTCTTCATATGCAAATCCCTTTCCATCATCCTCAATAGAAAGTATGATTGTCCCCGGTTGATAATTTAATACAACTTTTATTATGGAACAATCTGCATGGCGGATTGCGTTGCTGCATGCCTCCTGTATAATCCTTAACAATGTAATTCCAATAACAGGATTAATTTTATATGACTCACCGACTACAGAAAAATTTATCTTTTTTGTTTCACTGCTCTCTAACTTCTCTAATGCACGTTCAATGGTAACTTCCAGACCAATATCATCAAATGACATCGGTCGCAAATTATAAATCATGTTCCGTGTATCATTGATAATGTCCCGCAGCGTCTTAGACATGATATTTAATTCCAGTTTACACCGGACTTTATCCATATCAATCAACTTACTGCATAATTCAGTTTTATGAACCAGACTCGTCAAATTCTGCACGGTTGAATCATGCAATTCCCTTGATATACGCTGCCTCTCATTTTCCTGCGTCTCCAATAACTTGAGACGCAATATATCATCACTGATATCTGAATCACTATCATTTATCTTCTGTTCTAATTCAGCGATTGCCTCATTTAATTCGTCCAACTTTGCAATGCAGGATACATATTCTTTTTTTCTGGTATCTAACTGTTCCTGTAAAAGCTTCTGCTGATCTTCTAAATGCTGGATCTGTTCTCTGCCCTTCGGATTAACATCCCTTGGACTAAATGATTCATAATTTGAATCATTTTCCTCTTTTAAAAGCTTTATAAATGCCTTATTTTCCTTAATCTGCAATTCCAGTGCCTCGACTGACTTATGAATCTCTTCTTTATTCGACATCAGCTCCGACTGAAATTTTTTTAAATACTCACTTATCATATACTTCCTTCGAACATACGTTTTATATTACATAAATAATAGACCATTTTTATTTTATACTAAATTTACATTATTGAAAAGATAAAATATAAAATTTATTTGTATAAGAAGACAAAAGCGGCTATAATATTATTATAAAAAAACGCCTGTTATTTGGCAGATATGGAGGCATTTATGAATAAAAGTATGAAAAAAAACATCAGACACTTTTTTCTGTTAACTGCATTTGCCGCCGGAACCATCCATTTAGTAAATCGTTTCATTGATTTTACAGCTTCAATGAAAAATATATTAAAGACGGAAAATGGTAATTTTTTTGATTGGAAGAATGGCAAAATATATTACACAAGACGTGGTTCCGGGACACCTGTTTTATTAATACATGATCTTAGTCCACTCAGTTCTTCTTATGAGTGGTGCCGTTATGCAAAGAAACTTGAAAAACAGCATACGGTATATACGATCGACCTCTTAGGCTGTGGACGTTCCGAGAAACCTTATCTGACCTACACCAACTATTTATATGTTCAGCTTATTACAGATTTTGTAAAAGAAGTTATCAAAGATGCCCCGACTGTAATTGCAACCGGTTCTTCTATTTCCTTTGTAACGTTGGCAGAAAACATGAATAATCATCTGTTCCATAAGATCATTGCGATCAATCCGCCAATGCCGGAAAAATTCAACCGAACACCGAGTAACTCTTCTACTTTAAAGAAGGCATTACTGGAAGTTCCTATTCTTGGAACATTTATTTACAATGTAAAAACACATGAAAAAAATATCCAGAAATTATTTTATACAGAATATTTTAACAAACCGCAGCTTGCCTCTTCTAAAATGTTAGATGCTTACTACGAAGCTTCCCACATGAATGGCAGCCACGGAAAATATTTAATGGCAAGCATTGAAGGCCAGTACATGGATAACTGTATTTTACATGCACTCAAGAAACTTTCCATTCCTTTCTATGTTGTGGAAAGCAGAAGTAATCCAGATTCCGTTCAGATCGTAACAAGCTATGCAAAGCAAAGTTCCATGATTGAAACTGCCTATATTTCCAATGTAAAACATCTTCCTCAGTTAGAGGCACCGGATAAATTGGCAGAAGTGATTCGTATGCTTTTCGAACGTGAAGAAAAATAATACATGAATATACAAAAAAGTGACTGTCGGAATTTTTCACAGTCACTTTTTTGATCAATAACACGATGCTTTCACGCAAAGTGTTTTTCTATTTATGACACTTTATTTTCTTACAAAATGTTTTTCTATTTATGACACTTTATTTTTTTTATAAAATGTCTTTCTTTTACCCTTATTATTTTAGTGTAACGGCTCCTTTGTCGGAGTGCCGGCTTTCCTCGGATATGCTTTCGATGTATGTTTTTCCTTATCGATCACAACAAAAGATCGTTTCTGCTCATACAGATCAAATTTATACACATCCGTCACTTTTCCACCCAGAACGAAAACAGCTTTTTTTGCCTCTGCTACTTCTTCCTCAATACTGCCGGACTTATAGGAAATAAATTTTCCTCCAACCTTCACAAATGGGATGCAGTATTCACTGAGTGAAGAAAGATTTGCAACCGCGCGGGAAACGCATACATCAAACTGTTCTCTGTAATCTTTATTTCTTCCCAGTTCTTCTGCTCTTGCATGAACGGCAGTAATATCTTTCAGTTCCAGTTCATCAATCACCTGGTTTAAAAACTTAATCCTTTTGTTTAAGGAATCGGCAAGCACTAACTCTAAATTTGGAAATGCAATCTTAAGCGGGATTCCCGGAAATCCTGCCCCGGTTCCAAGATCTAAAATTTTAGCATCAATTTTTAGATCATATACACGGCACAAAGAAAGACTGTCTAAAAAATGTTTTTCTACCACCTCATCAAATTCCGTGATGGCGGTCAGATTCATTACCTTATTCGTTTCTACCAGAAGTTCATAGTACTTAAGGAACTGACTGATCTGTTTCTCGTTCAACTCGATCTGAAGTTCTTTTAATCCATCTTTAAACTGTTCCAGATTATAACTCATTCTGATCTCCATTCTCTCTTAGTATGCATATCCAACACTCATATCTCGATATACTTTTTTCTTTTATAAAATACCATTGCCGTTACAGATATGTTTCGTCTTTCTATCATTTTGCAGACTCTTTCTCATGATATTTCATCTGCTCCATATACACAAGTAACACTGACACATCCGCTGGTGATACTCCCGAAATACGGGATGCCTGTCCGATGGAAGTCGGTGAATAGGTCTTTAATTTCTGACGTGCCTCAATACGCAGACTCGGTACATCATCATAGTTAAAGTTTTCCGGAATCTTTTTCTTTTCCAGTTTTTTAAAGCTCTCGACCTGTTTCATCTGACGCTTAATGTAGCCATCATATTTGATGCTGATGTTTACCTGCTCGGCAACTTCTGCCGGAAGATCCGGTCGCTCCGGATCAATCGGTGCAAGTTTATCATAATCCAGTTCCGGTCTGCGGATCAGTTCTGTTAAAAATGTTCCAGTGTTCAGAGGAATACTATCGTAACTTTCCAGTAATTCCTGTACTTTTTTATTTGCGCCGATCTTTACTTTCGCCACTCGCTCGATTTCCTGTGCAATCAGTTCTTCCTTTTTACATACCCAGTCATAACGCTCTTTTGAAATCAGGCCAATTTCATAACCTTTTTTCGTCAGGCGCAGATCTGCATTATCCTGTCTCAACAGCAGACGATACTCCGCACGCGAAGTCATCATCCGGTATGGCTCATGATTTTCTTTGGTCACAAGATCATCAATCAGCACTCCAATATAAGCCTCCGAGCGGTCTAAAACCAGTGGTTCTTTTCCTAAAATGCTCATAGCCGCATTGATACCTGCAATCAGTCCCTGGCATGCTGCTTCCTCATAGCCGCTGCTTCCGTTAAACTGTCCACCGGAAAAAAGTCCTTTAATCTTTTTAAATTCCAATGATGCATAAAGCTGGTTTGGGTTAATGCAGTCATACTCAATTGCATATGCATTTCGCACGATTTTTACATGCTCCATTCCAGGCAATGTACGGTACATCTCATGCTGCACATCCTCCGGCAGAGAAGATGACATACCACCGACATACATCTCATTGGTATTGATTCCTTCCGGCTCAATAAAAATCTGATGGCGGTCCTTATCTGCAAATTTTACCACTTTATCCTCAATCGACGGACAGTAACGCGGACCGGTTCCCTCAATGATTCCTGCATAAATCGGGGAACGATCCAGATTTGCACGGATGATCTCATGCGTCTTTGGATTCGTATACGTCAGCCAGCAGGAAACCTGATCAATCTGCACATCCTCCGGATTTGTCGTAAAAGAAAACGGAACTACCCTCTCATCCCCTTTTTGCTCCTGCATTTTTGAAAAATCCAGAGAACGCTTATCCACTCTCGCAGGTGTTCCCGTCTTAAAACGGAACATCTCGATTCCGTGTGCTTTCAAAGAATCCGTGAGATGATTTGCTGCCATCAGACCATTCGGTCCGGTATAAGTAATCATCTCTCCGGTCAGACAACGCGCTCTCAAATAAGTTCCCGTACAGAGCACAACTGCCTTACAATGATAAACTCCACCGGAAACAGTCTTTACCCCGGTAATTTTCTGAAGCTCACCATTAATCTCAACCATCTGTCCATCTTTTTTTTCTACAGCAGCTGTTTCTCCATCAGCAGAATTTGCCGGAACTGTAATGATCTCCGCCACTTCCGCCTGCCGGATTGTAAGATGCTCTGTGTTCTGAAGCGTTTTCCGCATTTCCATGCTGTAATTCACTTTATCTGCCTGTGCACGCAGAGAATGTACCGCCGGCCCCTTGGACTTATTTAACATCTTCGACTGTATAAACGTCTTGTCAATGTTGATACCCATCTGTCCGCCGAGTGCATCGATTTCTCTTACAAGATGGCCTTTTGAACTTCCTCCAATATTCGGATTACAAGGCATCATCGCAATACTGTCCACGCTGACCGTAAAAATAATTGTTTCCAGTCCAAGCCTTGCACATGCCAGTGCCGCCTCACATCCTGCGTGCCCAGCACCCACAACTACCACATCATAATTTTCTTCAATCGCAGGCATCTTTTATCCTTCTTTCTAAATTATCTTAAATCAAATCCAGCACACTGGAAGAATGCTGCTTTACCTCTCTTACAGTTCTTTCCAACACGCCAGAAGAATGCCGCTTTTGCATTCTTCCAATAGTTGTCGTCCAATGGCGACAACTATTTGCCCATACAAAATTTACTAAATATCTCATTCACCAGATCATCTTCGACTGCCTCACCAACGATACTTCCCAGTTCTTCATACGCATTCATCAGATCAATGGAATAAAAATCTTCCGGCATTCCGTCTAAGATACTCTGCAACACTAAATTTAAACTATTCCGTGCTTCCTGTAAAGCGGTTTTATGGCGAATGTTCGTGATATACACCTCATCATTAAATGTAACCTCTCCAGTGAAAAACATCTCACGGATTGTCTCCTCAAGTTCCTCAATGCCAGTCTGTTCTTTGGCAGAGATTGCAATCATTTTTTTATCCAGATGTTTCCTGATCGATTCGCTGTCGGTAACCGGTGTAAGATCTGACTTATTCAAAAGAACAATCGCTTTTCTGTCCTTTAAGAGTTCCATGATTTCAAAATCATTTTCATCCAACTGTGTCGATGTATCCACAACATAAATTGCCAGATCTGCCTCATTTAAATATTTTTTTGCACGATCCACGCCGATCTTTTCCACAACATCGTCCGTCTCACGGATTCCCGCTGTATCGATCACATTTAAAATGATTCCATTTAAGTTGATCTGTTCTTCCAGTACATCCCTCGTGGTACCAGCAATATCTGTAACGATAGCACGCTCCTCTCCCACGAGCGTATTTAAAAGAGATGATTTTCCGGCATTCGGTTTTCCAATAATGACGGTAGAAATACCCTCTTTTAAAATTTTTCCATTGTCACTGTTTGCAAGAAGCTTTTGAATCTCTTTCTGCGCTTCTTCCACAATTCCATGAAGTGTTTCCGGATATCCATCTAAACTGATGTGCTCCGGGTCATCTAATGCAGACTCAATAAATGCGATCTCATGCAGCAATTTTTCACGGACTTTCCTTACTGCAGCCGAAAGTGAACCGGAAAGCTGTTGTTCTGAACTCTTTAATGCAAATTCATTTTTCGCATGAATAATATCTATGACAGACTCTGCCTGTGCAAGATCGATCCGTCCATTTAAAAATGCCCGTTTTGTAAACTCTCCCGGCTCTGCCGGACGCGCACCATATTTAATTACTGTCTCAAGCACCCGTTTCATGACATACACACCACCGTGACAGTCAATTTCCACGGTATCCTCTTTGGTGTAACTTTTTGGTGCCCGCATCAGTACAACCATAACTTCATCGATCACTTCATCCCCATCTTTGATATGACCATAATGAATCGTATGTGTCGGCATATCAGATAATTTTTTTCCGTTTTTCATTGAAAAAATACGGTCGACAATCCCGACTGCCTCATCTCCACTGATTCTTATTATACCAATTCCTGAACTTGACATAGCTGTTGCAATCGCAGCAATCGTATCTGTTCGCATAATACCTCATTTCCATATACAAAAAAATTCGTGGACGTTTTCTTTATCCGCCACGAATTTTTCTGTGTCATTCATCACACACGGATGAAAACCGGTTTACTGTCTCTTTAATGTTACAACAACATGACGATAAGGTTCGTCTCCTTCACTGTGTGTTGTTACGAATTTGTCATTCTGCAAGGTAGAATGAATCACTCTTCTTTCATAAGGATTCATCGGCTCTAAAGAAACCGGACGTTTTGTTCTCTTTACCTTGTATGCAATATTCTTTGCAAGATTCTCTAATGTTTCTCTTCTTCTCTTACGATAATCTTCGGTATCGATTTTTACTTTTACAAAACTTTCTGCATTTTTATTAACAGCAAGGTTTGTCAGGTACTGAAGGGAATCTAAGGTCTGTCCTCTTTTTCCGATCAAAACGCCCATGTCATCACCTTTTAAATCAACATTGATCACATTACTGTTTTCTTCTGCAGTCATAACGATCTCAACCTTTAAGTCCATCGCTTCAAATACTTTATTTAAGAAATCCTTGATATCATCATTCACAGAATATTTCTTACGTACTTTGATCACCGCATCTTTTCTTCCGATGCCAAGGAAACCGTTATTTCCTTTTTCGACGATCTCATATTCGATTCTGTCACTGGTTGTCCCCAGTTTTACCAGTGCTTCTGTGATTGCTTCATCGACTGTTTTTGCTGAAATTTCAATATATTCCATTCCAAACCCCTATCCTTTCTTATTATTTTCTGCTGTTTTTCTCATTAAAATCGCGGACCATGTTTGCTTTTGCGGCCATACTTCCGGCTTTTGCCTTTGATTTTGCGGCATTTGCTTTCTCTAATTCAAGCTCGCGCTGTGCCTCACTCATGTTAGACTTCTTCTCTTCTTTTTTCGGTTCATCAATTTTTCTTGTATTGATCTTAGCAGCATTGGAAATCTGATTTTCAGCGATTCCCATTTTTTCACGTTTCTTCTTTGCCTTTTCCTGATTCTTCTTAATAATATCCTCAAGATTGATTTTCTCAAAATGTTTATTTAAGAAAAACTGCTGAACGCTTCGTACTACGGCACCGGCAATCCAGTAAATACCAAGACCTACAGGAACGGTAAAACACATTACAAATGAAAAGATCGGCATAGTGCGGTTCATCATTTTCATCTGCTGTGCAGCCATATCATTATCGCTATTTCCGTTAGACGGAGCAGCCTGCGGCATCAGCTTAATGTTAAGTACCTGGGTCAGATAAGAAATAATCGGTACAAGAAGTGCTAATACTACAAACAGGAAGTTATGTGACGCAAAGTTCGTCGTCATGACCTGCCATGGTGTATCTGAAATATTCAGTCCCAGAAAGTTGTTTACATGTGAAACTGTATCATATGTTGCATTAATGGTATCCGTTAAAGAAGGGAATGCACTCTTTAAAGTATCCCATCCATTCGAATTCATTTTATATAAAACATCAACAATAGAGTTAGAAAGTGCAGTCGGATCTGATACTGTAAAGTCTGCTGCCGGCTGTGTCATAACTCTTAAATCTGTAACGAGCTGCGTCATCTTATCCTGATAACCGCTTGTTGCCATAATTCCATCAACCAGTGCAGAGAAATTGTTCTTTACACCGGATACATATGCCGGAACATTCAAAAATACACGGTAAAGTGCACACAGTAATGGCATCTGGATCAGCATCTGAACACAGCTTCCCATCATGGAAACACCATATTTTTCGTATACTGCCTGTGTTTCTTCCTGCATTGCCATCATAGATGCCTGATCTTTTTTTCCATTATATTTTTTCTGGATTGCCTGTAATTCAGGCTGCATCTTCTGTGATAATTTTGAGAACTTCTGCTGTTTGTAAGTTAACGGGAATAAAATCGCATAAATTACGATTGTAAAAATGATGATAGAAAGACCAACATTCTCAATACCAATCATTGACATCAACGCATAAATACCATTCATTACCCAGCCAAGTACTTTGGCGATCGGTCCTAAAATAGCACCATTGTATGCTGTTAATAACATATCTGACACTTGTAAATACCTCCGCTATGGAACTGGATCATATCCACCTTTTGAAAAAGGATTACATCTTAAAATTCTCCATAAAGCAAGTGCTCCTCCTTTTAGAGCTCCGTACTTTTCAACTGCCTCCAACCCATATAAAGAACAGGTCGGGCAATATGGACACTTGGTCGTTTTCATCGGAGAAAGATATTTTCTATAAAACTTAATTAAAGCAATTAATATTTTTTTCAAAATGATTCCATCTTCTTTTTTTCTGCAATTAACGATTGATTACTTTGTGAAGACCTCCAAGATGCAGCAGGGCACTCTCTGTTTCATGATAACTGATATCGCGCGCTGTACTTCTTGCGATGACTACAATGTCCAAACCATTATTGAACATGTCTTCATGTAGTCTGTAACTCTCCCGGATCAGCCGGGTCAGATGATGTCTGATAACACTGTTTCCAACTTTTTTACTGACGGATATGCCAAGACGATTTCCTTCTGTATGATTTTCCAGAACATACATTACCAGATAACGGTTCGCATAGGATTTTCCCTGCCTGTACACTTTCTGGAAATCACTGTTCTTTTTTAATGATTCCGAAAACTTCATCCTAGTATGCCCTTTCTGATTATTTACCTAAGGCACCAACTACCTTCTGTCTGTTTGAAGGTCTCTGCTTACTTTACCCATAAAATATCTTTGAATGAACAAATAGGTGGTACAAAATGCACCACCTCATTATTCATCCATTCTTCTTAAGGAAAGAAAAGACCACAAAAATGTGGCCTATGCTGATAATTTCTTTCTTCCTTTTAATCTTCTAGCAGCCAATACTTTTCTTCCGCCTGCTGTGCTCATTCTGCTTCTGAAGCCATGAACTTTTGATCTCTGTCTTTTCTTCGGCTGAAATGTCATCTTCATGTTATATCCACCTCCTCTGCCTGGCATTCACCATCATCCTGAAATGACGATGCGATAGAAAATGTCCTAAGACGCATATTCTCAGTTAAAAAACATCATTCTCAATTATAGCAGAAAAATGTTTCAAGTCAAGCACTAAAATTTTGTTTGACCTCATTTTACTTATCTACATTTCAACATTTATCCATTTGTGGAAAATGTTGACCACTATATATATAAGGAAGAAACTCTATCATCCTATATCTTGTTATTTGCTTTTCCACAGTTATCCCCCGAAAATGTTAAAAAATGTGGGTTGAAGAATGCCGATTTTTAGCGGTTTCGCAAAGTTATCCCCAATTTGTGGATAACTTGTGGATATTTTATGGATAATCCACGGATAATCTGTTTATAAACAGGATAATCCCTTATATTTAGCGGTCTATAACTTTTTTCGACTTATTCACACATATTTTTTCCCTTCATGCAAATTTTTATTATTCAGGCTCTCTATTTTGCCCAAATTGGGGTTTTTTTGCATTCACCCTAACTTAAAATACCCTGTACAAACTTTTCATTGATAAAAGCAAAAAAATAGTGTAGGATAGAACTATGTAGGATTTTTTATCAGGAGCGTACAAATTTGGGCGTAAGCTCATATTTGTTATGCGCAAAATACAGCGCAAAAATGAGGATTAAAATGGATAAAATTTTAGAAAAATGGGACGAGATTCTCTCAACCGTCAAACATGAGCATGATATCAGTGATATTTCTTTTGATACCTGGATTCGCCCGCTCGAAGTTTACGGCGTCGAGGGCAGCACTTTATATATACTGGTTCCATCGGAACAGATGACCCTAAGCTATATTTCAAAAAAATATTATCTTCCTTTAAAGGTAACGATTGCAGAACTTACGGGGACAGAATACGAAATCAAGTTCATCCTGCCGGAACAGACAAAAAATATCCGCACCGGCAATAACGGCGTACCGAAAAAAAATGCACTTTCCGAAAAGGCGGACAGATCAAATCTGAATCCGAACTATACATTCGACACGTTCGTCGTCGGCAGCAATAACCGTTTTGCGCAGTCGGCGTCACTTGCCGTTGCTGAATCTCCGGGTGAAGCATACAATCCTCTCTATATTTATGGAGGACCGGGACTTGGGAAAACTCACCTTATGCATTCCATCGGTCATTTTATATTAGAGAGAAACCCGAACGCAAAAGTACTTTATGTTACATCCGAAGAATTTACCAACGAAGTAATCGAGTCAATTCGAAGTGGTAATGCTTCCGCTATGAACAAACTTCGTGAAAAGTATCGTACGATTGATGTATTAATGGTCGATGACGTTCAGTTTATCATCGGTAAGGAAAGTACACAGGAAGAATTTTTCCATACATTTAATGCACTCCACTCTGCCGGCAAGCAGATTATTTTAACATCCGATAAACCGCCAAAAGACATGGAAACCTTAGAAGACCGGATTCGTTCACGTTTCGAATGGGGTCTTATTGCTGATATCGGAACTCCAGACTACGAAACACGAATGGCTATCCTGCGAAGAAAAGTTGAAGCTGACGACATGAAACTCAGCGATGAGATTCTTAATTATATTGCAACTAACATTAAATCCAACATTCGTGAACTTGAAGGAGCTTTAAACAAACTTCTGGCATATTCCAATCTTGAAAAAACAGATATCACAATGGAAATTGCCATGAAAGAACTTCAGAATATTATTACACCGGACAAGCCAAGAGAGATCACGCCACAGCTTGTAATTGAAGTTGTCACCGAACATTTCAATATTTCGCTGGATCAGATGATCTCAAAAAACAGAAGTAACGAAATTGCCAGACCAAGACAGATTGCAATGTACCTCTGTAAGAATATGACAGATATACCGCTTGACTCGATCGGACAGTTACTTGGGGGAAGAGACCATTCCACCATTATTCATGGTATCAAAAAAATTGCCGATGAATACGAATCAAACGAAAATACACGCAATTTAATAGAAACTATCAAGAAAAAAATCAATCCTAACTAAAGTTATCAAGGTTTTTCGAAGTTATACACAAAAAATTGTTGATATCTTGTTAAATTAACGTGAATTCCGTATGGACAAGTCTCATTTTCATGTTTAAAACCTGTTTAAGACATTTATGAGCCTCATCCTCAATTCACATCATTTCAAGATAATTTCCGCATGGTTTTCACAGGGTTATACCACCTCAAATTTTTTTTAACCCCTTGAAAATTAAGGCTTTCTGCGGTTATCAACTTATTAACAGCCTCTAAGACGACTACGGCGGATTTCTATTTATTTTTTTATGAACACGTTTTGGCGAGCCACTACGTTTCATCAGGAAGGAGTTATCTACAACATGAAATTAATTTGTTCTAAATCTAATCTGTTACATGGTGTTAATATTGTTTCAAAAGCAGTTCCAACCAGAACTACCATGGCAATCTTAGAATGTATTCTGATCGATGCTTCTGCAAACGAAATTAAACTTACTGCAAATGATATGGAACTTGGGATCGAAACAAAGATCGAAGGCGAGATTGCAGAACGTGGTGTAATCGCACTGGATGCAAAAATCTTTTCCGAGATTGTCCGTAAACTTCCAGACAGTGATGTTACGATCGAAACTGACGCATCCTTTAAAACAACTATTACATGTGAAAAAGCAAAATTTAACATTGTCGGTAAATCCGGTGATGATTTTTCCTATATTCCGTACATTGAACGTAACGAACCAATCGTTATGTCCCAGTTCACCTTAAAAGAAGTCATTCGCCAGACTATTTTCTCCATCGCTGACAATGACAACAACAAATTAATGACAGGTGAGTTGTTCGAGATCGAAGAAAACGATCTTAAGGTTGTCTCCCTCGACGGACACCGTATTTCAATTCGCAACATTGAATTAAAAAATAATTATTCTCACAAAAAAGTTGTCGTTCCCGGAAAAACACTTCAGGAAGTCTGCAAAATCCTTCCGGGTAGTGCAGAAGATGAAGTATCTATTTTCCTGACAGACAATCACATCGTTTTTGAGTTTGAAAATACGACAGTCGTTTCCCGTCTGATCGAAGGTGAATACTTCAAGATTGAACAGATGTTATCTTCTGATTACGAAACAAAAGTAAAAATAAACAAACGTGAGCTGTTAGACTGTATTGACCGTGCAACACTTCTTGTCAAAGAAGGTGATAAGAAACCGATCATCATGAACATCACAGATGGAACGATGGAATTAAAAATCAATTCCTTTATTGGTTCCATGAATGAAGATATCGATATTGCCAAAGAAGGAAAAGATATTTTAATTGGCTTTAATCCAAAGTTTTTCATTGATGCGCTGCGAGTAATCGATGAAGAAGAAGTAACACTTTACATGGTCAATCCGAAAGCACCATGTTTTATCAAGGATGATGAAGGTACATTTATTTATCTGATTCTTCCGGTTAACTTTAATGCAGCTGCAAACTAATTATTTTTATAGAATTTGAAATCTATGATTGATATTGCCCAAAGGGCGATAGAAAGGAATTCCATGATAGAGATTCAGATTAGAGAAACAGATGAATTTATAAAACTTGGACAGGCTTTGAAAAAAGCCGGACTTGTGGAATCCGGTGTTGATGCAAAATTTGTCATCCAGGATGGTCTGGTAAAAGTCAATGGTGAAACAGAACTTCAGCGTGGAAAAAAAATCCATGATGGTGATTTGATTTCCTATAACGGGGAAACGGTGAAAGTCTCAAAATGATCATTCAGTCCATTGAATTGAACAATTTCCGCAACTATGAAAATCTCCATATTTCATTTGATGAGGGAACCAATATTTTATTTGGCGATAATGCACAGGGAAAGACCAATATCTTAGAAGCTGCTTACTTAAGTGGAACTACAAAGTCCCACAAGGGAAGCAAAGACAAAGAGATGATCCGTTTTGGAACAAACGAAGCGCATCTTCGTACCATGGTTTTAAAAAACGGCAAACAATACCAGATCGACATGCATTTAAAACATAACCGTTCTAAGGGAATTGCCGTAAATAAGATACCGATGAAAAAAGCAAGTGAGCTTTTTGGAATTTTAAACATTGTATTTTTTTCGCCGGAAGATTTGAATATTATCAAAAACGGACCGTCCGAACGCAGACATTTTCTGGATGCAGAGTTATGTCAGCTAGATAAAATTTATTTATCTGACCTGTCAAATTACAATAAAATCTTAAATCAGCGCAATAAACTGTTGAAAGATATGGTTTACCGGCCTGAATTATCGGATACACTCCCGGTATGGGATATGCAGCTGGCTGATACCGGGAAAAAAATTATCAGACGGAGAGAACAGTTTGTAAAAGAACTGAATGAGATTGTTCATGAAATACACTATCGGATATCCGGCGGGAGAGAAGAACTTTTTCTTTCGTATGAGCCTAGTGTTTCTGCGGATCTGTTGGAACAGGAGTTAGAACGGGTAAAACCGCGCGACCTGAAACAGTGCCAGACATCCGTAGGGCCACACCGTGATGATCTGCTTTTTTCCATTGCAGGTGTTGATATCCGTAAATTTGGTTCACAGGGGCAGCAGAGAACCTCTGCACTCTCTTTGAAGTTATCCGAGATAGAGCTGGTGAGAAAATCAATTCATGATACTCCGGTACTTTTACTGGATGATGTTTTATCAGAGTTGGACAGCAATCGTCAGAATTATTTGTTAAACAGTATATGTGATACCCAGACAATTATTACCTGTACCGGTTTGGATGAATTTATCCGTAACAGGTTCGAAATCAATAAGGTTTTTGAGGTAATAAGTGGTCAGGTATTTGAAAAAGGTCAAGTTATAGAAAGGCAAGGTTAGCAGAATGGCAACAGAAAAAATTGAAAATCCAAATGAATACGGAGCTGACCAGATCCAGATTCTGGAAGGACTTGAAGCAGTTCGTAAAAGACCAGGTATGTATATCGGCAGTACATCGGCGAGAGGACTCCATCATTTGGTCTATGAGATTGTAGATAATGCCGTGGATGAGGCACTTGCCGGATATTGCAAAAACATAGAGGTTACCATCAACCCGGACAATTCCATTACAGTTGAAGATGACGGGCGTGGTATTCCGGTTGGAATGAATCATAAAGCTGGAAAATCAGCGCTTGAGGTTGTATATACGGTTCTTCATGCAGGCGGAAAATTCGGCGGTGGAGGATATAAAGTATCCGGTGGCCTGCACGGAGTAGGTGCGTCAGTTGTAAATGCGCTTTCCACCAAACTTTGTGTTGAAGTATACAAAGAGGGACAGGTTTATTTCCAAAGTTACCATATCGGAAAACCGGACGAACCGGTCAAAGTAATCGGAACCTGTGATTCGGAAAAACACGGCACGAAAGTTACATTCCATCCGGATCCTGAGATTTTCGAGGAGACCGTTTATGATTACGACACTTTAAAACAGCGTCTTCGTGAAACAGCATTTTTAACAAAAGGACTTCGCATTGTACTTACGGATACCAGAGAAGAATCGCATCATTGTCATGAGTTCCATTATGCCGGTGGTATCAAGGAATTTGTCACTTACTTAAACCGCAGCAAGGAGGCATTGTATCCGGATGTCATTTACTGTGAGGGAACCAGGGATGGTGTGTATGTCGAAGTTGCCATGCAGCACAATGATTCCTACAACGATGCGACCTACAGTTTTGTAAATAACATCATTACGCCGGAAGGTGGTACGCACCTCGCCGGATTCCGTAATGCGCTGACGAAAACATTTAATACTTACGCGAGAGCAAATAAGATTTTAAAAGATTCGGAACCAGCACTGACAGGTGACGATATCCGAGAGGGACTGACTGCGATCATCAGTATCAAGATTGAGGAGCCGCAGTTTGAGGGACAGACAAAACAGAAACTCGGAAACAGCGAGGCGCGTGGAGCAGTGGATTCCGTGGTAAGTGAGCAGCTCACATATTTCTTAGAGCAGAATCCTGCAGTTGCAAAGAGTATCTGTGAAAAATCTATGCTTGCGCAGCGCGCGAGAGAGGCAGCGAGAAAAGCGCGTGACCTGACCAGAAGAAAAACAGCCTTGGAAGGTACTTCCTTACCTGGAAAACTTGCAGACTGTTCGGACAAAGATCCGAAAAACTGTGAGATCTTTATCGTCGAGGGAGATTCCGCGGGTGGTTCTGCAAAGACAGCAAGAAGCCGTGCAACACAGGCAATTCTTCCTTTGCGTGGTAAAATCCTGAACGTGGAAAAAGCGAGACTGGATAAAATTTACGGCAATGCCGAGATCAAAGCAATGATCACTGCATTTGGTACCGGAATTCATGAAGACTTTGATATTTCCAAGCTGCGTTATGACAAGATCATTATTATGACGGATGCCGATGTCGATGGTGCTCATATTGCGACACTGATGCTGACATTTTTATACCGTTTTATGCCGGAACTCATCAAGCAGGGGCATGTATATCTTGCAACTCCGCCGCTTTACAAGATTGAGAAAAATAAAAATATCTGGTATGCGTACGATGACGCTGAATTAAACAATATCCTGATTGAGATCGGACGTGATGGCAATAACAAAATCCAGCGTTACAAAGGACTTGGAGAGATGGATGCCGAGCAGCTCTGGGAGACGACTATGGATCCGGAAAAACGTATTTTAAAACGTGTCATGATCGATGAGGAAAATTCTTCGGAGATTGATGTGACATTTACGACTTTGATGGGTGACAAGGTAGAACCGAGACGTGAGTTTATCGAGGAAAATGCAAAGTATGTACAGAATCTGGATATTTAACAGATAGGTGCAGCCGGATTTTTAGAAGATGTGATCCGTTTGCAGAAGTTCGGATGACAGAGACGAGTTAGAAATGGAGAAGAAATCAGATGGATGATAAAATTTTTGATCAGATTCATGACGTCGATTTGAAAAAAACGATGGAAACATCCTATATCGATTATGCCATGAGTGTTATCGCGCAGCGTGCGCTCCCTGATGTAAGGGATGGTTTAAAACCGGTACAGCGCCGTGTGCTTTACTCAATGATAGAGCTGAACAATGGTCCGGATAAGCCGCATCGTAAATGTGCGCGTATCGTCGGTGATACGATGGGTAAATACCATCCGCACGGAGACAGTTCTATTTATGGAGCTCTTGTAAATATGGCACAGGAGTGGTCGACCAGATATCCGTTAGTTGACGGTCATGGAAACTTTGGTTCCGTGGACGGTGACGGCGCGGCTGCCATGCGATATACGGAGGCACGTCTCAGTAAAATTTCCATGGAAATGCTTGCCGATATCGGAAAAGACACCGTTGATTTCGTTCCAAACTTTGATGAGACGGAGAAAGAACCTACCGTTCTGCCATCCCGTTATCCGAACCTTTTAGTAAACGGAACTACCGGTATTGCCGTTGGTATGGCAACAAATATTCCGCCGCACAACCTGCGCGAAGTCATCAATGCCGTGGTAAAGATCATTGACAACAAAGTCGAGGAGGACCGCGATACCGATATCGAAGAATTACTCTCTATCGTCAAGGGACCGGACTTCCCTACCGGAGGCATGATCCTTGGAACAGCCGGGATCAATGAGGCTTACCGTACCGGACGTGGAAAAGTCCGTGTGCGTGCAATTACAGATATCGAACCAATGCAAAACGGCAAAAACCGTATCGTGGTAACCGAACTTCCGTACATGGTCAACAAAGCGAGACTGATCGAGAAGATCGCCGAGTTAGTCCGCGATAAAAAAGTGGATGGAATCACAGATCTGCGTGATGAGTCCGACCGCCAGGGTATGCGTATCTGTATCGAACTCCGCCGTGATGTCAATCCGAATGTCGTATTGAATTTACTTTACAAACATACACAGCTTCAGGATACGTTTGGCGTGATTATGTTAGCACTGGTAAATAACGAGCCGAAAGTTTTAAACCTCTACGACATGTTAAAGTATTACCTGATCCATCAGGAAGAGGTCGTTACCAGAAGAACCAAATACGAATTAAACAAAGCGGAAGAACGCGCCCACATTTTAGAGGGCTTGCTGATCGCACTTGACAATATCGATGAAGTCATCAGCATCATAAGGAGCAGCCAGAATACGCAGGAAGCAAAATCACGTTTGATGGAGCGTTTCTCCTTAAGCGATGCACAGTCACAGGCAATTGTAGATATGCGTCTGCGTGCACTGACAGGTCTGGAACGCGAAAAACTTGAGGCAGAGTACGCAGAGCTGATGGACCGCATTGCAGAACTGCGTGCAATTTTGGCAGACAAGAAAAAACTGCTCGGTGTGATCCGTACGGAGATTCTGCTGATTGCAGACAAATACGGTGATGACAGAAGAACATCCATTGGATTTGACGAGTACGATATTTCGATGGAGGATCTGATTCCGGTAACAAACACCGTCATTACCATGACAAAATTAGGTTACATCAAGCGCATGAGCCTTGACAATTTCCGCGCACAGAACCGTGGCGGTAAGGGAATCAAGGGAATGGAGACGATTGATGACGATTACATTGAAGAACTTTTGATGACGACATCCCATCACTACATGATGTTCTTCACAAACACCGGACGTGTATACCGTATCAAGGCTTACGAGATCCCGGAGGCAAGCCGTACCGCGAGGGGAACTGCAATCGTAAACCTGCTCCAGCTCCAGCCGGGCGAGAAAATTACGGCAGTTATCCCGATTCGTGAATACACGGAAGGACATTTCCTGTTCATGGCGACAAAGAAAGGCATTGTGAAGAAAACACCGATCACCGACTATGCAAATGTCAGAAAGACAGGACTTGCTGCGATCAGTTTAAGGGAAGATGATGAGCTGATCGAGGTAAAAAAGACAGATAACAATCAGGATGTTTTCTTAGTGACGAAATATGGTCAGTGTATCCGGTTTAAAGAGACAGATGTAAGAAAGACAGGCCGTACTTCCATGGGAGTCATCGGTATGAATCTTACGGATGGGGATGAAGTTATCGGTATGCAGATGCAGTCCCAGGGGGATGCACTCATGATCGTTTCAGAAAAAGGTCTTGGAAAATGTACACTGATCTCCGAATTTACCACGCAGAACCGTGGCGGTAAGGGTGTAAAATGTTACAAGATCACCGAAAAGACTGGAAATATTGTCGGCGTGAAAGCGGTAAACCAGGACAATGAACTGATGCTGATCACCACCGAAGGAATTATTATCCGTATCAAAGTCAGTGATACAACGTTGCTCGGAAGAATTACTTCCGGTGTCAAACTCATCAACTTAGATGAGAATGTCACTGTGGCAAGTATCGCAAAAGTGCGTGAGGATAAGAGTCTGATCGACAATGCAGACACATCCGAACTGCTCAGTGAGGAGGAAGAAAAGGAAAGTGCAGCCATCGCTGCGGAAAATGCAAAAAAGGCATCTGTAGAAAATACAGAGACAGACGACGAGCTGATGAAAGAACTGTTAGAGCGCGCAGAGGCTGATGGTTCCGAGGATGAGGAAGAATAGATAACCGTATAGTGAAGAAAGGGCAGAAGCTGAATGGAAAAAACAGTGTATGAACTAATGCATGGCGAAAAGGTAGTAGCAGACATTGGGACGAACGGAGTATGCACAGTTTTGGACAGGGCGTTTCTGCCCTTTTCGATTTATCTGGAGGATACAGCAGAAAACGATGATCTCGATATCCGCATGGATAACCTCACCAATTTTTATTACTGGTGCGCAACCCGTGTCCTGACACTTGACCGTGTCTATGCAAAGGAAATTTTAAACAGTATCGGAGCACTGCAGGCGCAGACCGACCGTGACCGTGCCAAAATAGCGCTGTCCTATCACTGTCTGTCACTGACTGATATTTTCTGGGTTCGGGAAAAAGGGGAGAATATCACATTTTCACAGATCAATCTTTTTGAAAATCATCTGGATAATGCACTTGTGGATATTTCCCTGCGCGGAAAACAGATGACCGTAGAGAACAGTTACCTGATTGCTGACGATCTCTCAACCAACGGCGTGTTTCCAAAAGCGTGGATCAGGGAGAAAAATTCGTTTGCACTTTTAAAAGATGGAAACATCAGGGCTGTGAAAAATGAAATCCTGTCAAGTAAAATCTGCCGCTGTTTTGACTGCAGACAGGTGCTCTATGAGGAAAGTATGTTTGACGGACAGAAAGTTTCAAAAAGCAGGATCATTACGTCGGTGGATTACAGCATGGTATCAATGGAGGCATTTGAAATCTATGCAGCAAATCATGACATTCACGTTATGGATTTCGTGTTAAAGCTGGATGCATATTCCTACTACATGATGAACCTGCTCGATTACCTGATTGGCAACACGGACCGCCACTGGGGAAACTGGGGATTTCTGGTGGACAACCGCACAAACCAGCCGGTACGCCTGTTTGACCTGATGGATCTCAACCAGACTTTTTTGGCATATGATACGCCAGATGGTGCAAACTGCATGACTACCGGAAACCGGAAAATGTCACAGCGTGAGGCTGCGGTGGAGGCGGTAAAAAAGATCGGGCTGAACCAGAGGGCTGAGATCAAAGATGAGTGGTTTGAAGGCAGGGAAAAAGAGAGGGAGATGTTCTGGTGTAGATTTGGAATATTAAAGGAACAATGGAAAGCGTAAAAATCTGAAGTTGCAAAGAGTGTGGGTTATGGAACAATTTTAAGTGAACAAGATTACGAATTGTGGAAAATGAGGGAGCAGATTGAAAAATTTGTGGAAAACCATAAGGTAAAAACTGTTATGTGAGACTTTAGAAAAAATGGAAAAACAAAAAACTTTGTTGTATGATGAAATGAAGCAAAACAATTAAAATGGGGTAATGTAGAAAGGTGGTACAAGCATATGAACTTGACAGCAATTCAAAGCAAAGTCACAAGAGGAAATTATGTCAATGTAAAAAAATCTGTAATTTTATCTGCCGAAAAGGAACAGCCGGCGGAAAATAAAGTGACAGGGCAGCAGTCTGAAGTTACGCGTCCGGTACATACGATTGTTTCCGATTCATCCGCTGCAAATCCGGTCCGGGATAAACTGCAGTCTGAGAGTGAGCAGATTCAGGATGATGGAGTAAAAGATTTATTTCAGCAGATGGTAAAATCCTATAAAAATTTAAACCTGCATCTGGTTGAATATGAGGAAGAATGTAAAGAGACTGAAGCAGCAAAAGACGGCGACCAGAATAAAAACAATATCATCAATGTAGATAGAAAAGTCATTTTATCAATGAAACAAAGCCAGGAATATGCAGAACGGGTCAATCATATTTTACAGAATGCAAATGAAGTGACAAGCGGATTTATCGAAGACTGTATACAGCATGCAAAAGAACTTTCAGACGATGAGACAATCTGTACGGTAGGAAAAATTGAGACAAAGCTCATAGATGATGGTGGCAAACCGGCACTGGTCACATCCGTGCATTTTGAATATACATCGAAACATTCGGATGAAGTGAGGGAACACAGATGGGACGGAAATGTGAAAAACCTGAAAAAAGAATATATACAGAAAATAGCAGAAAAATTTGAGGACAGAGTGGAAGAATTGTTAAGAGACAGGGAAGAAATATGAAAACCGGAAGAAGCAGAAAATATTATCTGATGGAAGCAGTTTTGATTCTGTTTAACATCTTGATCAATCTGATCATTTTTGCAGTTCCGCTCGCGGTAAATCAGATCATCAATGGAAAACTTGCACTGACGGATCGTGTGATAGCATTTATCATAGGGTTTATGCTGCTTGAGATTTGTATCCAGTTTGTCTATCTATTGATCGAGCTGCACATGCAAAAAGAGTACAAGAAAAATTTGTCGAAGGAAATTTACCAGAAAATCTATTCCATGAAATACGCATCAATCATAAAGTACGGTGCAACGTACCTGACGGAGCGGGCAGACTCGACGGTGCTCACATTGGCGAATCTGTATATTATGTCGGTCCCGATACTGACTGCAAAATCACTGGTTATTTTGTTGATCCTGTTATACTCCCTGACCATCAATAGTTTTATTTTTCTGGTAATGCTGTTTATCTTGATACTCAATGTGGCTGGATTTTATCTCCTGAATAAAAATTTACTGAAAAAATCAGCCGAGATGCAGCGGATTATTCCAAAGGAGCGAAAAGACATTTATCAGATCGCCAATCAGGTAGATTTTATCAAGCAGAATGAGGACAATACAAATCTGAATGACATACTTGAAAAACATTTAGAAATTATCGAACAGGAAAATAAAAGGGTAAATGTTTATGCGCGTGGGATGAGTGAAGTCATCGATTTTTTTAACATGTTCGCCCAAAACATTATTTTGATCGTGGTATTTTATATGTATCTGCAGGGGAATACAAAATTAAACAGCATTTTTACAATTTCGATTCTCATGTCGTATCTTTTACCTGCCATCTCAAATATTGTGAAGGTAAACCTGAATTTAAGAGAGGTAAAGGCAAGCCGGGAATTTTTACAGCTTGTGGAGGATGAGCAGGAACAGAGTGGAGATATAAAAATCGATCATATTGATGATGTCGCGGTCGATATGGAAAAACTTCAGACGATGGACGGGATCTTACTGGCAAAAGATATTCATATCCAGGCAAAAAAGGGAGATATCATTGGAATCGTGGGGGAGTCCGGTTGTGGAAAAACGACACTGATGAAAAGTATTTTAAAATTCTGGGATCAGAATACCGGAATTAAGATCAATGGAATCCCGCTGGAGAATATTGAAAACCATTCCTTTCGGAAACAAATGTCATTTTATTCGCAGAATGTGCCAATCATAACAGGTTCAATTTATGATAACTTAAACTTTGGGCGCAGGAAAATGGAACCGGAGGTATACCAGAACATTCGTTTTTTAGATAAATTTACAAAAGAACGCGATATCTTTACACCTTTTATTCTGGAAAATGGCAACAATCTGTCCGGCGGTGATAAACAAAGAATCGCACTGGCGAGAATGTATACCGAGGAGGCAGAGGTTCTGATTTTAGACGAACCGACAAGTTCACTGGATGAAACGACCGAAAAGGATATTTTAGATGGAATCAGCCACTGCCCGGATAAGATTATCTTTCTGATCACACATCGAAAAGAGAATTTGAGGTACTGTAATAAAATTTACCAGATCCGTGACAAAAGAATGGTAAGCGTGAAAAACGTTGATGAGTTATCAAAATAAGTCAGAACAAAAAACAGGGTGGCAGCACCCTGTTTTTTTACCATCCACCGCCTAAAACCGACCACCTGCCGCAAATCAGTAGAAACCGTTCCAGACATTGCCTATAATGACATCAGAAAGGAGGAAGTGAGAAAATGCAAATAGAAATAAAACTCGACGAATCCTGCAAAGAACCCAATATCATCATCCATACAGACAAGATGACCGAAGAAGTATCGCAGATCGTAAAGCTGCTGTCGGAGGAAAAACCGGAAGTCTTTGCGGCGATTCACGAGAATGGCGAAATCATTTTGTTAGAACAGACGGAAATAATACGGATCTATGCAGAAAACGACCGGGTATATGCAAAGACAAAAGACGGCAGCTACCGGTTAAAGGCAAGACTGTATGAGTTAGAGGAGAGACTGAACAAAAAAATGTTTATCCGCATCTCCAATTCGGAGATCATTAACCTGAAAGAAGTAAAAAAATTTGACTTAAGTTTTTCCGGGACAATCTGTGTTTCGATGTCAGACAAAACAGCAACGTATGTTTCAAGGCGTTACGTCAGAAAAATCAAACAGGTATTGGGATTATAGAAATGGTGGTGTGTGTGAAAAATATATTTTTCACACACAGGAATGGAGGTTATCATGAAAAAAAGAATTTTATGCAGAGCGCTTATAGGTGCGCCGATCGGTCTGGCAATCAGTACTGCAATCACAATTTTTTCTTCACTCATATACGGTGACGGAAATTATTATCCGGTCGTCCCGGCATTGGTGGAGCAGTGTGGAAATGAAATTAATGCGGTCGTGGCGCAGATGATCGCATCTTTGCTGTACGGTGCAGTCTGGGCAGGCGCGTCCGTGATATGGGAGATGGATGACTGGAGCCTGCTGCGGCAGACAGTGACTCATCTGCTGGCAGGTTCGATTGCAACATTTCCGGTTGCATATCTGATGTATTGGATGAAACATAGCATTGCAGGGGTCGTTGTATATTTTGCAATATTTATCGGAATCTATGTTGGAATCTGGATCACATTATACAGCAGGGCAAAGAGAGAGGTCACAAAGCTGAATGAAAAAGTAAGTTTACAAAACCGGTAAGAGATCTGTTTTTTATTGCAAAACACCGCTCCATTTGCAGGTATTTTTCTAAAAAAAGAAATGATACATTGAAGAAAATGAGAAACTTGCAGGAGGGGGACTGCTGTACGGAACACAGGTTCTTACAGCAGCAAGGCAGAAAATGGAAAAAAATATAAAATTTGAACAGAATACACCGCTGTGGGATAACAGTCTTTCGATAGAAGAACGTCTTGACTATCTGACAGGGGCAATGACGCTTGAAGAAAAAATACACTGTCTGACAACCGGATGCTCTGACATTCCGAGGCTTGGAATCCGGGCAACTTATATGGGCGGTGAGGCTGCACACGGGATTGAGGCGAGACATGACCAGGCATTTAATAAAGGGGTACCGGAGCCGACCACAGCTTTCACTCAGCCGATCGGTATGAGTGCGAGTTTTGACAGGGAGCTGATCAGAGAATGTGGTCGCGCTGTCGGCGAGGAAGCCAGGGCTTTGTATACAAGAAATGGTGGAGGCGGGCTCTGCCGCTGGGCGCCAACGATTGATATGGAGCGCGATCCGAGATGGGGAAGGACGGAAGAGTCATACGGCGAAGATCCGTATCTGACCGGAGAGATGGCGGGCGCATATATCCGCGGTATGAGGGGCGAGGATCCTTTTTATATCCGCTGCGGGGCAACGCTGAAACATTTTTACGCAAACAATGTGGAGAAAGACCGCATTAAGATTTCATCTTCCGTAGACAGGAGAAATAAAAACGAATATTATTTAAAACCGTTCAAAAAGGCGATCATGGAGGGCGGCGCGGAGGCAGTCATGACCTCCTACAATGAGATCAACGGGATTCCGGCGATCGTCAATGACGAGGTGCGCCATGTCCTAAAAGGCACCTATGGACTGCCCGGGCATGTTGTTTGTGACGGAGGCGATTTTTCACAGACGGTGAACGACCATCATTTTTATCAGACGCACGGGGAAACACTGGCAAATGGATTAAAGGCTGGTGTTGACTGTTTCACGGATGATGGAGAGATTGTTTATGCTGCGGCAAGGGAGGCATTAGATAACGGCTGGATCACGGAAAAAGATATTGATGAATCGGTGCGCAATTCGTTCCGGACAAGGATAAGGCTTGGCATGTTTGATAAAGAGGGCGACTGCCCGTATCAGAACATGGGCGAAGAATATATCAACAATGAGGAACACAAACAACTTGCGCGTAAAATGGCGGATGAGGCGGTTGTCCTTTTGAAAAATGAAAATGAAATTCTTCCGTTTGATGAAAATACAGTAAAAAATGTAGCAGTAGTAGGTCCACTCTCTGATGTGTGGTACAAGGACTGGTATTGTGGCATCCCTCCTTATGAGGTTACTGTCTTAGATGGAATCAGAGAAGCATTTCCAAATGCAAAGATCAGTCATGAAACCGGTTTGTCTGAAATCCGTATCCGCCTGGCGGATCAAACCAGTGATAAATGCTATGTGGGACTGGATGAGAATACCCGGTTAAAACTGGTAATAAAAGAGCAGGCAGAAACATTTATTTTGAATGACTGGGGCTGTGGCAGCATGACCCTGGTGGCAAAAAGCAACGGCAGATTTGTCACTTTAGAGGAGGATACAGATATCATCAAGGCAGACAAAAAAGAGGCGTTTGGCTGGTTTGTCCGTGAGTTGTGGAATTTGAAGTGGGAAAAAAGCAGTTTTACACTGGAAAGCTGGAATAAGAAGCAGGTAATTGTGGATAAAGATGGTCATTTTTCCATCTGCGTGGATAATCCGCCGGCAAGATTTGAGATAGAGATCGTAAAAGACGGGAAAACTGCTGCGGAGAAAACAGCAAAAGAAGCTGATCATGTGATAGCAGTCATTGGCTGCAATCCGGTCATCAACAGCAAAGAGGAAGTTGACCGCACCACGATTGTACTTCCGACGGAGCAGGAAGAACTGGTAAAACGGGTGGCAGCAGTGAATCCGAACACCATTGTGGCTTTGATCAGCAACTATCCGTATGCCATCGGTGAACTGGAGAAAAAAGTTCCGGCGATCCTGATGTCTGCATCGGGCAGTCAGGAACTTGGTCATGGAATCGCAGATGTGCTGACCGGAAAAGCAGCAGCAGCGGGACGATTAAATATGACATGGTACCGTTCGGATGAAGATCTGCCGGATATGAACGACTATGATATCATTCAGGGAAAACGCACTTACCAGTATTTTGACAGAGAAGTGCTCTATCCGTTTGGATATGGTCTGACTTATGCAGCATTTTCCTACGAAAAAATGCAGATCAAAAAAGAACGCGGCTGTATCAAAGTGAGCTGTTTTATCAAAAATACTGGGGAAAGAAGTGCTGATGAAATAGTACAGCTTTATGTGCATAAAAAGGGTTCCCGTGTGCAGCGTCCGATCCGGCAGCTTGTTGGGTTTGAGCGCATTCATGATATTCAGCCCAAAGAAACCAGAAAGGTCACATTTATGGTACAGTTGTGGGAGTTAGAATACTATGATGTGATCTCAGAGCGCATGATCTTAGAAGACGGAACATATCAATTTATGGCAGGCGCGTCATCACAGGATATCCGCTTAGAACAGAGTATTGAAATTGATGGAACGCATGCCGGAAAAAGAAATCCGTTCCAGGCAACTGCTGCCGACTGTTATGATGCATATGACCACATGTTTTTACATCGGGGAATCAACGGTTCATCCTGTGTGATCCCTGGCTGTGCCGGAGATGACCCGGATGAGATGAAAGAACAGCCGGTGAGTGGAAAGTTAATTTATCATGATTTTGTATTCAGCAAAAAGCCGCTTAGGCTGAACATCACGTTAAAAGTATTAGAACCGGTCAAGGTGACTGTGACAGGGAAAAATGTCGCAACGGTCACTGCAGAGCCGGTGGACTGTTACCGGATGTTAGAGATGGATCTGCCGGAAAATTTTATTGAAACCGGAAAACCGGAAACCATTCAGATCCAGGTGGAGGGAAAATGTAAGATATCCAAATTTGTGTTTGCCTGATAAAAAATTCACAATTGAACCGTGCGCAGTGAAGTGTTATAGTATGTTCTGGATGATATTCCGTATACAGAAAATCATACCAGAACATATTTTTTATCAGAAAAAGAGAATAAAACCAGGAAAACCGCTTGTATCCGTCAGTCGACGGAATGAGACAGTCGCATGCTGCTTCACAAAACGGGGAGTGAAATCCGGTTCACATTTTGCTCCGCCAGACAAAGGGGGAAAATCCCCTGTCCGTCAGAGGAGGATTGCATGCAGATCAGTTTTATTGGCGCCGGGAAGGTCGGCGTGTCACTCGGAAAATATTTTATCAGTAAGGGCAGGAAAGTAGGAGGTTATTATAGTCTGAGCCCTGAGTCTGCCGCATGGGCAGCAAATTTTACAAACACAAAGCAATATCAAAGTATCAAAGAAATCATTAGCAGCAGCGACATGATCTTTTTTACCGTGCCCGATGATAAGATCGGGGAAGTATGGGAGGCGGCAAAACCGTATGCCCACGGTAAAATCATTGCACACTGCAGTGGGATTCACAGTTCAAACATCTTTTCTGATATAGATCGTACTGGTAGTATGGCCTATTCTATTCATCCACTCTGTGCCGTCAGTGACAGGGAAACATCCTGGCAGGCACTTGGTGACGTACTGTTCACCATTGAGGGGGATGAGCGAAATATCTCCAATATCCAGAACATGTTTGCGCAGATGGGAAACCGGACGTGTTTTATTTCTGCGGAAAACAAAATCAAATATCATGCAGCGGCATCTCTGGCATCGAACCACATGACAGCGGTATTTTTTATGGCGCAAAAACTATTCTTAGAGTGTGGTTTTTCAATGCAGCAGGCAAACGAGGAATTGTACCGGCTTGCAAAAGGCAATCTGGAAAATATCCACGCGCAGGGATGTATTAATTCCCTGACCGGACCTGTGGAGCGCGGGGACAAAAATACCGTACAGAAACATATGGATGCATTAGATGCTGACATGAAAAATGCCTATCTGGAAAATGCAAAGCAGCTTTTAGAGATCGCAGAGCAGAAAAATCCGGACAGAGATTATGCGGCAATGAGAGAAATTCTCATGCCGACAGAGATTGGAGAATGACAATGAAAAACACAGTAGTAACTTTGCAGAAGCAAAAACACGAGCACGATAAAATCACGATGGTGACGGCTTACGATTACACGACCGCGAAGATCATGGATGAATCCGGCGTGAATACGATCTTAGTCGGGGATTCACTTGGCATGGTCATGCTTGGCTATGAGGATACGTTATCCGTGACCATGGAAGATATGATCCATCACACGGCAGCAGTGACCAGAGGTGCAAAAAATGCATTTGTTGTTGCAGATATGCCGTTTATGTCCTACCAGACTTCCGTCTATGATGCAGTGGTAAACGCTGGGCGTCTGATGAAAGAGGGCAGGGCAAACGCAGTCAAATTAGAGGGCGGTGTGGAATTTGCCCCACATATCAAGGCAATCGCACAGGCATCAATCCCGGTTGTTGCACATCTTGGACTGACGCCGCAGTCGGTCAATGCGTTTGGCGGATTTAAAGTGCAGGGAAAAGACATTGAGGCGGCACAGAAGCTGATCGAGGATGCAAAAGCAGTCGAGGAGGCAGGCGCATGCATGGTCGTATTAGAATGTGTACCGGCAAAACTGGCAAAGAAAATCACGGAAATGCTGAAAGTTCCGACCATCGGTATCGGTGCAGGCGCAGACTGTGACGGACAGGTGCTTGTTTATCAGGATCTGCTTGCCATGTATGGGGATTTCCGTCCAAAATTCGTAAAAGTATTTGCAAATGTCGGCGATGCAATGCGTGAGGGAATGGCGGCATACATCAAAGAAACCAAAGAGGGAACTTTCCCTTCGGCAGAGCATTGTTTTAAAATAGACGATTCCGTGATCGAAAAATTATATTAGGAGGAACATACACATGAAAATCGTATCAACCATAAATGAAGTGAGAGAACAGGTAAAAGAATGGAAAAAAGAAGGGAATACGATCGGGTTTGTTCCGACCATGGGATATTTGCATGAAGGTCATGCGAGCCTTATCGATGCAGCACGTAAAAATAACGGCAAAGTAGTGGTCAGTATTTTTGTCAATCCGATCCAGTTCGGGCCAAACGAAGATTTAGACAGCTATCCGAGAGATTTAGAGCACGATGCAAAACTCTGTGAGGAACACGGCGTGGATCTGATCTTCCATCCGACACCAGAAGAAATGTATGGGGATAACTTCTACACCTTTGTGGATATGGATGTGCTCACAAAAGAACTTTGTGGATTAAGCAGGCCGGTTCACTTCCGCGGCGTTTGTACGGTCGTATCCAAACTGTTTAACATTGTGACTCCGGACAATGCATACTTCGGACAGAAGGATGCACAGCAGTTAGCAATCATCAAACGTATGGTAAAAGACTTAAATATGCCACTTTCCATCCACGGCTGCCCGATCATCCGTGAGGAGGATGGACTTGCAAAGAGCTCCAGAAATACATATCTTTCCCCGGAGGAGAGAAAAGCAGCACTCGTGCTGAGCCGCTCTGTTTTCCTTGGTGAAAAAATGGTGAAAGAGGGAGAACGCGACTGTAAAAAAGTCATCGTTGCAATGACTGAAGAAATCGAGAAAGAGCCGCTTGCGAAGATTGATTATGTCAAAATCGTAGACTTATCCACAATGCAGCAGATCGATACCATAGAGCACGGCATACTTGCAGCAATGGCAGTATACATCGGAAAAACCAGACTGATTGACAACTTTATGATCGAGGACTAGAAAAGAGGAAAAAATGACTATTTCAATGTTAAAAGGAAAAATCCACCGCGCGACCGTAACGCAGGCGGAGCTTGACTATGTGGGAAGCATTACCGTAGACATCCAGCTTTTAGAGGATGCCGGCATTTTTGAGTATGAGAAAGTGCAGATCGTGGATGTGAATAATGGCGCACGTTTTGAGACTTATACGATCGCAGGAGAGCGCGGCAGTGGAGTCATCTGTTTAAACGGTGCGGCAGCCCGCATGGTACAGACCAACGACAAAGTAATCATCATGGCATATGCAGATGTGACACCGGAGGAAGCAAAACAGCAGAAACCGGTCGTTGTGTTTGTGGATGAAAACAACCACACCACGGAGATCACAAACTATGAACGTCACGGGGAGATATCGGCGATCCGTTAAAAAAATTTACTGTTTGAACAAATATGAAGGCTGTATTTAAAAAGGTTAAAGATACCTGAAATTCCAGAAACAGATGACCGGGAGCAAACGGTAACAGTTGAATCATAAAAAGCAATCAGTTATAATTATTTATAATTGATTGCTTTTTTAATCATGGAAACATATTTTTGTAGAACAGAATTTATTTTTGCAAAAAGATTTTTAATTACATGGAGGAAAATATGCCGCAGAACTGTTATGAACTCGTATGGATATTTATCATTTATGCCTTTATCGGCTGGTGTACGGAGGTTTCTTACGCTGCATTAGACCGTGGAATTTTCGTAAACCGTGGATTTTTAAACGGGCCGTACTGTCCGATCTATGGTTGTGGTGTTGTGATTGTCGTTGCGGTGCTCACTCCATTGAAAGACAATCTGCTGATATTGTTTATCGGGTCTTTTTTGCTGACCTCCATTCTGGAATATATTACTGGATATTTACTGGAAAAAGTATTTCATAACCAGTGGTGGGATTATTCTGACAAACCGTTTAATATTCACGGTTATGTCTGTCTGAAATTTTCGATTTACTGGGGACTGGCATGTACTTTCATCATGGATGTGCTGCACCCGATCATTTATAAAGGAATCACACTGATGCCGCATATTGTCGGAATGATTTTAATTTGCATTATCATGACCGTATTTTTTGTGGACTGTGGCATTACCGTAGCAACGATCCTGAAATTCAATAAACGGCTCAAAGTCATGGATGAGATGGCAGAACGCATCCACAAACTTTCCGATGAGATCGGAGAAAACATTTATGAAAACGTGACGGACATCGTGGAAAAATCAGGGGAGTTCCAGGAAACACATGCCGAACTGTTAGATAAATTAGCGGAGACAACCGGGGCTGCGAAGGATAAGATTGCCGAAACAACCGGAACTGCTAAAAATAAAATTACCGGCACAACAGAAACAGCCAGAGAAAAAATCGCCGAGACGACCGGAAATGCAAAAGAGAAGATCACAGATACCGCTGCAAATGCAAAACTTGCAATTTCAGAAAATATCATGGAAGCAAAGAGCAGTTTCGAGGCAAAGAAAAATGCCTGGACTGAAAAATCGGAAGAGTGGAAGAAAAACCGCGAAAAACAGAAGGCAGAGCTTTCCGAACTCTCTGAGAAATACGAACATCTTTTTGAAGAAAAGAACTTTGGCTTTCAGCGTTTGATGAAAGCATTCCCGGATATGAAGTCAAGAGAAAATGATAAGACTTTGACGGAATTTAAAAAACACTTTCATTTAGACAAGCCGGAACAAAAATAAAACAGATGCGCAGCGGGCAGCAGTGGACGCAGAAATGGAGAAAACATGATCAGAACAGTCGATACAAAAATAATTACAGAAAATGTCAAAGAGATGTGCATTGAAGCAAACCATTATCTTTCCAAAGATATGGATATTGCAATGAAAAATGCGGTTACAACGGAAAAATCCGAACTTGGCAGGAAAATATTAAATCAGCTTCAGGATAACTTAAAGATTGCGGATGAAGAGATGATACCGATCTGTCAGGATACCGGAATGGCAGTTATCTTTTTGGAAGTGGGGCAGGATGTTCATTTTGAGGGAGAGGCGATTGAGGATGCCATCAACGAGGGCGTGCGTCAGGGTTACACGGAAGGCTATTTGCGGAAATCCGTTGTGAAAGATCCTCTGATCCGTGAAAATACGAAGGACAATACCCCGGCGGTTATCCATTATTCCATCGTTCCGGGGGATAAAGTAAAGATTACCATTGCACCAAAAGGATTTGGAAGTGAGAACATGAGCCGTGTCTTCATGCTAAAACCGGCGGATGGTATCGAGGGAGTAAAAGATGCTGTATTGACAGCCGTAAAAGATGCGGGGCCGAATGCATGTCCGCCTATGGTTGTGGGAGTCGGGATCGGTGGAACATTTGAAAAATGTGCAATCCTTGCCAAAAAGGCGCTGACCCGTCCGGTCGGGGAACATTCCGATATTCCTTATGTCAAAGACATGGAAGAAGAACTGTTAGGAAAAATCAACCGGCTTGGTATTGGACCTGGAGGACTTGGCGGTACGACAACAGCACTTGCCGTCAATATCAATACCTATCCGACCCATATCGCGGGACTTCCTGTGGCAGTCAACATCTGTTGTCATGTAAACCGTCATGTGGTAAGGGAAGTTTAAAGGAGGATAGTGTGAAAAATAAGATTTTTCACACTGCAAATGAAAACGTTGTTTTCATTGAAAAGCAGCGCAAGAATGGAGGATATCATGGATAAGCATATTACGACGCCGATCACGGAAGAAGTGACGAAAGATTTAAAATCAGGTGATTACGTTTATATTACAGGAACAATCTATGTGGCAAGAGATGCCGCACACAAAAGAATGATCGAGGCACTGCAGCGGGGAGAAGAACTGCCGATCGATATCAAGGACAGTACCATTTATTATATGGGTCCATCTCCGGCGCGCGAGGGCAGACCGATCGGTTCTGCAGGACCGACCACAGCCACCCGCATGGACAGATATGCACCGACACTGCTTGATCTCGGGGAAAAAGCGATGATTGGAAAAGGAAAACGTTCAAAGGAAGTCATTGATGCCATTGTGCGCAACCATGCAGTTTACTTTGCAGCAGTCGGCGGTGCAGGGGCACTTTTGTCAAAATGCATCACGAAATCTGAAATTGTATGTTATGAGGATCTTGGTGCAGAGGCAATCCGTAAGATCGAAATCAAGGATTTTCCGGTGATCGTTGTGATCGATAGTCAGGGGGATAATCTCTATGAGACGGCAGTCAAGGAGTTTGCAGGTTAGTATTTTATTTGCATATTTCCTGTTTTTGCTGGCAGGAGTATCTTTTGATAACATGCAGAAGATAAAAAATGGTACATGTATCGTGTCTGCCTGTTATGATGAAAAGCAGATGAGGGAGGAATGGGAACAAAAACTTATCTGGGATAAAGAGGATTTTCCGGGACTGCCGCAGGAGGGAGATACGGTTGGAATCAGCTATTATTTTTATGATGAAAAGGGGAGGCTTGATTCTGTTAAAAGTTATGGAAAATTAGATGATGCGTATGGAAACGATAAAGAATTAATTGCTGAGGATGAGATTTTTTACCGGTATGATCAGGCGGATGCGCAGGTATTTATGCAGTGGTACATGTATGTCCCGATTGCGTATTGGGAAAAAGAAAAATATTCATCGAGGTGTGTGAATAAATATCTGACGTATGATTATCTGGACGAAAAAGAAATGGAACAGATGTTTGATGATTTAAAACTGCCATCAGATAAATACTTTGAAACCTGTGCCAGAGAAGGGAAAATGGTTTCTGTCATGAGGAAAAATGACAAAAACGGGGATTCTGAAACAGAATATTATTGTCCTGTCAGAACCGGCGGCCAGAACAGACAGGATACAGCAGTGTATCAACTGGATGGCAGTTACCTTATTCAGGACATGCGGCAATATGAAGAGGGTCAGAGACTGCGGACTGAAATGAATCATGATGGAGTTTTTTATTTTTATGATTATGATCGGAATGGAAACAGGGTCATGTCATTGTGCCGTACTTCAGAGGGAGAATGTTATATCCAGAAAAAAATATATAATGAAAAACAGCAGATCACTGCCCAATATACGCAATCCATATCAGGTGCAGAACAAAAAGAACTGTCATTAACGGATGGGAGTACTTTTATTTTGAAATGGAACAATGATAACTTCGTGCAGGCAGTATGGAAAAAATCTGACGGAACAAGGGATATATATCAGTGGGAGCAGCAGGGCGATGAAAAAAATATAATCCAGACGCTCTCAGACGGCAGGGTGATCGACTGGAAATCATCTGCAGAACCGTGGTATGAAGATGCATTATCCGGAGGATGGCAAAACAAATACAACTGGTACATTGTAAAAGAAGGAGACAGTTTGTGGAGTATTGCAGAACGGGAATTGGGCGCTGGTGCACGTTATGAGGAATTGTACAGAAAGAACCGGTGTGTCATTGGAGAAAATTATGATCAGTTATATCCGGGAATGAGATTAAAAATCGAAAAAGAGAGAGAATAGACAAAGGGTGCAATGCATTTTTCGGAATGGAGGACTTTATGGAAAAAAATTTAAACTGGGCGGTTTTAGGAACCGGTGTGATTGCAAATGAGATGGCGCAGGCATTAAAAGCTATGGGAAAAACACTTTATGCTGTGGGAAACCGCACACACGAAAAGGCAGTTACATTTGCGGAAAAATACCAGGTCGCAAAGGTATACGATGATTTTCATGAAATGTTTACAGATCCTGATGTGGATGTGATCTACATCACGACACCACACAATACCCATATCGGATTTGTCAGGGAAGCACTGAAAAATAAAAAGCATGTATTATGTGAGAAGTCCATTACCTTAAACAGCCTTGAACTGGAAGAAGCATTAGCGCTTGCAAAGGAAAATGATGTGATTTTTGCAGAGGCAATGACTATCTGGCATATGCCGTTATATAAAAAACTATGGGAACTGATCGATGCCGGAAAAACAGGTACATACGCTTCAAATGCTAATGAGGAGCACGAAGAAATCGCAGACTGGCTGGCTGATGGGGTTCCTGCTCTTGGAAAAGTTCAGATGATACAGCTTAACTTTGGAAGTTACAAAGAATACAATATGAAGAACCGTTTCTTTAATATGGATCTTGCAGGCGGGGCATTACTGGATATCGGTGTCTATGCACTCAGCATTGCACGCAGTTTCATGGAAAGCAAACCAGATCAGGTCTTAAGTCAGGTGAAATTTGCACCGACCGGAGCTGATGAGCAGGCAGGGATTCTGTTAATGAACAAAGAAGCACAGATGGCAACACTTGCTTTATCGCTACATTCGAAACAGCCGAAACGTGCAGTAATCAGCTGTGAAAATGGTTATATTGAAATTATGGAATATCCGCGTGCGGATCAGGCAGTGATCGTGGAAGCTGAATCAGGAGTGCACCATACCGTGAACGCCGGCGAGGCAAAGAAGGCCTTACAATATGAGATGGAAGATATGGAGCAGGCAATAAAAACAGGAGATGTCCATAAATTAAAAATTTCAGATACAAAGGATGTTATGGATATCATGACAGATCTGCGAAAAAAATGGAATATGAAATATCCGGGAGAAAGATGGGAATAAAACCCAAAAAACGGAGCCAAGTTTTATGCAGGCTGTCAGTCATTGAGATGTAAAACATCCTTTGATTCCTGGATTTCATGAATAAAAAAATGAAATGTGAAAATAATAGTTGACAAATCAGTAAAGATTTAGTATAGTTATTCATGCGTTACGGCGCACGAACAATATAATATTGTTAAATAATGACTTTGGAGAAGTACTCAAGTGGCCGAAGAGGTGCCCCTGCTAAGGGTATAGG
>ERZ1673753.744-NODE-744-length-36616-cov-19.382156_pt1 | contig 36616 bp, 25 predicted proteins | sample MGYA00580201_ERZ1673753 | MGnify/ENA primary metagenome ERZ1673753 (study PRJEB41218, sample SAMN15661747) | gut metagenome | host: Homo sapiens | place: Canada: London | collected 2015-08-20/2019-03-30 | study: EMG produced TPA metagenomics assembly of... | reverse complement strand
TGTACAGCTCGGTGAAGAAGAAATCGAGCTGGCGGACATAGCCCCAGAGCACACCTACTGTGATGCCCACCACGGCCTCGATGAGAGCCACGAAGAAGGCGATGGTCAGACTGGTGCGTGCACCGGCCCAGATGCGGGCCCACAGGTCCTGGCCGATGGCGTTGGAACCCCAGATAAAGCCCTCTTCCCCGGGGGCGATATTGCGGAACTGGATGCCGGTGGTAGAGTCTACCTGGCAGAGATTGGGATCTGCCTGACCGGGCAGATAGGGCTGCAAAAAGGCAAAGCCCACCACGAACACTAGTGCAATGAGCAGGGCCACGGCGATCTTATTCTTGAAGAAAGCACGGAAGGTACTGCCCCAATAGCTGTAATTGGAGTAGGAGGTGGCCTCGGCGCGCTCCTCGCTGAAGCCGGCGGGGGTGAACAGCTCGTCCTCGGGCAGGTCGGCCCAAGCGGCGGGGCCGTCCTTCTGCAGCTTGTTCAGGTCGCTTTCCAGAACAGCTGCCTTGTGATCTTTCATGTGGAACAGCATTATCGGCCACCTTCTTTCTTGCCAAAGCTGATGCGGGGATCGATGAGCACCATGAGCAGATCACCCAGGATCAGGCCGATGATGCCCACGCAGGCGTACAGCAGCACGATGCCCTGCACCATGGTGTTGTCGTGACGCTGGACGCAGGTGACCAGCAGGCCGCCCATGCCGGGGATGGAATACAGGCTCTCGATGTAGATGGAGCCGACCACAGTGTTCAGGAAGGCAGAGGGAATATACTGCACCAGCGGCACCATGGCGTTGCGGAAGATGTGGCGCAGAGCGATGTTGCTCTCGCTCACGCCCTTGGCCAGCGCCAGCCGGACGTAATCCTTGTTGCTCTCGTCCACCATGTAGCGGCGCAGCCACATGGCGTAGAATGCCACGTTGCCCAGGCTCATGGAGCAGACCGGCAGCACCCAGTACCGCCAGTCGGAGGCATCAAACAGCAGACCCACGCCCAGAGCGGTGGTGCCGTACATCTGGATATAAAGGTAATACACGGCAGCAGGCACAGCCTGAATGAGCACGATGATGGCGGTGCCGATCTTATCCGGCCAGCGGTTCTTGAACCGGCCCATCAGCAGGCCCATGGGAATGCCGATGACCAGGCTCAGCAGCATGGCGAACACGCCCATCTGGATGGAGATGGGCAGCTTTTTGGCCAGGATGCCGGTGACCGAGGCATTTACCTTATAAATATGGCTCACGCCCAGGTCGCCGTGGAGGGCATTCCACCAGAAGCGGCCGATCTGCACCGGCAGCGGGTCCAGCAGGCCCATGGACTGCAGGCCCGCCTGGATCTGGGCCTCGGTCATTTTTTCGTAGTTTGCAAAGTAGCCTTCTACCGGCATCAGCCGCAGCAGGCAGAACACGAGCGTTACAATGACGAACAGCGTCAGGATGGAACGCCCGATGCGTTTTGCCAGATATTTCAGCATATCTGTGCGCACCCCTCTTTCGTTTGTGGTTCCTCCGCGGACAGTGACCTGAACAGCGGATAGGAATAGAATACATCAAAATTGCACTTTTGGAAAGTGATTTGCCCGGATTTTGAAAAATGTTTTTGTAAAAGCAGGGTAAAGTGAACGCTTTTCTTACAAAAACAACCCTCTCCGCCGGGTTGACGGAGAGGGATAAAAGTTTTTATAAACCTCTGCGCTTCAAAATCTCATCCAGAATGGCATCGGCCACATCGGCCTTGCTCATCAGGGGCAGCTCCCGGGTACCGTCGGGGGTGATGAAGGTGACCACGTTGGTGTCCACCCCAAAACCTGCCCCGGCGACCTTCAGGTTGTTGGCCACCACCATATCCAGATTCTTCCGGGTCAGCTTGGCCGTGGAGTTTTCCACCATATCCCGGGTCTCCATGGAAAAACCGCAGAGGAACTGGTGGGTCTTTTTCGGGCCGATGGTGCCCAGAATGTCGGCGGTGCGCTCCACAGGGATGGAGAGGTCGCCGTCCTTTTTCTTGATCTTGTCGCTTGCCACCGTCACGGGGCGGTAGTCTGCCACGGCGGCAGCCATCACCAGCACGTCCATCTCCTCAAAGCGGCTGGTCACGGCATCGTACATATCCTGCGCCGTGGTAATGGGAACATCGGTGGTGAAGCGGACCGGCGGCAGGTCGGTGTGGCCGTGGATGAGGGTGACCTCCGCTCCCCGCATGGCGGCGGCCCGGGCGATGGCATAGCCCATCTTGCCGGTAGAGTGGTTGGTCAGGTAGCGCACGGGGTCCAGCGGCTCCTGCGTGGGCCCGGCGGTCACAGCGATGCGGACACCGGCCAGATCCTTGGGCCGGGCGATGGTGTGCAGGATGTACTCGATGAGCACATCTTCCTTGGGCAGGCGGCCGCTGCCCACATCCTTGCAGGCCAGCACCCCGCTCTCAGAGGGGATGACCGTGAAGCCGTAGTGCTCCAGCGTTCTGAGGTTGTCCTGCGTGATGGGGTTTTCCAGCATCCCGGTGTTCATGGCCGGGCTGACCAGCTTGGGGCACCTGGCCGCAAGCACCACGGTGGTGAGCATATCATCGGCGATGCCGTGGGCCATTTTGGCAATGACGTTGGCCGTGGCCGGTGCCACCAGAACGACATCCGCCTTTTTGGCCAGCGAGATGTGGGTGACCTCGAACTTGAAATCGCGGTCGAAGGTGTCCACCATGCACTTGTGGCCGGTCAGCGTTTCAAAGACGAGAGGGGTGATGAAATGGGTGGCGTTCTCGGTCATAATGACCTCCACGTCCGCCCCCAGCTTTTTGAGTGCGCTGGCCACATTTGCCATTTTATAGGCGGCAATACCGCCGGTAACGCCCAAAAGGACGCATTTGCCCTGCAGATCCATCCAAAAAACCTCCTGTTTTGCGGGTTTGCCTCTTTAGTATAATCCAAAATCACCGCCAGCACAACAAAATCTTTCGGTTGGGTCTTGTATCCAGCGCAAAAATGCGGTAAAATAGCTTGACTTAGAATAAAACCTCTCCGTCAAGGTCTGCGTCTTTGCCGCCGCTCCTGCCGGGAGAGGCAAGCCAACCGGCTCCTCTGGCAGGGGAGCTGGAGCAAAGCGCCTGAGAGGTTTTGCAGGAAAGGTAAAATATGATCTTAGCCATTGATATAGGCAACACCACCGTCGCCCTGGGCGGCATCAAGGACGGACGTGTATGCTTTGTGGCCCACATGGATACGGTGCGCACCCGTACCGCCGCGGAATACCGCATTGAAATGGAAAAGGTGTTTGCCCACCGCCGCCACCCGGAAAAGCCCATCCGGTTCGAGGGCGCGGTGCTGACCAGCGTAGTGCCCCAGATCACCGGGGCACTGGCTGAGTGCGCCCGCTATTACACCGGCAAAAAGCCGGTCATCGTTTCGCCGGAGATCCGCACAGGCCTGACCATGGGGGTGCCTGACCCCCATGCCGTGGGCAAGGACCGGCTGGTGGATGCCGCTTACGCTGCGGCGAACTTCCCGCTGCCGGTCATCACTGTGGATCTGGGCACTGCCACTACATTTAATGTTGTGGATGAGAACCGGGTATTCCGGGGCGGTGTGATCTGCCCGGGGCTTTCCACCGGCCTGCGGGCTCTGGGGGAGCGCTGTGCCCAGCTGCCGCAGGTGCGGCTGAGCTCCCCCAAAGCAGCCATTGGTGTGAACACTGAGAGCTGTATGCTTTCGGGCTCTGTGCTGGGCACGGCAGTCCTGCTGGACGGCATCACCCAGCGCATTGAGGAAGAGCTGGGCCGTCCGGCCACCCTGGTGGTCACGGGCGGGCTGGCAAAGTATGTCACGCCGCTCTGCCGCCATCCGCTGACCTACGACCCGGAGCTGCTGCTGAAGGGGCTGGCACTGCTGTACCAGATGAATGCCCCTCAACCGCACTATGCCGCCGGGGGCAGGCGGCGGAACCCGAACAACAATTTCCGCCGGGGCCGCCGTCCCCGCTCCCAGCGCCGGGAACGCCGCGAGGAGAAGAACAAAAACGGCTGACGACGAAACAGGATGGAGAGAACAATGAAACTAGGGATCCTGGGCACGGGGATGATCGTGCGGGAGTTTCTGCCTTGGCTGGCAGGGCCGGACTGCCCCTTTACGGTGCAGGCGCTCTGCAGCACCCAGCGCAGTGCGCCGGTGGCCGACGAGATGTGCGAACAGTACGGCATTCCCCAGCACACCACGAACTATTTTGAATTATTGCAGTGGGTGGATGTGATCTATCTGGCCGTGCCCAACCTGCAGCATTACCGCTATGCCAAGGTGGCGCTGGAAGCGGGGAAGCATGTCATTGTGGAAAAGCCCATGGCCTGCACCGCTGCCCAGACCGAGGAGCTGGCGGCGCTGGCCCGCCGCAAAAAGGTGTTCCTGTTTGAGGCCATGACCACCCAGTACCTCGAAAACTACAACAAGATCCGGGAGCTGCTGCCCCGCATCGGCAGGGTGAAGCTGGTGCAGTGCAATTTCAGCCAGTATTCCAGCCGCTACGATGCCTTCTGTGCCGGGGAAACGCCGGTCTCCTTTGACCCGGAGTGTGCGGGCGGTGCCCTGATGGATCTGAATGTCTACAACATCAGCTATATCGTGGGCCTGTTCGGCGAGCCAAACCAGGTGCACTACCTGGCCAACATGGAGCGCGGCATCGACACCAGCGGTATCCTGACCATGGAGTACAACAGCTTCAAGGCAGTCAGCATGGCCGCCAAGGACTGTGGTGCGCCTGCCCGGTATGTCATCCAGGGCACAAAGGGCTATATCCTGCAGAAATCCACAGCCAACTGGTGCGGCGGTGTGACCTTCCACCCAAATCAGGGCAAGGAAGAACACTTCAACCTGAACGGCGGCAGACCCCGGCAGGCGGCGGAGTTCCACGCCTTTGCCAGGGCCATCGAGGGCGGTGACCAGGAGCTGTGCAGCCGGATGCTGGATACCTCCGTGGCCGTCAGCCGTGTGCTGACCGTGGCCCGGCGGAGCGCCGACATCAAATTTCCCTGTGATAAATAAGGTGGGCTTGCCCGCTTATTTATAGATTCCCTGACAGAAAAAACCAGATTTGCGCCGTATCCGACGTATAGGGCGGAACGGCAGCAGGAGGAAAACTGAATTATGAAAAACAACGATCTTCGCACTCTCACCCGACTGGCACTGCTGGTCGCCATCGAACTTGTAATGAAGGCCATCGGCCTGGGCAGTGTGCCCATGGGCCCGCTTTACATGAGCTTCCTGACCCTGCCCATTGCGGTGGGTGCCATCACCATGGGCCCCGTGGCCGGTGCTGTGCTGGGCGGCGTGTTCGGCGCGGTGAGCTTCTATGATGCCGTTACCGGTGCTTCCGCCATGACCGGCGCTCTGTTCCAGGTCAGCCCTGTCAACGCCTTTATCCTCTGCGTGGGCATGCGTGTGCTGATGGGCGTGTGTGTGGGCCTGATCTTCAACGGCCTGAGCAAGCTGGACAAGAGCCGCACCTGGAGCTATATCGTCAGCGCCATGTGCGCTCCGGCCCTGAACACCCTGTTCTTCATGGGCTATATCGTGCTGGCGTTCTACAACTGCGACTATGTCCAGAACCTGGTGTCCGTTAAGGGCGCTGCCAACCCCCTGATGTTCGTTGTGCTGCTGGTTGGTGTCCAGGGCGTGGCTGAGTTCCTCGTCTCCGGCATCCTGGGCGGCATCGTGGCCCGCGCCGTGCACAAGTTCCTGAAGTAAGACCCCGCGTTCCGCGTCAGGGAAGAGCGTATGGGTTTGTAACATTGTAAAATAAAAGACCAGAACTGAACTGCCACTTGGCAGAACAGCTCTGGTCTTTTTCTGTGCGGTGAAAAACAGAAACGCAGCCTTTACAGAGGCAGCTTGCCGCCGACCTTGTTGACGACATAGTAGGCGGCCTCTTCCTCAGGCTTGACGTAGATCTTGCAGGACTGCACGCCCACCTTGTGGGTCAGGCGGTAATCGGCCTTGGCGCGGTCCACAAGATCGGTGATGTTATACTGCTTGCCGGCAAATTCAACGTAGATCTCAGGGGAAAGCGGGGGACGGCCCTTGTGGGCGGTCTTTTCTGTTTTGGGGGCTTTCTCCGTTTTGACAGCGGACTTTGCGGTCTTGCGTGCGGGCTTTGCCTCGGCTGCGGGAGCTTCTGCAGCGGCAGGAACGACAGGCTTTTTCACTGACATGGATTCTACCTTCTTTCTCATATCGTTTTGCGTGTGGGAATAATACCGGACTACGCCGGTAGAAAAACTTTGCATCAAACAGCAGCATATAGCTATATAATAGTTTTTTGCGGCGCATTTGTAAAGAGGTTTTGTGAAAAAAGGTTCGTTTTCAGGCAGGAAATGCTTTTTTGTTTCTGGAAAAGTTACTGGACGCACAGTCCTTCGGCCCGTGTGACGATGGACAGCAGCAGTTCGGTGTCCCAGTCCTCTGCCAGCACAAATAAATCATCGCAGATCTCCTTCTGGATTTGTGCCGTCGTTTTTTGTCCGGCAAGGACGCAGACCGCAGAAAGCAGTCGAACTTTCAGGGCACAAATTTCTGCGGGTGCGCCCCACAAACGGGCAAGGTCATAATTGCTGGTGTTTCCGCAGGGCATGGCACAGGCAGCGCAGTTGGGAGCCACCCGGTGCTTCTCGGCTTCAACGATGTCAGTCATCCGGAGCAGCGCGCTCTCGGTGGCCTCGGGGTCAGCCGCCAGCCGCAGACCGGCAGCCAGTATGCGGTCAGTGTCCTCCGTTTTGGGTTCATTGACCGTGGAGCGCGCCAGACCCACCATCGCGCCCAGCAGAGTGTCCCGCTGACGCTGTGCAGCGGTAACGGGAGCAGAAAACGTGTGATTCATAGGAACCTCCAGGCTCTTTTTTTGCTGTAAGGATACCACGGAATCCCCGGAAAGGGAAGGCGAAAAATTCTTTTTTCTGCAAAAGGGAATAGCGTCTTGATTTTGGACGGAAAATCCGCTATAATAGTACTGTTCTACATATGCCGGTGTGTCGGAATGGCAGACGAGGGGGACTCAAAATCCCTTGTGCTAATAACACGTGTGGGTTCGACCCCCACCACCGGCATTGAAAAGCAGCTTAGAATCGGAAGATTTTAGGCTGTTTTCTTCATATAGAAAACCACAAGCTATGCTTGTGGAAGAATAGAGCCGTAGCGTTGAAACGGTAGAAAAAGAACCTCCTTTTGCTATAATTAGAAGCGGGTAACGCCAACCGCATACTAAAGCAAAAGGAGGTTCATCCATATGGACGAGAAAAGTTTATCACATACGAGCTGGAATTGCAAACCTAAAATACAAATACGGAAGGAGAGTGTTCTGGGCGAAAGGATATTACGTAAATACAGTAGGTGGAAATGAAACCAAGATCCGCAAATACATTCAGGAACAAGAGTTCAACGATCAGATGTGCGACCAGTTGAGCTTCAAGGAATACGAAGATCCATTCAAGAATGTAGCTGACTTCGATGACGACGATTCGCCAGAAGTGCCTACAGATAGTATGAGAAAGTAAAAGCGACGTCAGTGTGCGGTTGACGTCGCTCATTGTGCGCCTTTAGGCGCGGCTGGTATTATGGCCCCTATGGGGCCGTTCTGCAAACCCCGCGTTTTCACGCGGGATTATGATATCCTGTGCTATAATGAGAGCAGAAAATGCTGCGAGGTGACATATATGCCTTTGAACGATCCCATTACCCCGGCGCTTCTGGCCGACCCAGAAATTTTTCAGCAGAACCGCCTGCCTTTCCATGCCCATTTTGCGGACCAGACAAGCCCGGAAATGCCCTTGACCGTCAGCCTGGACGGGGAGTGGAACTTCCGCTACGCGGAAAACCTCACCGCGCCCTTTACGGACTGGGACACCCTGACCGTGCCGGGCTTTATCCAGATGCAGAGCCTGCAAAAGCCCGGTCAGCCCTACGGCGCGCCCCATTACGTCAACACCCAGTACCCGTGGGATGGTCACGAAAAGCTGCACCCCGGCGAGATTCCGCAGGATTATAACCCCATCGGGGAGTATCAGCGCAGTTTCACCCTGCCGGAGAACTGGGCAAGCTGCTACCTGCGCCTGAACGGTGCGGACAGCGCCGCCGCCGTTTGGTGCAACGGCGTTTACATCGGCTACACCGAGGATACCTTTACCCCCGCTGAATTTGATATGACCGCCGCCGTCCACCCCGGCGAAAATACCCTGACCGTGCAGGCGTACCGCTTTTCCTCCGGAAGCTGGCTGGAAGATCAGGATTTCTGGCGCATGAGCGGTCTGTTCCGCTCCGTGGAGCTGTTTACGAAGCCTGAACTGCATCTGGAAGATGCCTTTGTGAAGCAGGAGTTTGCCCCGGACTTTTCCAGCGCTACTGTCACCTTTGATTGCAGGGTCAGCGGCGCGGGCACCATCTCGGTGGTGTTTGACGGGCAGCAGCAGTCTGCTGAGGTGGGCGAGCCTGCCGAGTACGACAGCGGCGTGGTGTTCGGCAAGGGCGAGGCCGACCCGGACGTGGAAGAGGATGTGCAGGATGTCTCCTTCACCTTTACGGTGGAGCATCCCGCTCTGTGGAGCGCCGAGCAGCCGAACCTGTACGAGGCGGAAATTGCCCTGCTGGATGAGGGTACTCTCGTGGAGCGTACCGGCCTGAAAGTCGGTCTGCGTAAGTTTGAACTGAAAGACCGCCAGATGCTTTTGAACGGCCAGCGTATCGTGTTCAAGGGCGTCAACCGCCACGAATGGAGTTGCCGCACCGGCCGCACCGTTAGCCGGGAAGAGATGCTGTGGGACGTAAAGAACCTGAAAGCCCACAACGTCAACGCCGTGCGCACCAGCCACTACCCGGACGACCCGTATTTTCTGCAGCTCTGCGATGAATACGGCCTGTATGTCATCGGGGAAACGAACCTTGAAACGCATGGTACATGGCAGAAACTGGGGGCAGACGGCTCGGACGAGTGGACCCTGCCCGGTGCCCGCCCGGAGTGGCGGGAGAATGTGCTTGCCCGCGCCGAAGCCATGCTGGAGCGGGACAAAAATCACCCTGCTATCCTGATCTGGTCTTGCGGCAACGAAAGCTACGGCGGCAAGACCCTGTGGGAGATGAGCGAATACTTCCGCCACACCGACCCCAGCCGCCTTGTGCACTACGAGGGCATTTTCTGGAACCGGGAATACCCCGCTACCTCTGATATGGAAAGCCAGATGTATACCCCGGTGGCAGACATCAAAAAGTTTCTGGCAGAGCACCCGGAAAAGCCCTTTATCATGTGTGAGTACAGCCACGCCATGGGCAACAGCTGCGGCGGCATCACCGATTATACCGAGTATGCCTACGAAGAGCCGCTGTATCAGGGCGGGTTTATCTGGGAGTACATGGACCACGGCATCGCGGTGACTGACCCGGATGGCAAGCCCGGCTTTGCCTACGGCGGCGACTTTGGCGACCGTCCCACCGACCGGGAATTCTGCGTGGACGGTCTGGTACTGCCCGACCGCCGCAACACCCCCAAAATGGACGCAGTCAAGGCGGCCTACGCGCCCCTGAAAATTACCCTCACCGATACCGAAGCCGTGGTGGAAAACCGGAACCTCTTTACCGACCTGAACGCCTACGATCTTGTGTTTGCGTCCTCGGTCAACGGCAAACCGGAACGCCGTGCGGTGCTGCGGGCAGACTGCAAGCCGGGTGAGACGGTGCACATCGCGTTCCCGTTCGCTCTGCCGGAAGCAGGGCTTTCCTGCATGACTGTTGCCGCTGTGCAGCGGGCTGCGCTGCCCGGCATCCCGGCGGGCTATGAAGCTGCTTTTGGGCAGATATGGTACAAATACGCCGAAGCACGGCTCACCGCTGCCGCGCCGGAATTGGTGGAAATGGACTGCAACATCGGCGTAAAGGGCAAAGGCTTCGAGTATATTTTCGGCCGCGGCAAGGGGCTTGTGTCCATCCGCTATAACGGCGTGCAGCTGCTGGACGATACCGTGCGCCCCAACTTCTGGCGGGCCCCCACCAACAACGACGAGGGCTGCGCAGAACCTTTTGCATTTGCTTTCTGGAAAACCGCCGGACTGTATGCCCGCTGCGATAATCTGACTGCTGAAACAAAGGGTGGCTTCGTCACCGTCCGCGCAAACTACACCCTGCCGGATGGGCAGACGCTGCCCATTGATTTTGCCATCGACGGCGCAGGCCGCTGCGACATTACGATGACATGGCAGGGCGAAAGGGCAGAAGTACCGGAGTTCGGGTTGCTCTTCCCGCTGCGCCGGGAGCTGACCGAGGTCTCCTATCAGGGTCTTGGCCCCCGGGAGACCACCGCCGACCGCACTGCAGGCGGCAAAATGGGCGCTTGGAACTACAACGTCCGGCAGGACTTTGCCCAGAACAGCCCAGTCTACCCGCAGGATTGCGGCAGCCGCACCGGCGTGTACAGTGCAACTGTCACCGGCAGCATCCCGGGCATCTGCTTTGCAGGGAACGGAATGACCTTCTCGGCGCTGCCCTATACGCCGCATGAACTGGAAAATGCCCGCCATCTCTACGAACTGCCCCGCGATGACAATAAGACCATCGTGCGCTGCGCTGCCTTCCAGCGCGGCGTGGGCGGCGACAACAGCTGGGGCGCAAAGCCCCATGCGGATGCCTGCTTTGCGGTGGAGAAGGGCATGACGTTCTCGTTCTCCATCCAAAAGCAGAATGGATAATTTATAAAGACCAAAGAGGATGCTGCACTGGTTTCTACCCTTGTGCAACAGCCCCTTTTGACTTCAACTGTATGATGAGCCTGTTCTGCCGACGATAGGTAAATTTGCGTTTGCGCAGCGGCGTTGACGGAAAGTCGGTATCACGTTTGGGCGGCTCATGGGAATTTCAAGATGAATACGCAATCACCGCTCTGCTGATACACCTCTTTCAGATGGGCGGAAAGCTTCATGTTTTCGCTGTAATCCACCGGCACCACAATGACGCTGGGTACCGTCTGCCGGAAGGCTTCCTCGAGGGTGGGGATGAGATCGGCTGCCTTTTCCACCCGGTAGCCCTTGCAGTGCATGGCCTCGGCCAACAGCTTGAAGTCGGGGTTCGTGAAGTCTACGTAGCAGTGCTCGCCGCCGAACTGCTCCTGCTCCTTCCATTTGATGAGGCCGTAGCTGGAGTCCTCCCAGATCAGGGTGACGAAGGGCACCTTCTCGCGCACGGCGGTCTCCAGCTCCTGACTGTTCATCATAAAACCGCCGTCACCGCAGACGGCCAGCACTTTTTTGTCCGGGTTCAGCAGCTTGGCCGCAAAGGCACCCGGAATGGAAAAGCCCATGCTGGCAAAGCCGTTGGAGATCAGACAGGTGTTGGGGGTGTAGCAGTCGTAGTGGCGTGCAATCCACATTTTGTGGGCACCCACATCGCTCACAAGGATATCTTCCCGGCCCATGACCTTGCGCACATCGGCAAGGATGCGGGCAGGCTTCATGGGGCAGCTGTCATCGTCTGCCATGGCGGCGTGCTCGGCCACCATGGTCTCGCGCAGCCGGAGTGCGAATTCCGGTTCGCTGTCCCGGTGGGCGCAGCGCAGGATCTCGTAGATGCTCTCTGAGATATCGCCCACCACTTCCACAGCGGGCTGATACCGCTTGTTGACATCTGCCGGGGCATTGTCGATGTGCAGGATGGTCATATCCGGCCGTGCGCCCCACTTGGCGGGGGCACATTCCACGATGTCGTAGCCGATGGCAATGACCAGGTCGGCCCGGTCGAACAGCTGGTTCACATAGTCTTTCTGGGGGATGCCGATGGTCCACAGGCTGTATTTGTCGTCCATGGGGATGATGCCCTTGGCCATCATGGTGTTCACAACCGGAATGTGCAGCCGGTCTGCCAGCTCGGTGACATCGGCGGCGGTATCAGCGCAGCGGAGGCTCTGCTGCCTGCGATTCAGGCCGAGTTGGATTGGCTGTTTGAGCGCTGCACAGTCATGCCGACGGTCAAGCCGGAGCTGGTGCGCTGCCGCTATGGCAACGATGCCAACCTGATCGGTGCCCTGAAGCTGTTCTTTGAACAGAACCCCGCCTGAACCAGAACAAAATAGGATAGGAGTAGAAACTTATGAGCGTTTTCCGTGATGATTTCCTGTGGGGTGGTGCTTGTGCAGCCAACCAGTTCGAGGGCGCATGGGACGTGGATGGCAAAGGCCCCAGTGTCCCTGACCTGTGCACCAATGGCTCTCACACCAGCCCGAAATGGGTGACAACTGCTATCCGCTCCGACCGGCTGTATCCCAGCCATGAGGCCATCGACTTCTACCACCACTACGAGGAGGACATTGCTCTCTTTGCCGAGATGGGCTTCAAGACCTTCCGCACCTCCATCAACTGGACCCGCATTTTCCCCACCGGTATGGAGACCGAGCCGAACGAGAAGGGCCTTGAATTCTATGACAAGGTCTTTGACTGCTGCAAGAAGCACGGCATCGAGCCGCTGGTCACCATCAGCCACTACGAGCTGCCCTATGCGCTGGTGGAAAAATACAACGGCTGGGCCAGCCGGGAACTCATCGAGTTCTATATGAACTACTGCAAGGCCATTTTTGAGCGGTACAAGGATAAGGTCAAGTACTGGCTGACCTTCAACGAGATCAACTGCGGCACCATGCCGATGGGCGCGATCCTGGAAACAGGCACCATCCGGGGCTTTGAAGGCCCTACCGACAAGGTGCCGGACAACAAGCAGGAGCGTTTTCAGGCGCTGCATCACCAGTTTGTGGCCAGTGCAGAGGCTGTCCGGTATGCCCACGACCACTACCCTCAGTTCAAGATGGGCTGCATGATCTGCTTTATCACCAGCTACGCACTGACCTGCGACCCGGCCGACGAGATCGCCAACCAGAAGGCCATGCAGATCAGCAACTGGTTCTGCTCTGATATGCATGTCCGCGGCGAGTATCCTTCCTACATGAAGCGCTATTTTGCCGAGAATAACATCACCATCCGGCAGGAGCCGGAGGATGCTGCCATCCTGAAGGCAGGTACTGTTGATTTCTACACCTTCAGCTACTATATGTCCAACTGCATCACCACCCACAAGGATGCCGATGATGTGGGCGGCAACATCATTGCTGGTAAGAAGAATCCTTACCTGAAAGCCTCCGACTGGGGCTGGCAGATCGATCCCGTTGGTCTGCGCTACACCCTCAACGCGATCTATGACCGCTACCGCATTCCCCTGATGGTGGTGGAAAATGGCCTGGGCGCTTACGACAAGAAAGATGCTGACGGAAAGATCCACGACAGCTACCGCATCGACTACCTGCGTGCCCACATCGAGCAGATGGCTGAGGCTGTAAAGGACGGCGTGGATCTGATGGGCTACACCCCCTGGGGCTGCATCGATCTGGTGAGTGCCTCCACCGGTGAGATGGCAAAGCGCTACGGCTTCATCTACGTCAACAAGTTTGACGACGGCACGGGTGATCTGAGCCGCGAAAAGAAGGACAGCTTCTACTGGTATCAGAAGGTCATTGCCACCAACGGCGAAGATTTAGGATAACAAAACAGACCTCCGGGTGCCATGTTTGCAATACCGGGGGTCTGTCTTTTTGAAAGAAGGAGGTCATTTATGGAAAAGGCATTTTGCTGTGCGCCGGATTTTCCGGTGGTTCAGACAAATTACGGTCCGGTGCGGGGATATCGCTTCCGGGAGATCAGCAGCTTCAAGGGCATCCCGTATGGGCGGGCGGTGCGCTTCCATGCACCCCAGCCGCCCCAGCCTTGGGCAGAGCCGCTGGACGCTTCCAGTTACGGCTGCGTCTGCCCGCTGCTGAGCATCGACAAGCCCGGCGGTGAACTGCGTGTGCCCCACCGCTACTGGGTGCAGGATGAGGACTGCCTGAACCTGAACATCTGGACCCCGGCCTGCGATGCCCAAAAGCGGCCGGTGATGGTCTGGCTCCATGGCGGCGGATTTTTTGCCGGCTCGTCCATTGAGCAGGTGGCCTACGAGGGCGGAAACATGGCGCGGGAAGGGGACTGCGTGGTGGTGTCACTGAACCACCGGCTGAACATCCTGGGCTACTTGGATCTCTCCGATTTTGGGGAGGAGTACGCAAACTCCGGCAATGCGGGTGGGGATGATATCATCCTGGCACTGCAGTGGGTGCGGGACAATATTGCAGCGTTTGGCGGCGATCCCGGCTGCGTGACGGTATTCGGCCAGTCCGGCGGCGGTGCCAAAGTGACAACGCTGCTGCAGACCCCGGCAGCAGATGGCCTGTACCACAGGGCGATGATAATGAGTGGTGTGCTGGAAGGTTTGCTGAACGACAGTGTCGGCAGCGGCAGGGACTGTGTGCAGGCGCTGATGCAGGAGCTTGGCGTGCAGACAGCACAGCAGCTGGAAACTGTGCCCTACCACCAACTGGCGCAGGCTTACCGGAACGTCAGCCCGGCTCTGAAAGCAAAAGGCGCGAACGTGGGCCAAAGTCCCCACCCGAACCGCTTCTATCTTGGAGATCCGCTCCATAACGGCAGTGGGTTTCGGCCCGAGACTGCAAACGTTCCGGTGCTGATCGGTACGGTTTATTCGGAGTTCTACGGTTTCTTTGATGGTCTGAAAGGAGTCGGCCCGGAGGAAGCAGTGGGCCTGTCTGCCGCAGAGACCCTGCGGGAGCAGTTCCGCACTGCCTACCCGCACCGCCCGGAGGAAGACCTGCTGCTGGCAGATACCAGCTTCCGCGCCCCCACGATCAAATATGTCCGGGAGCGTGCCAAGGCGGGCGGAAAGGTGTACAGTTATCTGTTTGATCAGGACTTCCCTCTGATGGGAAAAAGCACCCCGTGGCACTGTGCGGATATCCCATTTGTGTTCCACAACACAGAGCTTGTGCCAGTGTGTGCCTTTGAGGGAGCAAAGCAGCTGGAAGCGGAAATTTTTGGCGCTGTGATGCAGTTTGCCCGTACCGGTGCGCCGGGCTGGGCTGCCAGTACGGAGGATGTGGAACAGACCATGCTTTTCGGCCCCCAAAGCCATCTGGTGCAGAACCACGATCATGCACTGATCGAAGCATTGGCACCCTTCACAGATTTACGGATGAAAAAAGCGACCCGGGCAGGCGGACAGATCCAGCATTAAAAAGCGCTGTTCAATACGCGGGAATTCCGGGAAACAGAAAGCAGAACAGGCATCCTGCGTTACCGTTTGGCGGTATCGGGCAGGATGCCTGTTCTGCTATGATGAAGAGTAATGGGGGAAAATGGCTCAGTTGAGGAACTTTTCGTTCAGGGTCGCGCCAAAGTCGCGGGCGGTGCTGCCCCGGCCAGCAGTGCTCCGGCTGCCGTCAGCATGGCTTCCTCTGTGGAGGAGGTCAGTGCCATGGACGGTTACGACTACCTCAATGATTATATCGGTCTGCATTCTATAATTGCCACTTGACCCAACCCGTGGTATAATGAAAGAATCGAATACTATGGGAACAAAGGACAGGGGTCAGAACAGAAAATGGCAAAACGAAAGCGAAAAACAACTGCAAAGCGCGCGTCTGCACGCAGAAAAAGCCGGGCCGAGGAGCGGATGCCGGCGGGGCTGGGCACCCTGTTTGTGGGGCTGCTGCTCATCGTGCTGGCGTTCGTGGAGGGGGACTCCGTCTGGAAGAGCGCCCACCAGATCCTATTCGGGCTGTTCGGCTGCGGCAGCTTTGTGCTGGGCGCGGCGGTGTGCTATCTGGCCATCCTCTACACCCGGGGGCAGGACCTGCTGATGCAGGTGTTCAAGCTGCTGCTGGGGCTGATCTTTGCCAGCGGCACGGTCATCGTGTTTTCGGATATCTCCGCCGACTTGACCGCTGCCCAGATGATCGCTGCCTGCTACCAGAACGGCGCAAACGCCTGGCTGGGCGGCGGCGTGCTGGGCACTCTGCTGGGCGGCAACCTGCTCCTGCTTTGCGGGCGGCCTGCGGCCAATCTGGTCATGGCGGTGCTGGCCCTGTGCGCCAGCCTGTATATCTTTGATATCACCCCTGCCGAGTGCTGGCAGTGGCTCTGCAATGTGGGCGGCGGTGTGCATGAAAAAGGTGTGGCGGTCTATGAGCAGAACGCCGCCCGCCGTGCTGAGCGCCTTGCGGCCCGGCAGGCGGAAGAGGAGTACTGCGCCGAGGAGCCTGCGGACGATTACGATGACAGTTCCGATGAGGAAGACGTGCCCGGCGGCATTCCGGTGCCCGGGTGGCTGTCCGGCGTGTTCAGCTGGGGTCACAAGGTGACCAAGGAGATGGAGGGCGAAGCGGAACCTGCTCCCGTGGACGATTCTCTGGGCTACGAGCCGCCTGCGCCGGTGGAGCCGGAACCGGCTCCCGTCCAGCCTGCCCCAGTCTTTGAGCCGGTCAAGGTGACCGCCAACCATCCCCGCGCGGCGTTTGATATCGACCTTGGGCCGGATACCTCTGTTTCCGAGGGCGGAAGCGAGCCCATTGAGCCCATCATCATTGGGCCGGGCGGCACCTTTGGGCAGGACCCGCTCCAAAAGGCCCCACCTCGGGCCATCGTCAAACCGGTGGTGCCGGATGCCGTGGAGACTGCCGCCGAGGATTTCTTCGCGCCCGCCGGATCGCCTGCTCCAGCCCCTGTGGTGAACCCCACCGTGCCGCCTGCGGCCCCGGAAGCCCCTGCGGCTGCACCGGCAGAGCCCGTGCAGCCGGTGCGGGTCAGCGCGGAAAACGCGGTGGCCATGCGCAGTGAACCGGACGAGGACGGCTGGATCAGCATTACCAGCGAACCGGTGGAGGAAAAAGACCTGAACACGCTGGTGGCGGCTGCCATGGAAAAACCCGCCGCAGGCGAGCAGGCTGCCGCCACCGCCCCAGCCGAGGAGCCGGAGGTGGTGGAGACCTTCCAGTATCAGTACCCCAGCATCGAGCTGTTTGAAAAGTCTGCCGAGGAGAGTGACCCCGGTGCCCAGGACGAGCTGAAGGCCAACGCCCAGAAGCTGGTGGACACGCTGGAAAGCTTCGGCGTGCGCACCCGGGTGCTGGATATCTCGCGGGGACCCTCCGTTACCCGGTACGAGGTCCAGCCCATGGCGGGCGTGAAGATCAGCCGCATCACCTCGCTGGCCGATGATATCGCCCTGAACCTTGCCGTGGCCGATGTCCGCATGGAAGCACCCATCCCCGGCAAGCCTGCCGTGGGCATCGAGGTGCCCAACCACAAAAAGACCCCCGTTTTTATCCGCAGTGTCTTTGAAAGCCAGGCCTTCCTGCGGATGACCTCGCCTCTGGGTGTGGCGCTGGGCAAGGACATTGCCGGTGTGGCCCAGGTGGCCGACCTGTGCAAGATGCCCCATCTGCTCATCGCGGGCAGCACCGGCAGCGGTAAATCTGTCTGTGTGAACAGCATCATCATCAGCATTCTGTTCCGCTCCAGCCCCGAGGACGTGAAGCTTATGCTCATTGACCCCAAGGTGGTGGAGCTGGCAGAGTATAACGGCATCCCCCACCTGCTGATGCCTGTCATCACCGAGCCGAAAAAGGCAGCGGGTGCATTGAGCAGCGCGGTGCAGGAGATGGAGCGCCGCTACCACCTGTTTGCGGAAAACAATGTCCGTGACATCAAATCCTTCAACAAGCTGGCGGCCACCGACCCCATGCTGGAAAAGATGCCCTATATCGCCATCATCATCGACGAGCTGGCCGATCTGATGATGGTCGTGGGCAAGGACGTGGAGGATTCCATCTGCCGCATTGCCCAGAAGGCCCGTGCCGCCGGAATGCACCTCATCGTTGCCACCCAGCGCCCCAGCGTGGATGTCATCACTGGCCTGATCAAGGCCAACATTCCCAGCCGCATTGCCTTTGCTGTGTCCAGCCAGGTGGACAGCCGCACCATTCTGGATGGTGCCGGTGCCGAGAAGCTGCTGGGCCAGGGCGATATGCTCTTTATGCCTGTGGGCGCGCCCAAGCCGGTGCGTATCCAGGGCACCTTTGTGCGGGATGAGGAGATCAGCCGCGTGCTGGATTTCATCAAGCAGAGCGCCACCGTCCAGTACGACGAGGCCATGATCGAAGCCATGGAAAAGCACGCCATTCAGGATGGCAAGAAGGGCGCATCCTCTGCAGATGCGGATGAGGAGACCGGCAGCGACCCGATGCTCAAGCAGGCCGTTGAGGTGGTCATCGATGCCGGGCAGGCATCCACCAGCCTGCTGCAGCGCCGCTGTAAGCTGGGCTATGCCCGCGCCGCCCGCATCATGGATGAGATGGAGCAGAAGGGCATCATCGGCCCCTATGAGGGTGCCAAGCCCCGCGCTGTCCTCATCAGCCGCCAGCAGTGGCTGGAGATGCAGATGAATCAGCCGGAGGAATAAGAACACAAGAGCGCTCACCCTCTCCGTCAATGCTTACGCATTGCCACCTCTCCCAAAGGGAGAGGCCTTGGCAGTCCGGCAAAGTTTCCGGTTACGCCAGAGGCTCTCCCTTTGGGAGAGCTGGACGCGAAGCGGACTGAGAGGGCGAGGACGCTGCCCGTGTTCAACCAGGAATGAGGATATCAGTAAAAATGGAAAACGCTATTTCCCCGATCTATACCGAATTTCTTCCCATCAGCCGGGCGGACATGGAAGCCCGGGGGTGGGATCAGCTGGACTTTGTGGTGGTGGGCGGCGATGCCTACGTTGACCACCCCAGCTTTGGCACCGCCATCATCAGCCGCCTGCTGGAGGCCGAGGGCTATAAGGTCGGCGTGCTGGCCCAGCCCCGCTATTCCGACTGCGAGGACTTCAAGCGGTTCGGCAGGCCGAAGTACGGCTTTTTCATCGGCGGCGGCAACGTGGACAGCATGGTGAGCCACTACTCCGTGGCAAAAATTCCGCGTGCCGAGGACGAATACTCTCCCGGCGGCATCGGCGGCGCGCGGCCTGACCGCAGCGCCACCGTTTACACCAGGCTGGCCAAGGAGGCCTACCCCGACCTGCCTGTGATCCTGGGCGGTCTGGAGGCTTCTCTGCGCCGGTTTGCCCACTACGATTACTGGCTGGACACCGTTCTGCCCAGCATTGCAGAGGACTCCGGAGCCGATCTCATCAGCTTTGGCATGGGCGAGCACCAGACCGTGGAGATCGCCCGGCGGCTGGCGGCAGGGGAGCCGGTGGAGTCCATCACCGATGTGGATGGCACCTGCTACCTGACCGACTTCGACCACCTGCCCGAAAAGTATGTGGAGTGCGCCGGTTTCCGGAAAGTGGCCTCCGATAAGGTGGCCTACGCCAGAGCCTGCCGCATCCAGATGGACAATCAGGATGTGGTCAGCGGCCAGATCATTGTCCAGAAGCAGAGTGAAAAGTACCTTGTGCAGAACATCCCGGCAAAGCCGCTAGTGCGCTGGGAGCTGGACAAGGTGTATGCGCTGCCCTACACCCGCCGCTACCACCCCATCTACGAGAGCATGGGCGGCGTGCCTGCCATCCGGGAGGTGCAGTTCTCCATCATCCAGAACCGCGGCTGCTTCGGCGGCTGCAACTTCTGCGCCATCCAGCTGCATCAGGGCCGCCGGGTCACCAGCCGCAGTGCCGACAGCATTGTGGCCGAGGCCGAGCGGATGACCCACGAGCCTGATTTCAAGGGCTACATCCACGATATCGGCGGCCCCACCGCCAACTTCCGGTTCCCGTCCTGCCGGGAGCAGATGCTGCGGGGCATGTGCAATGGCGGCAAGCACTGCCTGGCCCCCACCACCTGCTCCCACATGATCGTGGATCACAGCGATTACCTCAAGATCCTGCGCCGTGTCCGGGAACTGCCCGGCGTGAAAAAGGTGTTCATCCGCAGCGGCATCCGGTTCGATTACCTGATGGCTGACCCGGACGACACCTTCTTCAAGGAGCTGGTGGAGTATCACGTCTCCGGCCAGCTGAAGGTGGCTCCAGAGCACTGCGCTCCCAACACACTGGCCTACATGGGAAAGCCGCCCATCCAGACCTTCAACAAGTTCAAGGATAAGTTCTACGAGCTGAGCAAGAAGGCGGGCAAAAAGCAGTACCTCGTGCCCTACCTGATGTCCAGCCACCCGGGCAGCACCCTGAGCGATGCCGTCTATCTGGCCGAGTATCTCTACAAAAACCACATGCGCCCCGAGCAGGTGCAGGATTTCTATCCCACCCCCGGCACGGTGAGCACCTGCATGTTCTACACCGGCCTTGACCCCTACACCCTCAAGCCTGTGTTCGTGGAAAAAACTGCGGAGGGAAAAGCGCTCCAGCGCGCCCTGCTCCAGTATTACGAGCCCCGCAATGCCGAAAAGGTCATCAAAGCGCTGAAAATGACCCACCGGGAGGATCTGATCCCGCTGCTGGTGCCCGCCGAGGGCCGCCGCGCGGTCCAGCGCTCTGCCCGCCGGGCCGAGCCCGCCGAGGTGACCATCCACAACGACGGCACCTATACTGTCCGCCCCAACAAGGGCAGGGGAGGCAGGAATCAGAGCCGCGGAACCGCCCCGGCCCGCACCGCAGGCGGCCGCCAGCCCAGCCCCGGCGCACGCTTTGCGCCCAACGGCACGGCACCCCGTAAGCCGAAGAATGATCAACAGAAAGAGAATACATCGTGGAAAACTTCAAAAAAGAAAAAGTAAGATTTTGGCGGCGCATTGCCGCTCTGGCCCTGGCGGCGGCGCTGGCCCTTGGCCTTGCCGCCTGTGATGCCTCGGCGGTGGTGCCGGGCAGCAGCACCCCTACGGTCAGCACTGCCCAGCCTGCCGGAGACGGCCAGACCGCCAACTTTGAGATGCACTTCCTGGATGTGGGGCAGGCCCTGAGCGTGCTGGTGGAATGTGACGGCCAGTATATGCTCTACGACGGCGGCAACGTGGACGACGGCAGCTATGTCGTCTCCTACCTGCAGAATCTCGGTGTGGAGGAGCTGCAGTATGTGTTCTGCTCCCACGCCCACGAGGATCATGTGGGCGGCCTGTCCGCTGCGCTGGCCTATTTCCCGGCAGACCATGTGTACAGCCCCGTGACGGAAGCCTCCACCAAATGCTTTCAGGACTTCGTCAAGTACACCCAGCAGCAGGGCCTGCAGGTGGAGGTGCCCGCCGCGGGCACGGTCTGGCCGCTGGGCAGTGCCACCGTGACCATGCTGGGCCCTGTGGCGCAGTATGACAACACCAACGATACCTCCATCGTTCTTCGGGTGGATTACGGCTCCACCAGCTTTCTGCTCACCGGCGATATGGAATCGGATGCGGAGCGCGACCTTGTGAACAGCGGTGCCAACCTGAAGGCAGATGTTCTGCAGGTGGGCCACCACGGTTCCAGCACCAGCACGAGCTACATCTTCCTGAACGCCGTCCTGCCCGAGATGGGCATCATCTCCTGCGGTGTGAACAACAAGTACGGCCACCCCCACGAGGAGACCCTGAGCATCCTGCGGGATGCGGGCGTGGATGTTTACCGCACGGACCTGCTGGGGGCCATCGTGATCGGTTCCGATGGACAGAACTATACCATCCGCACCGAGAAAACGGCCACCGATGCCGAGCTTAACCCCACCGCCCCGGCGGCAGCGTCCACCGCGCAGCAGGGGTATATCGGCAACGTGAACAGCAAAAAGTTCCACCTGCCCAGCTGTGCCAATCTCCCTGCGGAGAAAAACCAGATCCTCTTCTCCAGCTACGAGGAGGCCATTGCGGCAGGGTACAGCCCGTGCTCGAGCTGCATCAAGTAAAAGTATATCAAACAAGCAGCGCCCTGCCGGGGCAAACCGGCAGGGCGCTGCTGTTTTCTGGGATCATTTTTTTCGCTTCTTGAAATCGACCGGCAGCGTTGTCCACCGCTTCCGGAAGAGATATGCCGCATCCTTGGGCTGGCGCTGGCGGGTAAAGATGCCTTTTTTGTTGCCGTCCACCCGCAGGATGCCCTCGGTGGTCTGGAAATCGGCAAAATTCCACACCAGCTCACCCTGCACGAAATCGTAGTGGTCGAACACGGCGTGGGTCATCTCCAGATATTCATTCTGGTACTCGGCACTCCACATCACGCTGGGGAGCTTGTGCGCACCGCTCAGGTTGTCGGTGCCGTACTCAGTGAAGATGAGCGGGCGGCCATGCAGGACTTTTGCCCAGCCGTCCATCTCATGGCGGAAGGCGGCTTCGGCATCTGCCAGTCCGGCCCCGCCCAGTACATACCAGCCGTAGTAGCGGTTCAGGCTGACGAAATCGGCAAAGCGCTGGCCCTTGCTGGTGTCGGGCAGGCTGGTCATCAGGACCGTATAAGTACGGGGGCGCTTCTGGGGGTCGAGGCGGCGGGCCAGCTCGAACAGGGGTTTGAAGTATTCCTCAGTGCCCGCGCTGGTGCACTGAGGCTCGTTGAGCAGGCTCCATGCGATGACCGAGGGGTGGTTTTTGTCCCGGTCGATCATATCGGTCAGGGCTGCCTTGTGGTTCTTGAGCAGCGCAGGCGTGGTCTCCTTCTCAAAAAAGCCCTGCTGCCTGCCGTTGCCCTGATTGGCGGCCAGGAAGTTGGCTGTGCTCTGCATAAAGCCCACGGCGGGGACTTCGTCAATGATGAGGAAGCCCTCCTCATCGGCCATCTGGTAGATCTCCTCGGCGTAGGGGTAGTGGCTGGTGCGGAAGCAGTTTGCGCCGATCCACTTCATCAGCTCAAAATCCCGCTTGACGGTGGGCAGGTCGAGCCCACGGCCCCGGATGTCGGCATCCTCGTGCCGGCCGAAGCCCCTCAGATAGACCGGGCTGCCGTTGAGCAGGAAACGCCCGTGCCGGATCTCAAAGGTGCGGATGCCGATCCGGTCCAGATACTCGTCCACCACCGCGCTGCCCTCGTGGATGCGGATGACCAGATCGTAGAGATAGGCGGCGTGGACATTCCACAGCTTGGCGTTTTTGACCACCAGCGTACCGGTGGTGCCGGAGCTTTCGGCCACCCGGGTGGTGCCGTCGTAAAGCTCCACAGTCACGGGGTGGGGGCCGTTGGTGGACACGGTATAATCGATCTCGGCCCCGGTCTCGGTCAGGCGGTATCGTGTGGAATAGTCCAGCACCCGCTCCTTGGGCAGGGCCATCAGCCAGACGGGCCGGTGGATGCCGGCGTAGTTGTAAAAATCAAAGTAGGGTGCGGCGATCTTTCTGCCATCTGCAAGGGTACGGGTGGTGCCTGCGGGCAGCATCGTCTCGCTGAGCTCGTTGTTCGCCAGAACACTGAGCTTGTTGAACTGGTTGTAGCGCACGATGTTGGTCACGGTGGCATCAAAGGGCAGGAAGCCGCCCTCGTGCTGGGCCACCTCCACGCCATTGACGAAGACCCGGGCCCGGTGGGTGACCGAGCCAAACCGAAGAACGATGTCCCAGCCGCTCCATTCCGCAGGGACAAAAAAGCTGGTCTCGTACCAGAAATCACCGCAGTATTCGCGGGAGGCCTTGTCGGTGAACAGGTCGCAGAAGGAGGCGGGTACCGGCATGGAAACAGAGGCGGGCAGGTCCAGCGCCCATCCGGCCTCCACACCCTTGCTCTCGGGGTCGAAGCTGAAACGCCACATCCCGTCCAGGCCGATGAGACGGCGGGTGGTGGTAGCGCGGGGATACAGCAGGGAGCGGTTCATCAGGATGACCTCACATTCATCAGCCCGGCGGCATTTTGCGTGCCACAGGGGCGTTTATTGTCTTTATACCCAGTATGACAGAAATTTTATAAAAGGGATAGAAAGATTTTTGAATAAATCCAGACTTTTTTCAGGAAAACAGGCGCTGCTCTGGGCAGAATACCTATTATCTCCGGCCTTGTTTAAAAACTTCCGTAAAGAGTGCCACAAAAAGTGAATGCTGGGAAAAAGAGGGAAAAACAGAATGTGAACGAACTGTGAAAATGTACAAAAACAATACCTTAAAATTGTACGAATTCACCTAAAAAATATTCTAACATTTTTTGATAAAAGTTTGTCATAATATTGGAGTACAAACTTGGATACAGCAGAAGGGACGCTGTACCGTTTTGAATTGACCACCGAAGGAGAATACAATGGCAAATGAAATGCAAAAGACCACCCCGTTTGGGATGCGGGACAAGGTCGGCTATATGTTCGGCGATTTCGCCAACGATTTTACTTTTATCCTGTCGTCCAGCTTCCTGATGAAGTTCTATACCGACGTGATGGGCGTGAGCGCTGGTGTTGTGGGCATGATCATGATGATCGCCCGCTTTGTGGATGCCTTTACCGATGTGACCATGGGCCAGATCGTGGACCGCTCCAAGCCCACCAAGGACGGCAAGTTCCGCCCCTGGCTCAAGCGGATGTGCGGCCCTGTGGCCATCGCATCCTTCCTCATCTTCCAGTCCGGTCTGGCCGGGATGTCCTACGGCTTCAAGGTGGCATGGCTCTTTGTGACCTATATCCTGTGGGGCTCTATCTTCTACACCTCCGTCAACATCCCTTACGGCTCCATGGCCTCCGCCATCTCTGCTGACCCCAAGGATCGCGCAGAGCTGTCCACCTGGCGTACCATCGGCAGCACCCTGGCCAGCCTTGTGATCGGCGTTGGCACCCCCATGGTGGCTTACGTCACCGTCAATGGTCAGACGGTCCTCTCCGGCAGCCGCATGACCATCATTGCAGGCGTTTTCTCTGTCTGCGCCATCCTCTGCTACCTGCTCTGCTTTAACCTGGTGCGTGAGCGTGTGGATGTGCCCGCCAACAACAGCAAGATGGACATTGGCAAGATGCTCAAGAGCGTGTTCACCAACCGTGCCCTGCTGGGCATCATTGCTGCCGCCCTCTTCCTGCTGCTGGCCATGCTGACCATGCAGGGCATGGCAGGCTATGTGTTCCCCAACTTCTACGGCAGCGCCGCCGCCCAGTCTACCGCTTCTCTGCTGAGCAGCGTGCTGATCCTGCTCGTCTGCGCACCCTTTGCCTCCAAGCTGGCCAGCCGGTTCGGTAAAAAAGAGCTGGCCACCGTATCCTGCATCGTGGCCACGGTGCTGGAGGTCATCTGCTTTGTTCTCAAGCCCGCCAATGTCTGGGTCTATGTCGGCTTCTTCTGCGCCGCCTTCATCTGCCTGGGCTTCTTCAACACCATCATCTGGGCAATGATCACCGATGTCATCGATGATTCCGAGGTCCGCAACGGCATCCGTGAGGACGGCACCATCTATGCGGTCTACTCCTTTGCCCGCAAGCTGGGTCAGGCGTTCTCTTCCGGCCTGACCGGCGGCCTGCTGACCATGATCGGTTACAGCGCTGCCACTGCCTTTGACCCGGAGGTCACCATGGGCATCTTCAACATCTCCTGTATTGCCCCCGCCATCGGCTTCGTGGCCGTGGCCCTGAGCCTGTTCTTCATCTACCCCCTGACCAAACAGAAGGTGGAAGAGAACGTGGCCGCACTGGCACAGCGCCATAATAAGTAAGGAAACGGATCAAGCCGCCCACGGGAAATTCCTGTGGGCGGCTTGTTTCTGCTTCAAAATTGATGTATACTAATATATCAGGAATGATACAACGGCACGAGCGGAACAACAGGAAAAAGGAGCGGTGTACGATGCGGGTGGATCCCTTGCAGATCCTTACAAAGCTGGCAGCGGTGCAGAATATCCCGACCCGGCGGGTCACCCCGCCCTTTGAGGGGTTGGAAGAGTTTGACTACGGCCTGCGGCGATCGCTGGACCCCCAGTTCGACTGGCAGGAGTTTGGCCAGCTGCTGCTGGACAGCACCCCTGAGAATACCCTGCTGCTGGTGGAGGGTACCTTTGAGCTGCACTTTGCCCTGTTCCGCATCCCCGATGAAAAAAACACGGTCTTTCTCATTGGACCCTGGACGGTGGGCCCCCGCACCCAGAGCGCCCGCAAATGGGTCAGGCGCTATCTGGGGGAAGCCGGAGAGGCCGCTGTGCAGGAGTACTACAACGGCGTGAAGATCCTGGAGGCCAGCGATTTCTATGGAGCCTTGCGGGTTGTGGTGGATACGATGTTCGGCCGCACTGTCCCGGTGCAGGAGCTGAAGGAATTCCTGCCCTTCCAGTTCCACCCGGATACCCGCTATTTCCACGAGCCGGAGTTCCAGAAGGAGATCCCGGTCACCATGCTGGAGCAGCGGTATGAATCAGAGAACCGCATTCTGGACGCGGTGGCCCGGGGCGATGAGGAAGCCGCCATCGAGGCCATGCACCAGCACTCCCGCTTTACCTATGGCGGCCGGTTCGAGGGGACACTCTACCAGCAGAAGAACAAGATGATCGTGCTGAACACCCTGCTGCGCAAGGCCATTGAACCCAGCAAGGTGCATCCCTATTATATTGATGCCATTTCCAGCAAGTACAGCCGCATCATTGAGGAAGCCAACGAGGTGCCCAACGAGATGATGTGGCAGATGACGCGGGATTACTGTGCCTATGTCCGCCGCTACTCGCTGAAGGAGTATTCGCCCGCGGTGCAGAAGGTGATGAACTACGTCAACCTGAACGTGGCCGAGCCGCTGACGCTGAAAAGTCTGGCCGCCATGTGCTTTATCAGCCCATCGTACCTGTCGGCATTGTTCAAGCAGGAGACCGGCAGCACTCTGATCGATTATATCAACACCCAGCGCGTCAACCGCGCGGCCCAGCTGCTGGTGCAGAACAACCACACCATTGCCGCCGTGGCCGAGGAAGTGGGCATTCTGGACGTGAATTATTTTACAAAGATCTTCAAAAAGACGCTGGGAGTCACCCCCACCCGCTACCGCCGCGAACACAAAGAAAAGTGAAAAATGAAAAAAATGCCCGGTTTTTCCCGGAAATGTACGTTTTGTGCAAAACTCCCGGGAAAAACGGGCATTTTCTGTACAGAGAAATTTGTTGCATGAACAGAACGATGTTGTAACCGTTTTGAAAGGATTTATGGATTTTTGGCATGGAATTTGGATGTATGTTGCATTTTCGACTGATTTTGTACTTGATAGCAAAAAGAATGTTGTACACAACAATATCAACTGTGAAGAATGCACAAAGAAATGACCGGAATCTTGTGAACTTGTCCCATTGCGAATGATTTTCCAGACGGTTATAATACAAACAGAAACCATGGAACATACATGTAAGTATATTCCATGAGATGCTGTGATATGCGAATGAAGGAGAACAAGATTATGAAAATGATTTCCCGTCGTGACTTTATGAAGGCTTCTGCTGTTGTGGGTGCTGCCGGCGTTCTGACCGCCTGCGGCGGCTCCTCCAGCTCCACTGCTGCTTCCTCCACCGCTGCTTCTTCTGCAGCTGCTTCTTCTGAGGCTGCAACCGGCAGCGCAAACGTCGGTGTCTGCATCTATCAGTTTGCTGATAACTTTATGACCCTGTACCGCACCGACCTGGAGGAGTACCTGAAGGATAAGGGCTACGCCGTGACCATTGTTGACGGCAAGAACGACCAGAACACCCAGACCGAGCAGATCAACACCTTCCTGCAGCAGGGTGTGGACGTTCTGATCATCAACCCTGTTCAGACCACTTCTGCACAGACCATCGTGGATACCATTTCTCCCTCCGGCACTCCCATCGTCTTCATCAACCGTGAGCCCGAGAAGGCTGTTCTGGATTCCTACGCAGGCAAGTGCTGCTACGTTGGCGCTGACGCACGTCAGTCCGGTACTTACCAGGGCGAGCTGATCCTGGAGACCGAGACCCAGGGCGATATCAACGGCGACGGCAAGATCACTTACATCATGTGCAAGGGCGACCCCGAGAACATCGATGCTCAGTACCGCACCGAGTACTCCATCAAGGCTCTGACCGATGCCGACAAGGAAGTGGAGTGCCTGTACGAGTACCTGGACAACTGGGATCAGACCACCGCACAGCAGGACGTTGCAAACGCTCTGGCACAGTACGGCGAGAAGATCGAAGTTGTGTTCTGCAACAACGACGCAATGGCTCTGGGTGCTCTGCAGTCCATCGAGCAGGCTGGCCGTACCGTTGGCAAGGACATCTACCTGGTCGGTGTTGACGCACTGAAAGAGGCTGTCCAGAACGTTGTTGACGGCAAGATGACCGGTACCGTTCTGAACGACGATGTGGGCCAGGCTACCAAGGCTGCCGAGGCTACTCAGCTGTTTGTTGAGGGCAAGGACGTTGAGGAGTACTACTGGGTCGACTACGTCAAGGTCACTGCCGAGAACGCAGCACAGTACCTCTAATTCCTGTAGCACAAAACTCACGTTTGCAAGGTACGCAGTGAGTCCTATGGCTTGGTAAAAGCTTAAAAGCGCGTGCGTGCGAGATTTCTCTCGGGCGCACGCGCCTTCTTTTAGAAAGGACGCACCGCGCGGCCTGCAAATTGCAAGATAAGGAGGCTCTGCGGAATGTCAGAATACCGTCTGGTAATGAAAGGCGTGGTCAAGACCTTCCCCGGCGTAAAAGCGCTGGACCACGCGCAGTTGGAGCTCCGCCCCGGTAAAGTTATGGCCCTGATGGGCGAAAACGGTGCCGGTAAGTCCACCCTGATGAAGTGCATGTTCGGCATTTACAAGATGGACGAGGGCGAGATCGAATACGAGGGAGAAAAGGTCGTTATTGCGAACCCGTTGGAAGCACTGGGCCGCGGCATTGCCATGGTGCATCAGGAGCTGCAGCCCATCCCGGCCCGTACCGTGGCTGAGAATATCTGGCTGGGCCGCTACCCCACCAAAAAGATTGGCCCCATCACCATTGTGGACCACAGCAAAATGTATGCCGATACCGATGCACTGCTGAAGAAGCTGAAGCTGCAGATCAATTCCCACGCAAAGCTGGGCAGCCTGAGCATTGCCCAGATGCAGATGGTGGAAATTGCAAAGGCTGTTTCCGCAAACTGCAAGGTGCTGATCCTGGACGAGCCCACCTCCTCCCTGACCGCCAACGAAGTGGAATCGCTGTTCCGCATCATGCGTGAGCTGAAGGAGCAGGGCGTTGCACTGGTCTACATCAGCCACAAGATGGACGAGATTAAGGTCATTGCTGACGAAGTGACCATCATGCGTGACGGCCATTACATCGGCAAGTGGGACGTTGCCAACATGACCAAGGAGCAGATCATCGCCAAGATGGTCGGCCGTGAGCTGTCCAATCTGTTCCCGCCGCTGGAGAACCACCCCTCCGAGGAAGTGATGATGAAGGTGGAGGACTTCACCTCCATCCATCCGCGCTCCTTCCGCCATTGCAGCTTTGAGCTGAAAAAGGGCGAGATCCTGGGCGTGGCTGGTCTGGTGGGCGCACAGCGCACCGAGCTGATGGAAGGCATCTTTGGTCTGCGTGCACACACCTCCGGCAGGGTGTGGATCAAGGGCGAAGAGGTCAACATCAAGCAGCCCCGCGATGCCATCCGGAAGAGCGTGGCTCTGCTGACCGAGGACCGCCGCGCAACCGGCATCATGGGTGTGCTGAGCGTGGCCGACAACATCTCCATTGCATCGCTGGACGCTCTGCGCAAGGGCCCCATCATGCTGGATGACAAGAAGATTTTGGATCTGGTGGCGACCAATAAGGAAAAGATGGCCATCAAGGTGCCCAGCCCCAAGACCCAGATCAAGAGCCTGTCCGGCGGCAACCAGCAGAAGGTGCTGATCGCCCGCTGGCTGGCAAATAACCCCGATGTCCTGATCCTGGACGAGCCCACCCGCGGCATCGACGTTGGTGCAAAGTACGAGATCTACTGCATCATTGCCGATCTGGCCAAGCAGGGCAAGAGCATCATTATGATCTCCTCTGAAATGAGCGAGATCATTGGTATGTCCAACCGCGTCATGGTCATGTGCGATGGCCGCGTCACCGGCTTCATCGACGGCAAGGACGCGACCCAGGAGAACATCATGGAGCTGGCTACCCAGTTTGAGACCGCGCCCGAAACGGCAGCGGCCAATCAGTAAACAAGGAGGCTGTCTATTGTGGAAGCTACCAAGAAATTAACGGGTAAATCCGTAAAGAAATGGCTGGGCAACAACGCCATTATCGTTCTGATGCTGCTCGTCTCTCTGTTCGTCGGCATCATCCATCCGAACTTTTTTGCACCTGCAAACCTGATCAACCTGTTCAAGAACGTGTCCATCCGCTACATCATCGCGCTGGGCATCTCCGGCTGCCTGATCACCACCGGCAACGACCTGTCCGCAGGCCGTCTGGCTGGTTTTGCTGCCTGCCTGGCCTGCATCTTTGCGCAGACCGAGGGCGCTGCCGGTAAGTTCTACCCCAACATGCCCACTCTGCCCACCCCTGTGGTGTTCATTCTGGTCATTGCCATCTGCGCCATCGTGGGTCTGTGCAACGGTCTGGTCGTTTCTTACCTGAAGGTCCAGCCCTTTATCGCAACTCTGGGTATGCAGCAGGTCGTCTACGGTATCTGCCTGGTCTACACCGGCGGTACCCCCATCGGCTCCCTGAACAAGAACTTTACCTCTCTGGCCTCCAACACCATCCTGAAGGTCCCCGTGCTGATCTGGATCGCCCTGGTCGTGGCTGTGTGCTTCTGGTTCCTGTACAACAAGACCCGTCACGGCAAGTACATGTACGCCATCGGCGGCAACGAGGCTGCTGCTGAGGTTGCCGGTGTCAACGTTTACGCCACCAAGATCCGCATCTACATCCTGGCCTCCTGCATGTTCGGTCTGGCAGGCTGCCTGCTGGCTGCAAAGTCCGGCGGCGCATCCGTCAACACTGCAATGGGCTATGAGCTGGATGCCATTGCGGCTTCTACCATCGGCGGCGTTTCCACCACCGGCGGTGTCGGCACCGTGCCCGGCATTCTGGTCGGCGTTCTGGTCTTTGAGCTGATGAAGGTCGCTCTGCAGTTTATGAACGTCAACTCCTCTTACACCTATATCGTCCAGGGCCTTGTCATCATCGTGGCTGTGGCCATCGATATCCGTAAGTACCTGGCAAAGAAGTAACTCCTCATTCGCATACAGAGAAGCCCCCCGCCGGTTCTCCCGGCGGGGGGCTTCTGCTGTTATTTTCCCAGCTGCCGCTGCTGCAGGCGGTATTGGCGGGGTGTCAGCCCCTCCTGCTGCTTGAACAGGCTTCCAAATAGCCCTCCGCGTTTTCTCGCCCACTCTCCGAAAAAAGTTGGAGAACTTTTTCTTTTTCGTTGAATTGCACAAGAACGTGCCTCCTTGTTTGGCGGTTGCGTTGAATTTATGAACGTTCTTTGAATTTTGATATTTTCCTTCGATTTATTATAACACAGCTCCCGGAAGAGTGGTATACTACAAGCCAGGAACAGTGCTGTTAAGTTCGGAAAACAAAGATCGGTGAATGAGGTGTGTCTTATGAGCGTTTACGAAAAAATTTCCGGTTTTGCGGATGAGATCAGCCAGGACTTTGACCAGCAGCTCAAAACTGTGACGGATCTGGGGATGAAGTATATCTGCATCCGCAGCGCCGAGCACAAGGGCATTGCCGATTACACCCCCGAGGAAGTACGCACCGTTCTTCTGCCAAAGCTGCAGGCCGCAGGTGTGGGCGTTTCCAGCCTGGGTACGGCCATCGGCAAGGTGGAGGTGGACGATGAAGAGGGCTTTGCCAAGCAGCTGGAGCAGCTGGAAACGCTCTGCGAAACGGCAAGGCTGCTGGACTGCTCCTTCATTCGGATGTTCAGTTTCCTCATCCCCAAGGATGCCGATGCAGACAGCTATACCGATGTGGTGCTGGATAAGCTGCGTCAGTTTATCCGGATCGCGGAAAAGCATGACATTGTCCTGCTCCATGAAAATGAGAAGGGCATCTACGGAGACACCGGTGCCCGCTGCAAGTTGCTGTTCGACCGGCTGGCCTGCCCCCACTTCAAGGCGGCGTTCGATTTTGCCAACTTTGTCCAGTGTGAGCAGGACACCGCGGAGTGCTGGGAATTGCTCCATGACCAGATCGCTTATATCCACATCAAGGATGCTCTGCCCGGCTACCTGCTGAATGTGCCCGCAGGCACCGGCCTTGGCAAGATCCCTGAGCTGCTTCGCCGTGCTTTCTGCGAGGAGGGCTACCACGGCTTCCTGACGCTGGAGCCCCACCTGGCGATGTTTGATTTCTTTGCACCAGGAGCCAAAGGCGGAAAGAGCCAGAAGCTCCAATTTGAGAATAACCCGATCGTCGAGAAGATGAAGTCCGAGATGGCCGAGCCGGGCCGCCCCAAGGACGGCGCAGAAGCTTACGCCACCCAGTATCATGCACTGGTCGAGATCCTGAATCCCATTCTCAATTGATATCCACGCTCTGTTTACCATAAGCTGCCACAACAGAAGCCCCCCGCTGGGAGAACCGGCGGGGGGCTTCTGCTGTTTGCGGCAAAAAAGCTGGGCCCCATGCTGTCAGCAGCTTTTCATTTGGAATAGGACAATATTTTGCGGCTTGTCAGTCACTGGCAGGCCGCTTTTTTCTTTGTCAAAGGCAGTTTCGTGAAAATGACCGAAAAAGGATACCTGATTTGTGAATATCAACAAAAGTTTTCAAAATACTTGATTTTAATTTAGGGGGGGGGGGGTATAATGAAATGACAGAAAATTCCTTTGAGAACAAAGCACTCAGCAACCTGGCTGAGAACTGCAATGCGGAGAATGGAACCTACAGGGGAGGTGACAGTGCGGTAGGAATCTGGAGGGTTCCTTGCGGGGAATCCGTTGCAAAAATGCAAATAGCGATGAAAGGAATGAAGAAAGTTGAAACAGAAAAGTCAAAACCGGTTTTTTGCGGCCCTGCTGGCAGTGGCAATGATGCTTCAGATGCTTCCCATGCTGGCTTTTGCGGATGACGCAACCGGCACCCAAAAACCGGTAGCATGGAACAAAGATAAGAAAAATAAGGCCTATACGTCTTTGGAAGCTGCTGTGAGAGAGGCAGATAGCGGTAATACCATCATCCTTGGCGAGGGCAATTATACGCTGTACGGTATCAAAAGCGATGAAACGACCAGGGGAAAAGACCTGACCTTTGAGGGTAAGGGGCCTGATGTGACGACCTGGATTATCGGTGCTAAGGTGCCGAACCCGCAGCTTTTTGGCTCAGAGTATAACGGCGATTACTGCTTTGATGGTGCCGGAAAAATTACCTTCAAAAATATGAAGCTTCTCTCCGGCAAGGTAGATTATCTGGGCTTCATCCGTCCGGATCAGACTGTGGTGGACAATTGCGTCATCAACGGCAAGACAGACTATTGGGGCTATACCAGTGCAGTGTTCAAGGATACGACCTTCAATGCACCAAGCTCTAATTATGCACTCTGGACGTATTGTTCCCCGACCATGACATTTGATAACTGCACCTTCAATGCGAACGGAAAAGCGATCAATGTTTACACGGATTACAGTGCAGGAGACCATGACATCACGGTTAACTTTAACAACTGCACCGTGAATTCCAACTTCCAGTCCTATGTATCAATGTTCAGTAACAATAAAACTGCGCTGAACATCAACGACAGCAACATGGGCAGCCATAAGTACATCATCAATATCAATGATCCCAAGACCATTACTGCTGCCCGGGATAAAACGACGACCTGCTCGCAGATGTTTGGCTTTGGCGGTAAAGCAGCTACTAACAACAAGGGTAAAACAGATGTATATCTGAACGGTGAGCTGGTCTGGACAAACGGCGAGATGAAGACACACTCCTATACCGATGGTGAGCATGACAAGGCCTTTACCACCACCTATTCGGATTGGACAAGGATCGACGCACGAAATGAGTGGCGGGATGTAACGAAGACCTGCAACTACTGCGGCTGGTCGGAAAAACATAGGGAAGTTGCCAGTGTGTACCGTCTCCAGTACAACCTGAATGAAGGCGTTGGCGACGCAACTGCCAATTACAGCGATGCTAATTACCGTGAAAATGAGAGCGTGACGCTTGCAGCAGCTCCCACACGAGAAGGCTACCAGTTTGCTGGATGGCTGAGCCTTAAGGGTAAGCTCTATAAAGCCGGGAGTGAGCTTGTCCTGACGGGTGATGAAGTGTTTACGGCACAGTGGAAGAAGGATGAGCCTGTCGTCAATCATACCCTGACCGTGACCGGCGGCACCTTTGCTGTGAAAAACGGCGGCATTGATGTGACCGATACACTGGAAACCAGCACCGATGAGGCCAGCGGCAAGCAGACCTGCCTTGTGCCGGATGGTGCAGAAGTCACCGTGACGCTGGACCAGACGAAGGTTCCCGATGGTATGGTGTTTGATCTCTGGTCTACCGGCGAACTGCCGCTGGATCAGGATTACAAAGCAGAGTCCATTACCTTTACCATGAATGGTGATGTGGATGTGGCCGCACAGTACCGCAGCGCTGACATTGAGGATGGTTCTGATGTTGTTGGCCCCATCATTGTCGGTACGGCTGTTGTGGCTGGCGGCGCACTGGTCGGCTACACGCTGGGCACCGATCTTGTGGGCCAGATGTGGGGTCTGCCTTACTTCCCCAGCAACCGCAGTGCTCTTGCGATGATGCTGTGGGAGGATGCAGGCAAGCCTATGCCGGAATCTGAGATCCTCTACCCCGATGTTGGCCAGGAAGAACAGGATATGGATCTGCAGCATGCTGCCCGCTGGGCCATGGAGCACGACCTCATGCCTGACCTGAACGATCAGGATACAGAGCTGCCCCCTGAACAGGTGAAGTTCTATCCGGACAACATGGTTACCAAGATCAGCGTGTTGCGTGCTTGGAAGAAGGCACAGGACCTCAAGCAGAACGCGCAGTAAAATTTGACATCCTCTGATATTTCCCAAACACAGCAGGAGCGCCCCACCGGGTCATACCGGCAGAGCGCTCCTGCTGTGTTTTGTTAAGCTTCAGGAAAGGGGAACACACTCCACTCAGCGGCCCACGATGAGGTCGCGGCGGCAGCGCAGGCCGACCGTCAGGAAAGCGCTGTCGCCCAGCTGCCGCAGCACCACCCGCTGGGTGTCGGTCTGGCCCTCACACAGCAGGGAAAGGTTCAGGGTGGTGGAACCCTTCTCCGTGGTGAGCACCAGCGTGGACACGCCCTGATTCATCAGGGTCTTCATGTCCTGAATGGTGGTGCGGAAGGTGGCGGCGCAGTCCGGCACGTCCAGCGTCAGGACACGGCCCTCCTGCCGGGCGGTGTAAAGGACCTGACGGCCCAGCAGGCCCTTGACGGTGTACCGGGCTTCGGTGGTCTTTGCCTCGTCAGCGGAGATCAGCATGATGTCGCCCTGAATGGGGTCACCCTCCGGTGCGCCGTAGCCGCCGTAGGCGGGGTCGGTCTCGCCCACGGCAACGTCGCCGCTGTGCAGCGCGATCTCGCCCTGAAGCATCACGCTTTCGTCCTGCGGGGGCAGGTAGCCTGCAACAACGGTGTCATCGGCGGCAGCCGCAGCGGCAGGCTCCTCGGCAAATGCGCCGACGCTCATGGGGATGGCAAGGGACAGCACCAGGGCTGCGGCAATGGCCTGACGGCCCAGCATTGTATTCAGAATCTTCATAAGAAATATACCTCCTGTACTATGGACGAAAAACCGCCCGTTCTGTAATGAATACGGAACGGGCGGCTTGTTTATTGCAGGGGAAAGGAAATTTTTATGGAACGTTAAACCCCTCAGTCACGCTCCGCGTGACAGGTCCGGGTTGCGGCACCCAGCATCCACTTCGTGTTGTAAACAACACTTGTGTCTTGCTGGCCGCGGCCCCAACAGCAACGCCCTTTATCCGCCACTGGCGGCGGTTGTTACTGTTGCCCCTAATAGTGGGGCCCTTGGCATAAAGGGGAACTCGCAGGGCTCTACGCAGCGCCAGAGCCGCCCCTACTAGGGGCGGTGGCAATGCGAAGCATTGACGGTGGGGTTTAACCTTCCCGGTTCAGGATCTCCATGAACTCGTCACCGGTGATGGTCTCTTTCTGGTACAGATACTGGGCCAGCTCATCCAGCTTTGCGCGGTTGTCGGTCAGGATCTGCACAGCCTTGGCGTGCTGGGCCTTGACCAGCTCCACCACCTTCTGGTCGATCTCACACTGGGTCTGGGCAGAGCAGGCAAGGGAAGTGTCGCCGCCCAGATACTGGTTGTTGACGGTCTCCAGTGCCACCATGTCAAACTCATCGCTCATGCCGTAGCGGGTCAGCATGGCGCGGGCCAGCTTGGTGGCCTGTTCGATATCATTGGAAGCGCCGGTGGTGATGGAGTGGAACACCACTTCCTCGGCGGCACGTCCGCCGGTGAGGGTGGCGATCTTGTTTTCCAGCTCCTCCTTGTTCATCAGGTAGTGGTTGCCCTCGTCCACCTGCATGGTATAACCCAGAGCACCCGAGGTGCGGGGGATGATGGTGATCTTCTGCACGGGGGCGGAGTGGGTCTGCTTGGCAGCGACCAGAGCGTGGCCGATCTCATGGTAGGCTACGATGCACTTTTCGTGGTCGGTCAGGATGGAGTTCTTTTTCTGGTAGCCTGCAATGACCACCTCGATGCTCTCCTCCAGGTCGGATTGGGTCACGCTCTTGCGGCCTGCACGGACGGCCCGCAGCGCGGCCTCGTTGACGATGTTGGCCAGCTCGGCACCGGACGCGCCGGAGGCCATCCGGGCCACGGTGGTAAAGTCGATGCCCGGGGCCAGCGCGACCTTCTTAGCGTGGACCCTCAGGATCTCCTCGCGGCCCTTGAGGTCGGGCAGCTCCACGGGCACCCGGCGGTC
>ERZ1673753.727-NODE-727-length-37264-cov-12.295009_pt1 | contig 37264 bp, 50 predicted proteins | sample MGYA00580201_ERZ1673753 | MGnify/ENA primary metagenome ERZ1673753 (study PRJEB41218, sample SAMN15661747) | gut metagenome | host: Homo sapiens | place: Canada: London | collected 2015-08-20/2019-03-30 | study: EMG produced TPA metagenomics assembly of... | reverse complement strand
TGCCCCATTTCCCGGCAATTACTTCTTTGGCTACTGCGGCCACGCTCTTTGTTGCGGCGGCGGTGCCTTTCAGTAAGGCATTTACCTGGTCCTGGACGGCTTTGTAATTGTACCCGGCGGCGGTAAGACGGTTCTTTCTGTCCTCTCCGTTGCCCCATTTCCCGGCAATTACTTCTTTGGCTACTGCGGCCACGCTCTTTGTTGCCTGGGACCCGCTCCCGGCGGCTTCCTTGTCATACTTCGGCACGCCATAACCACGGATATAGCGGCCATTTACGGCCAATGTCCTGCGGCCTACGGCATTGTTTTTATTGCCCTCAATAACTGTAATCTTTCCGCCGCTCACGCTCTCAACAATGCCCACATGGTCCGGCCACCCGGTACAATCCCCGGCCCCGGTATCGTCCCAATCATAAAAAATAATGTCCCCAGGGCTTGGCGTCCTGCTGTCGCTTTCCTGCCATTCCCCCAGGTTCTTGAATAATGCAATCATCTGGCCGCAACCGCATTCTGTCGGTATAATGCCAGTTAAACCGCACTTGATAGCCACGGCAGAAACAAAGGTGGCACACCAGGCGTCTGTATATTTGACTTTGTAACCCCTCGCCAATGGTTTATGGCCGTTGTACACGTCAATAATGCCCTTGTGGGTGCCGTCCGCTTCATTTCTGCCAATCCACGCCCTTGCCTGGGCTAATACTGCACTTGCCAATTTCTCCATGCTTCCGGCTCCTTTCACATCATACTGCTGCAAATCGTACTGTGTAACAATCCTCATGGTATTGTCCACATACTTGCTACTGGTTGCGTACCCGTCCGCCTTAATGGTTTTAAGGTACGTTTCCGGGTCTGTAATGCCCCGTAAATTCTGATACCTGGACAACTGGATAAACTCAAAATAGCCTTTTACACCCTCTTCCATGTTGTCATACACCCGGAAATTGTCCTTAATCTGCGTAAGGGTTCCCGGCGTATATTCTTCCATGGTGGAAAGGTTTACGCTTTTCCCGGTCCATTTTGTCCCACATTTCAGCCCAAAATAATTGTGATACACGGCGGCCAGGCGGCTTTCTCCCCAACCGCTTTCAAGTATCGCCTGGGCTATAATCGGACTATGTACCAAAATCCCGTATGCCGGGGCGTATTTCTGCACGCACCCGGCAATCTTTTTAATAAACTCCTGCTTGTCCATGGTTTACACTTCCTCTTCCGTTGTCACTTCCACTTCGGTTTCCACGTTGGCGGCGTCTGTCAAACCCTCGCCAATGATGTAGGCCACCACGGACGCCCCGGCCATGATAAGGGCCGTTACCTGGGTGGCGGTGTTCTCTGCTCCCCCGGTGGCTACAATCATCATGGAAACAAAGGACGCTACCGCCGTCCACATTTTCCGGCTTGTCAATTTCCTGGTCCAGTTAATATTTTTCATGTGGTCTTTTCTCCTTTCTTATATTTCCAAAAGCCGCTTGGCTTGTTGGTTCTGATTATTCGTAAATCCCTTTTATTCCCTGCTCCGTTAAGAAGTCCTTTTGTTCATGCTTAATCTTACTGGCATATTCCAGGGCGGCTTCTGTCTCTCCGTTGGTGTGTCCATTCTTTAAGGCCGTGGCCGCCGCTTCCCCCAGGGCAATAGACGCCATGACGCTTTTTATGATAAGGACCTCGTTTTTTTCACGGATTTTTTCTTTTTCTTCCGCTTCCGTCTGCTGCTTCTTTATTTTCTGTTCCATCATCCAAAAGCAGAAAGCGGTTACGCCGCTCGGAATACTCATTGCAATAATAAGTGTCTGTAAATCCATTCCTTTATCTTCCTTTCCTTAAATGTCCATGGGCTTATCATACGCCCCATGGTGTTGAAATTCTGACCCACTTACACCGGAACCAAAAGGCCGCTTTTGGTCTGCTCAAATTCCCAAAACAGCAAATCATACTCAATGGCCTTTGTTACGTGGTAGGTGTCGGCGTGCCCCATGTGCCCCAGGCAGCTTTGATATTTCCGGTCAAATGTTTCCCGGTCCAGTTCCCCGGCCTTTAGGTGCTTTACGTCCTTTTTCAGCCGCCGGACGGACCCCTTACGCACTTTCCTATATGTTGGGTGGTGGATATATCCGCAAAAGTCCACACCGTTCCCGGCGTATAGAATGGTGCTTTTAGGGTTTATGTGCAATTTCATTTCCTCTTCCAAAAATTCTTCAATCCGCTTTTCCCATTCCTTTAACTGGTTTAAATCCGTGGAAAGAATTATAAAATCGTCCATATACCGGACGTAATATTTAATGTGCAAGGTGTGTTTTATGAATTTATCCAGGCGGTTGCCGTACACATTGGCAAATAACTGGCTTGTAAGGTTTCCCACGGGTATGCCCACGCCGTCCGGCAATATGCCGTTTCTGTCTATGATGTTATCCATAAGGTAAAGGGCTTTCTTGTCCCCTATGTACCGTCTGTTTTCATCTTTTAGGCCGTCATGCGGTATAGACGCAAAGTATTTACTTATATCCCCTTTAAAGGCGTATATCCGTAGCCCCTGCACAACCATAAGTTCATAAAGCCATTTGTATAACTGATTGCTTGCGGCGTGCATACCTTTCCCCTCACGGCAAGCATAAGAATGGCAATAAAACCTTTCTTCAAATACCGGTCCGATTGCGTTTACAATCATGTGCTGCACCACTCTGTCATAAAATGGTAAGGCCATGATAAGCCGCTCTTTTGGCTCCCACACTTTGAACACGGTATAAGGTCCCTTGGAATATGTGAGTGTTTCCACTTCCTCGCACGCCCTCAATAGTTCATCTTCCTTTGACATAGAAAAAGCCAATACCTCTTTATGGAACCGCTTGTTTTCTGCGGCTTTGTGGAATGAGATATTGGCATTGTCAAAGGTGTACATTTTCTCATGTAATCCTTTAACTGTTTTCATTTTTTGCCCTACCAATTTTCAAATAATTTTTACTCAAACGGCGGTGCCTTTGTTAATTTGTCCGGACAAACGCCGGAACGGGAAAACCGTCTGACTTATCATAAAGATAGATTGATAAATCTTTGCCAGTGGCCTTTTTAGGGGCTTCTGTGTCTGAAAATGCCGATTAGTCACACACGCACCACACGCCAATGTTCGTGTTCACGTTCCACGGGTAATTGTTGCAATTGACGGCCCGTGAACCGCAATGCACGCCGTTGTTCCAATTGCCGCCGCCAATGAGGGCGTGCAAGCCAGGAAAGGCCCGGTGCGAATTAACAGTTTCCCCAAATCATTTACTTGTCCGGCTTCCAGGTTCCGGCCTTTACCGCTTCAATGACGCCGTTCATGGTGCCGCCTATTGCCCTGGTGTGGCGGCTGATGACCTCATAGCGGTGCTTGCTTATTGCTTTATACTGCAAATCGTATGATAGACGTATCAATGTTTTAATCTGCTGCAATTCCACGTCCGCCGCATAAATATGGCTTTTCGTACCCGTTTTCTTGAAACGGATTACGTCCTTTAGCATTTCAAATATTGCCGTCTTAATCTGCGTCTGCAATGCAAACTTTTCAAATTTCGGAAACTGGGCCAGGATAGGGTAAATGTATAAAAGAAAATCATAAATTTTTTGGTACAATTCCATAGTGCCCATGTAGGCGTCTATTTGTTCCGGTTCTTTTTCCTCTGCCATTACTTCTTTTCCTCTTCGTTGTAGGGGTTGGGCTTTCGCCCACCCCTACGGGATTACAGACTGTCACACACGCACCACACGCCAATGCCCGTGCTCACGTACCACGGGCAATAGTTGCAACTGACGGCCCGTGCACCGCAATGCACGCCGTTGTTCCAAACGCCGCCGCCAATGAGGGCGTGCAAGCCAGTGCTTGAATACATATACGCCTGGCCGTAACCGCTGAAAACATCATACCAGGCCGCACTTGCCGCCGTTGGGTCGTGCATAAGTTCATTCAGCCATTTCCACACATTCCCCACCAGGTCACATATATTAAACGCACTCACGGCGTTGGCAATCTTTCCAACTGCGGTTCTTGCCTTGTTTGTGGTGGCTGTGTGTCCGTTTGTGTTGGAAGCGTCAAGACCCTGGGGGCTTCCGTCTGCTGCCACGGTAAATTCCATGTAATCCGGCAAGCGTTTCCCTACACGTCTGGCCCGTTCTCCTGCGATATACCAGTTAAGGCCCTCGGTTCCGGTTATCGGCGTGCCGCCGTACACGGATTGTAAACCATTGGCCCCGTCATCACTGGAAAGGTAAATGTCTCCCCATAATGCGTTCCCCAGGTACACCATACCGGACGGGTCGCATTTCGGACGGTGCTTTGTGGTCCATACACTGTTTGGCAGAATATCCACACGGGTGTTACTCTCCCAACCGCTGCCCCTTACGGACCCGGACGCATTGACCGCACGCCCGTAATCGTCCGTATTTCTTACACGGCCATAATGGAAACCGCCGATTTTACGGGTATTGGTATCGTCCCAGACGTCCCCGTCCGGCCAGGAAGAATTTAAGGAAATCAAATAAAGTTCGTCCTGGGTGTCCGTCCCAGGGTCACAAATGTAAATGTAATAGTCCGAACCATGTACAAAATCGCTTCCCTGGTCCAAATTGGCTTTGGTAAGTGCCGTTTCCGCCGTCTTAAATACTGCGTTTTCTCCTACCGCAATGACGCACCCGGCCATAATTGTAACGGCTCCCTGGGCACTGTACTGGATATACTCTTTTTCCGGTGCCACAATGTCGGAAATGGCCGCCATTTTGGCAACCGTGATTTTGGCCCGCTCGTCCGTCATATTCTCGTCATAAATAAAAAGTCTGCTCATTATGCCAACGCTCCTTTCATTTCTTCCACTTCCTCTTCCGTGATACCCATACGGTCATAGAACGTAACCGCCGCCGGAATGCCGATTGATACCGTGCCAATGTTTACGGCTTTTGAAAGGGTAAGCACCGTAAAAGAAATTGTGTTGCCCTGCCCTGCTGCCGTGTTGCCCTCTGTGGCGGCTTCCTGGCCCTCTGTGGCGGCGTTTTCCGCTTCGGTGGTATCTTTCTCCACTTCCACCGTTTCAACGTCCTGGACGGTAGGGTAAACGGCTCCATTCTTGATTTTCTGCCCTGCTGCCACCTCTGCACAAAACATAATTTTTACCGTCTTTCTGTCCTCTGACAGTTCAATGACCGGGCACATAATCCAGTTCTGATTTTCCAGTTTTTCAACTGCTGCCAACCAATCTTCCTTTTTTAGTCTCTTTTTCTGCACCAGTTTAAAGGTGTTTACCAGGTCGGACTTGGTTTTGATTACTTTAGGAAATCCTTTCATGTGTTATACCTCGCTTTCTTTTAATAAATAAGTTCCCATGTAATTGCCGATATAGGCCATATTGGTGCCCTCACGCAAGGAAACCGTGGTTGTGTGCATAAGGTCCATATAATCTATGGAAAGCCGCTTTGGCGTTACCATAACGCTTTCCATATCGGTTTCCAGGGTATAGTCCCCGGCTTCCGTGATGTAAAAGCCTATTCCGCTTTCTGTAATTGCCGCCGTCTGCACCGTTCCCGTTGTAATGTTCGTGAGTGTTACCGTGACCGCCGCCTGGATTGTTTCCAATAAGTAGGCAACATTGACTTTGTGGGCCATGTTGTGAACCTTGGTTCTTAATCCGTCAATCTGCAACTGCAATTTTCCGGCCACGTCTCCGGCAAGCTGCTCCTGCTTTGCCGCAAACCATTCGTCCCACTGTGCCGTCCGCTCCGTCTGAAACTGCTGCACCATAGTGGTGTATTCTTTGATGAAAGCGGCATGGTCTTTTTCCACCGCTTTTTTCTCGCTTGAAAACCATTTGTTAAACTGGGCGGACCACTGGGAAAAGTCCAGTTCTTCAAACTGTGAACCGATAAAGCCGCAAACCGTCTTGTCCGGCCTTTCGTCTGTAATGTCTGCCTGGGTAATCTCAACCGCTCCGGCAGCCACATAGACACGGGCCAGGCTCTTTTCCTGGATAACATCATTGTTTACCAGTTCCGGGGCCTGCGGATTGCTTGAAAAAGCACCCTCTAAGACGTAAATACTCGGCTTTCTTTCAGTTTCGTCATTCCTTAATACAATGCGGTCAATCCTTGGAAGTGTTCCGCTTGCCTGGCTCAATGTAAGGGTCAACGGTGCGGTATTGTGGATAGTATGTAAATTGATATATGCGTACCCGGTCCGGGTTCCGCCGTCCACCGTCACTTCCATGGTTCCGCCCGGTGCCGTCACTTGCAAATGACCGTATGCAACGCCCTCTTTATAGAACGGGGCTTTGTCCTCGTTCATGTCCTGGCCGTTATACATATGCTCTTTATCGTTTAGGTCGGTAGCATTGTAAAAAAATCCTCTTACTGCCATGGTCTTTTTCCTCTCCTTTCCTCTATTCGTCCCATTTTATTGTTGTGGGTAGGGCGTCCCCAAAAGTAGGCACCACATACATGCCCCCATATTCGTAAACCTCGCAAAGTTCCGTAATTCTAAGGTTCTGTGCGGTGTTCCACTTTTTCTTCTTTACGGTCACAACGTCCCCCAGGTCATAGTCTTTTCCGTAGGTAAAATTTACATCTGCTTCCGCTTCTGCTTCAAAGTTTTCAAATATCTTGTTTTCGTTAAGAAACTCCTGCCCCCTGGTTTTAAGGGCTTCCAAATACTCGGCGTCCGTAAGTGCTTCTTTGTTTATGTCCTTGGCGTCCAAAAACACTTCCCGTAAATCAAATCCGGTTCCGCCGCCCACGGTTACAAAGATACGGGCCAGGCCGTCCCCGGCTCCGCCCACAATTACCTTGGTCTTATAGGTTGCGTCACTGTAATTATGTTTTGCCTGGTTCAAATTGTCGTAACTCTCCGAAAATATGACCCTGGGATTTTCCCCTTGTGCCTGGGTACGGTCCACGCCTTTGTAGGTTTCAAAGGTCATGGTCTTTTTTTTGAAGTCCGGCACGATACGGAAACCTATTTCTGCAAACTTCGCCAACTTCGTGAAGTATTCCAGGACATTCTTATAAGTTGCCTGGAATTGCACTTTTGTGGTGTCCCCGGTCGTGGCTCCTATCTGTAAAAGCGGTATTTTCTCCATACGTCCAATCATGTAGTGCATGGCCGCTTCCACGGTTCCGTTAAAATTAAACTGCGGACCCGTCAACCGGTCCCCCAGGTAGACGGGAAGAAAAAACCCGTTCCTGGTAATCTCATTTACCAGGGTGCTTTCCTCTTCCGCCTGGTCCCCACGTATCACGGCGGCTTCCTGCTTGTTGTCCCCCTTGGTTATAATGTTCCCCGGTTGCAATAGCCGTAAATTTTCCGCCGTTACCGGACAATGTAACTCAAACGTGCCACATTCGTAATATTTTCGGTGCCACTGCAAAGACGTGTGATTTTCGATATGCCCCAGGCGTCTAAGGTTCCGGTCATAAACGTGTATTTCCATAATCACACCCCCAAATATGAAATTCTGTAATATACCGACACGGAAAGGTAATTGGTGCCCTCGTCCGCCGTGTATGTCAATGTATTGGTTCCGTCCTGCAACTGGATAAATTCCCCGTCCTCGTCCAAATACTCGTTTATTACCGTCCCGTATTTTTCAATAACAGTGTCCCAGTCAATGACCCCGTAATTGTCTTTGTGGTTCTCAATCTCTGCCTGGGTCACGCCGTCCAAAAGGTAGGCATTTTTCTTTCCGGTGTAGGTGTTTATAATCACATACTGACCGGATGACATGATAAAATCATTGTCTGAATATCCAACCTTGGTAAATTCTCCGCTTTCCGTGTGGTAAATGGCCGGGTTCTTCACGGCTCCGTCCGCCCGGAATATAACCACAATACCTATGTTGTCCGCTCCGCTCTCGTTTTCAATTTCCTTTACCAAATCCGCTTCACGGTGTCCAAATATGCGGCCCTCTTCCGGGAAGCACGCCGGAAAATAGAAGTCACTGACCCATGACGCCATAACCACTTCAATGTCTGCCAGGTCCTTAAAATACGGGTCCGTGCATTTAAGGGAAATGGTGTAATCACGCACCACGCCCGTTGTGGCTCCCGGTATAACACTTTCAACCTCATATTCTATGGCCTTGGCTTCGCCGTCCTCTATGTACTGCATTGTTCCCGTCCGCTTTATGGGGAATGTGCGGTATAAAAGATTGCGGTTTTCTTTATAATTGCTATCCATTTCCAGGGTAATGACAATGTTTCTTTCCTTTGCGGTGGCTCCCTGGTAGGTGCTGCCGTCCGTGGTTGTGTTCTCACTTGTTACCACGTTGCTTTCAATGCCGTAAATCCCCTCAATGTCTACCAGGTGGAACGGCGTAAAATCGTCCCAGGTAAAGGTAAGGGACACGTTTTTGTCACTGGTGCAAACCACTTTAATGTCTGACATTTTCCCTTACCCCCTTTGTACTGCCAAAATCATGCTTCTTGTCTGTAACCTGGTCTGTCTCGCTATCTCATACGGGCTTAATGCCTTGGGGCTTGTGATGTTCACATTCTGAACATACCCACCGCTGCCCTTTCCTGCGTTTTCCATGGCCTGGTTCTTTGCACTGCCGGAAAGCGGTGTTACAACTGCTTTTCCGTTTACCATACTAAGAAGTTCCGGGCCTGCTTCCGCTACCATGGCGGTGCCCTCTTTCAATACTCCGCCCTTTGCCAGTCTCGGCAGGGAAAGCGTACTGATTTTTGAAAGCGAAACGCCCGGTATCTCATTGATGACGCCAATAACGCCATTTATCATTCCGATAAACTTATTCACAACGCCCTCTATGGTAGAAAGACAACTGTTTATTGCTGATTTAAAAGCGTCCCCAACCGCCGAACCGATTTTTACGCCCACATTTACAAAACAGCCTTTGATTTTTTCCCACAAACCGGAAAAGAAAGAAGTCACATTGGCAAAGGCGTTTTTAATATTCGTCCATGCGTTTTGAAACTGCGTACCGAACCATGACGGAACGGCGGAAAGGGCGGTTTTTATTTCCGTCCACCGGGCACCGAACCAGGAACCGATTGCGGAAAAAACATTTTTCACATTGGTATAGGCGTTGGTAAACATAGTAAGGAACCAGGACGCCACCGTTGCCAGGGCGTTCTTTATATCCTGCCACCGGGCACCGAACCAGGAACCGATTGCGGAAAAAACATTTTTCACATTGGTATAGGCGTTGGTAAACATAGTAAGGAACCAGGACGCCACCGTTGCCAGGGCGTTCTTTATATCCTGCCACCGGGCACCGAACCACTGGCCGATTGCCGAAAATACACCCGTCACGCCGTTATAGGCTTCCGTAAATCTGTCAATAAACCACTGGCCCACACCCTGGAATATGGATACAATGCCGTTCCACAAATTTTGAAAAAATTGCTTTATATTTTGTACAAAATTGTCCACAAATTCACGGAAAGCACCACAATTATCATAGAGAAGTTTAAAAGCCCCGGCAAACGGGTTTACAATCAATAATAAAAGGGCCTGCCAGTTGCTTTTTATGAAATTTATAAAACCATTAAAGGCGTTGGGTATCGTAACGGTAAAGAAGTCCGCTATTGCACCGAAAACTTTTGACGCCGCTTCTTTTACCGCTTCCCATACCGCTATGACTTTGTTTCTAAAATCTTCGTTGGTTACAAAAAGCGTTACTAATGCGGCTACCAGTGCGGCCACCGCCGTTATAACAATGCCTATCGGACTGGCGGCCATTACTGTATTCAAAATTTTCTGTGCTATGGTTACGCCCTCGGTTTTTGCTTTCCATACTTTTATTACCTCCACTAACCCTTGTATCATAGTTACCACATTCCACGCCAACATTCCGGCGGCAATTCCGGCAATAATAGAAATAATTTGTGTCCCGTTCCTCGACATAAAAGAAATAAAATCTTTTACCTTACTCACTACCGCAAGCACAAGTGTTTTAACTTCCGGTATTTTTCCTTTTACTTCTTTGATTACGTCACTTATTACGGGCTTTAGTTCCTCGCCTATCGGCTTTACAAGGTCCGTTTTGAGGTTTCTGCCTAACTCTTCAATCTGATTTCCCAGGTCGTTGTATTTATTCTCGTTTATCGTTCCCAGTGCGTCATTGGTTGCCGATATTTCCCCTTGTGTGTCCACTAAGGCACGTATGGCGTCCTCTCCCAAATCTTCCCACTTGGTCCCGTACATTGCCACGCCCAAAAGGTTTCTTTGTACTTCGTCATCACATGAGAAAAGGGCTTCATTTACAGTTTTAAATGCTTCTTTTGCCCCCTCTCCGCCTTGTGCAAACTTTGTTTTTAAATCGTCCACGTCAAGGCCCAACTGTTTAAATGCTTCGTCTGATGTTCCGTCTTTTGCTCTGATACCAAACTCTTTCACGGCGTCATTCAAATAGTCTATCTGAAAAGTGCCGTTTTTGGCTCCGTTGGCTATCATGTTAAACGCTTCCTCTGCTGACAAGCCCATGTCTGCATAGTAAACGGAATATTCCGCCAACTGGTCCGCCAAATCTCCGTTTTGGTTCAATCCCTTTTGTGCCCCCTGGGCTAAAAGGTTGTATGCTTCCTTTGATGATATGCCGAATTGTTTCATCATGGCATTTACGCCCCTAATGCTTTCGTTCACATCAATATCAAAGGTATCACGCATTAAAATAGCGTTTTCCGTTGTGTTTTTCAGTTCTTCCCCGGTCTGTCCGGTCTGCTGCTTAACTGCGGACATTGCTAATGCAATGTCGTTAATATCCTCGCCAAAATTATCTTTATAAATGCTCAAAAGGGTTTCTTCCAACCCCTCAACTTCTGTGTCTGCCGCCCCCGTTTGCGTAATAACGGTATTTAAAGCCTTGTCGCAATCTGTTTCAAATTTCGTGGCATATGTAGCGGCGGCAACAAAACCGGCCCCCATGGCTTTGGCTGCCGTTTCTGCTTTTCCGGCCAAATCGCCCAGGGTTTCTTTAAAATCCCCGGCCTTTTCCTCTGCTTCTTTCAGTTCTTCGCCGGAAAGTTTGGAAGATTTCCCTAACTCTTCAATGGCCGTGTCTGTCTGCCTGGCCGCTTCCTCTAAATTTGCAAGTTCTACTTCTGTTCTTCCCAGTTCTCTTTTTAAGGCTTTGTACTGCTCTTCTGAAACCTCGCCTTTTTTAAATTGCTCCTGCACCTGGCTTTCTGCATTTTTCAGAATATCCAGTTTTTCCTTGGTTTCAGAAATAGCGTCCGTCAAAAGGGCCTGCTTTTGTGCCAACATTTCCGTGTTGGTTGGGTCGATTTTTAAAAGTTTGTTTACTTCCCTAAGTTCAACTTGCGTTCCCTTTACCTTTTTATCAACGCTTCCCAGGGCCTTGTCCAGTTTTGTAGTATCGCCGCCAATCTCAATAGTAATTCCTCTGATTTTGCTATTTGCCACTTCTTAACCCCCTTTCTTTCTAAAATTCTTCCGCAATCCCTCACGGTCCGGCTTTGTCTGCTCCATTCTCCAACAATTTCTAAGGTATTCTCGTCCCTCGTCCGTCTTTGAATTTTCAAAAATCATTGCTTCACGCATGAAAAACAAATACACATCTATTTCCATTTCCTGGACTTCGTATATGTCGATATGGCAATAATCCATTACCAGTTTTTCCGGGCGTGTAGATAGCGTATAGGGTATATCGTCCCCTTTATCCTGGCGTGGATAAAAGGGCATGATTAGTTTGGGTTCTGTTTTAACTCATTCACAAATTCCATGTAGGCGTTAAGAATGGCGGTACACTCTTCAATGTCATAGTCCGCCACGTCCTCTTCCGTTACCGGAACCTTGCCCATATTGTTGTTTAATACTGCTGCCACAAGGCGGTAAATTGCTTCCGTGTCCTCTGCGGTAGCGTTGTCCTCGTCCATGTCCGGTATTTCCTTAATTGCTTCAAAAACTTTCTTCTGCGGCATACGGACCACAATTTTCTTTCCTTTTTCCACCACATTGCCGTTTTCGTCCACCTTGTCCTTTAAAGTAAAAGGCCAAAACGTCCTTTTTAACTTGTTACAATTAAATTCCTTTACTGCCATGGTCTTTTTCTCCTTTCAAAATAAGCGGCCTGGGTTCCGCTCCCTGGCCGCTCTTACTGTCCTTACTCTCCGCTTGCGGCGGTAACGTCCATTTCTTCCTGGTAGGTAATCAATGTGCCCTCTTTGTCCATGGGCTGGGCTTTAAACTCTGCGTCAATGACCGTTTCGCTGTCTTTTGCAAAGGCAATCGTAAATCCGGCCTGGTTGTTTCCCACAATGGTTACTCTTATATCTCCGTCCACGTTATCCTTATGGACAAAATGAATAACATAACGCTTTCCGTCCGCATTTCCCACGCCGCCAATCTTGACAGTGCGGATTTTCTTTTGTGCGTCCTCGGTCACTCTTGCGGTCTGACACAACTTTTTCAATGTCTCTCCGCACCACGTCATAATACCGGATTTAAAGGTTGCTTCCTCTTCCGTAAGGATAACCTTGGAAACTTTGCCCATATCGTCCTTGGCTTCGTAGAAAGAGGGTGCATACTCGATTTCTGCACCGCCTTTGATATGGCCCAGGCGGTTTTCCTCGGTTTCCAATACTTCGTTGCTCGGCAACGCCGCATTTGTTCCCATAAACTCGGTACAATACAAATCGCCGGAACCCAAAACAATGCTTTCTTTGTTCATGCTCTGTTTACTCCTTTCGTTTTTGTCAATAATCCCCGGACTTCATACGCCGTTTGGAAACATTCCTCGTCCGGGATAGGTGCCACCAATACGTCATATTCCACGTCCGGCAACACTTCCGTTTCAAATGCTTTTGCCAGGTCCACACGTTCCTGGTTGTCCTGCTGCGTATAAAGTTCAAAGTCAACGTCCTGGGCTTTTAGGTTGTTAAACCCGTCCGCCCCTCTTCCCGTCTCATGTGAAGATAACCAAACCATGTATGGAAGTTCCGGCACCGGGTCGTCCAGTGTTCCCTCAAACTGATTTTTAGTTATTGGCACACCGTATTTTTTTGAAAATGCTTTTGCCCTCTCCACCAAAATGCTTACATTTACGGTCATGTTATCCCCTCACTTTCTGACGGATTTTTGAAACGGCCAAATCTCCCAGGGTTTCGTTTACTGGTGCAATGTGTTCAAACGCCTTTACATTTCCTACTTTCCTGCCGCCCTTGCGTAACTGGTGCCCTTTTTCCAGTAAATGGGTCAACTGATAGTGTTTTTTGTTGTAGACACTGTACCCATTCAATCCGGTAATAACGCTTGTCCTGCTGCTCCTTTGGTCGTGCGTCCAGTCCTTGGTATATTTTCCCGTTCTTTCCCGGTAAGGGCCGCCCCGTCTCAAACTTTCGGCGGCTGCGGCTGCCGTTTCTTCCAGGCTTTCATTTACCGCACGTCTTAATTCCCCATTGCTCCAATTTTCCAGTTCGTTCTTTATGGCTTCGTCTAACCCGTCAATGTCCGTTCTCAACTTTTGCCTATCCTTTCCCCGGCATAAAGTTCAACCTTTCCGGTGTTCTTCGGTCCATACGTCCGGTAGATTGCCATTTTCCTGCCGTCCACCATAACTTCCGTCTGACCCTCATACTCAAATCCCCATACTTCAATCATCATGGACGCTTTATAATCTTTTTGCCCGGCCGCCGTAAACTCGTCACGGCCTACCGGGTTGATTTCTGCAAATACCTCTTTTTCCAGGTATTCCGTTTGATTTTTTTTAACTAACAGTGTCACTATTGCTTCTATGGTAGCCGCCCCCTTTGATTTTCGTACAAATCATGTCATACGCCGCCATTAACTCGCCGTGGTTCTCCGGGTTTCCAAAATTGGCCTTTGCATACACCAGGGCGGCTTCAATAATCAACGGGTCTGTGATGTTTTCCGGGTCCAGGTAGGAAGAATGTACGCCGATACGTTTAAGGTCTGCCAGTGCAACATTTATAAGCTGCTCCACATCTTCGTCCAGGGTATCGGCGGACATTTTACGCAACCTCAACTTGGCTTTCGCTATCAGTTCAGTTTTATTCATTGTCCGCCGCCTTTCTCATGCCGTCCTTACGCCTGTGCGTTCTTCACACGGATAAAGCCGTTTTTTGCCACCACGTTGCCGCCCATGAATACGCAAGCCTTATAGGCAATCTGTCCCTGCTTGAATTTGTATTCTGTGGATTTCTGTGCGTCAATGTCGGAAAAGATTGCAACCTCGTAATTGCTCAACGGGCCGTATGCCATGCAATAGGCTCCTGCGGTGCCGCCAACCTCTCCGCAAGCGGAATTGATTATATAAGGCACCTCGTCAATGGTTCCCGTGTTGCCATGGTTCACAATGGTGTAGACTTTACGCCCCTGCTTATCCCTCAACTTTGCAAACTTTTTAAGGTCTTTCTTGTTGAGGATTAACACGGCAATGTCTTCCACATCTTCGTCCCCACCGAAAGAGTAAATAATCTCGTCCAGGGTATCGTCTGCAATGGCGGTAATCGTTGTAATGTCCGTATTGCGGTCAATAATATCGTCCGCCGCCTTTGCCGGGTTGAAGAAAATACCACGGAATTTTCCGGTTCCGCCGGGTCCTACCAAAATCTGACGGGAAGCGTAACGCTTAATTGCACGGGTCACGCTCTCTTCCACCACGCCGTCATAATCGGCGTCTGTCAATTTCTGCATTTCTTCCGGTTCCTCTGCGTATGCCGTGATTTTCTCACGTACAATGTCGGAATAACCAAATTCCGGTTCAGACGTGTTGTAATCTGCGTTTTCTGCGGTGCTTCCTGCTCCGTCCCCGTAGGACTTCACAAAGGGACGCTGATAGCTTTCACCGCCCACCAGGGGAACGGTCTTTACCCTGTCAATAAGGGAAGATACATTGTTGAACGTGGGGGAAATGTCCGGGCTTGTGTGCTTCGGCATTACTACGCCCGTGGCCGTTGTAAGGGTGTTCTTAATCCCGGCCAGTGCCTTGCCCTTAAAAAACGCCTTTTTTCCGTCCTTTAAGGTCTTGCCCCTCTTCGCTCTCTCCTGGTCCTGCGGCTCTTCGCTGCCCTCTCCTGCTCCGTCTCCCTCGTCCGGGTCTGCGGCTCCTGCTGCCTTTGCGGCGGCCACCAGTTCTTCCCGGCCTTTGATTTCGTCCAAAATCTCGCCTATGGTCCTTGCTTCGTCCATGGCGTCCGTCAACTCCTGGCCGGAAAGTGCCTGTGCGTTCTTTCCCAGTTCGGCCAGTCTGTTTTTAAGGTCCTTTTTGGACATTTTCAGTAATTCTTCTCTTGTCATGTCTCTAATCTCCTTTCATATCTTCTTACTGGCCCATGTGTGCCATAGTAAGTTCAATAATTTTGTTTAGCTTCTCCCGGTCCTGCTGCCCTGCGTGGGCTTCCCCGGAAAGAAGTTTCTGCGGTACATTGTGGCAATAAAACTTTGTGTAGTCCTGGACGGCTGCGGCTATGGTGTTTTCCTCGCCAACCTTTACCCGGAAATACTGGGCGGCCTGGGTGCCATTTAACCAGGTTTCCGCTTCCATGAGTTCTTTTATTGTCTCAATGGTTACGCCCTCGGCCAAATGTTCTTCATAAATCGCCCAAATTCCGCTTTCCACGGCGTCCAGTGTGTCCGCCATTTTCCGCAACTCCGTGGCGTTCCCGTCGCAAACCGCCCATGGCTTATGTATCATCAAATAGGCGTTGGACGGGATTGTGGGCATATCGCTGTCCGCAAATGCAATTACGGAAGCAATGGACCCGGCCAGGGCGTCAACATACACGGTTTTCTTTCCCGTGTAGCGTTTCAGCATATTGTAAATGGCTATTCCGGCAAATACGGAACCGCCGCCGGAATTGATGTAAATATTCAAATCTTTTCCCCCGGCTTCTGCCAGGAAATTCTTGATTGCTTCCGGGTACTGGTCCTCTTCCTGCCAGGCTCCCCACCAATCACTTACAATGTCCCCGTAAAAATAAAGGTCCACGCTTGTGTCCGTTGCGTTCTTAAACTCGTAAAACTTCCCAACCGTGGCCTTTGCCGGGTCTTTGCAAAGTTTCAAAATGCTTGGTGCTTTCGGCATATCCTTAACCCCCTTTCATAGTCTGAAAATAGGCACGTGCGGCGGCTTCCATTGCCCTGCGTTGTTTGTCCTGCTGCGTCCCTGGGTCCGGCGGTGGGTCATTGCTTCCGCTGCCCTGCCCTACTTGGTAAAGGCTTTGGTCCCCGGCTTTCACGTAGTTGAGTGATACCATTCTCACGTCCCCGTCATCTACCGGACCATAATACATAAGTGCCCGGTATTCGTTTATTGTCATGGCCCCACGGTCAAACATATTTCCGCCGATTGTGTCACGTGTCTGTAATGTGGCATACTGCAAAAGGTTGGCCGTAAACTCTATCTTGTTCCCGTACCCTATTTCCCTTGGTGTCAAAAGTTTAAAAGTAAACTCATAACTTAACTGGATAGCGATAGGCTCAATCACGTTTTCATAAAAACTAATCCATTCCTGGTCTGAAAGGGTGGAAGTCAATACCTTTTCATTTACTCCGTAATAGCGGTACACGTTATCACGTAGGAATGTAATTTGATTTACTGGCACGTTTGGCGTGCGTTGCACAATCTCTTTAAATTCCACCGTACTGTCTATTGCGGCAATTCCCCCGGCGTTTTCCGCTCCCATATAGGCGTCCTGGAAGTCCTTTGCAATCTGCTTTAGTTCCTCGTTATCTGCCAGGTTGTTGTATTTCAGATACCCGGCCAGTGAGTTAGAACGGTTTACAATGTTCTTTACGATTTCCCCGGACGTTTCCACAAGGTCCAGGCTCCGCTTTAACTCAATATCCGGGGAAGTCCCCAAAAACCGTTTTTTGTTGTACCTTGCCTTTATGTGTATGACATTCTGATAAGGCACCGTATAGGTTTCCCCGTCATAATCCCACCGGAAGCGGAAAAGGATATGGTGCTTGTCATCTTCAAAAATGCGGAAACTCTTTGTAGTGATTGGTTGTATGCTCTGTACCCTTGTAAAATCCTCGTTGTAGAAAATCACGGAAAAGGAATTGGAAGTATAAACCAGGTCCGCCGCAATTCTGTAAAGAAAGTCATACGTTGACATTTCCGGGCATGGCCGCAATGTCAAAATCCGGGCCAGGTAATCGTTTTTTATCGTCATTCCCTTTTCGTCCTTTCGGACAACCTGGGGCTGTAACTTTCCTACGTTCTTGGCTATGGCGTCCGCAATGGCTCCCACAATATCATTGTCCCGTAAGGTTCCCGTTGGCACATACTCCCCACGGCTCAATAAAAGCGGTCTGTATTTTGCCTTAAAGGCTCCGAATACGTTTGCTATAATTCCCGTATCATTACCCCCTTTCCTCAAAAAAATAAGCCCATGGAACACGTCCATGGACCTATTGTAAAATTATTCGTGTTGAAATTCTGACCCACTTTAAAGCCCTGCTGCCGGGCGGCCATTTACGCCGCTTCATTCAAAAGTTTTTTGCCTATCTCACTATGGTATTTTGATACCATTGTCATAGCGTCAAAGACGGAAACGGCCCCGTCTATTCTCATACGCTTTTCAATCTTCACGGGCTTCATGCGGCTATCATTCATATTGATTTCCACGGCCACGTTAAGAAGATGTGACGCCAAAAGGGTGTTGTCCCCCAGGTTATACTTTCCGTCCTTTAAATCCCCCTCAAACTGGTGTAGGATTGGCGTTAAGTTCGTGCCCTGGTAAACGTCATCCGTTTGGAACCCGGCCATTTTTAGGTCATCTACCAAATACCCGGCACTGTAACGGTCATAGCCGATTTTTAACGGGCGGATTTTGTAAACCTTAACCAGTTCTATGAACCAGTTATACACGTCTTTATAATCCACCTGGTTTTCCCCGGATATTTGCAAAAATCCTTTTTCTTTGTATATGTTGTACGGCGTGTTATCCTCATTCACGGCCACTTCATACCGCTTCTTGGGCATATAGAATTTTGTAATCACATTCCATTTTCCATTCTTCCAAATAACGATTGACGCCGCCGTTAAGTCCGTTGTCCTGGAAAGGTCTATGCCGCCAACGCAATAGCACCCCCGGAATTGCTCCAGGGTAAGGCGTAAGTCCTCGTTTACCGCTTTCATAACGTCCCAGTAATCCAACCACGCCACACTGGAATTTTGCTTGATGTTGCAATACTTTGTAAGAAACTCCACTTTCTTTGAAAGGGACGCTTTTGCAATCTCTATCTGCTCTATGTAAAATTCCTCTGACACGGACACGCCCAGGTTCGGATTACTCTTTTTTAATTCCTCTAAATCGTCCCAGGCTTCGATATTGTCAATCATGTAGAGGAACGGCAATATTCTTGTTTCCTTGGAATTGCCCTTTAAGAATGATGTTGAACGCCGCATGAGTTCATCATAAATACCGTCATTGATATATCCGGCGGTTGATATGGATAAAATAAGCGGCTGCTTTCTCGCCCCCAGTGCGGAAGTCATAACCTCATACTGCTTTAGTCCCTGGTCCCCCTGCCATGCTTCCATTTCGTCATTGACAACCATTTGAGGGTTGAAACCGTCCGACTTTTTGGAGTTAAATGCTATCTTTTTCACACTGGTATTAAATTCTTTGATATAAATATCGCTGCGGCGTTTCTTGGTTATGCTGTCCAGTTCGTCATCTGCCTGGACAATCTGATAAAAGGCGTCATACACAAGGTCCGCCTGGTCCAGTTTCGGGGCAAGGAAATAAACCTTTGCCCCATACTCGCCGTCTATATATGCCATGTATGCCGCAATAGCGGCGGCAAACAATGTTTTACCGTTCTTACGTGCTACAACTATGAAAACTTCCCGGAATTGTCTATAACCGGTCCGCTTGTCCATTATGCCAAAAATGGCTGAAACTATGGCCTTTTGCCATAATTCAAGTTTTAATAAATCGTTTCGTCCCTCTGAATGATGACAAAAGTTTTCTATGAAGTTTATAGCCTTATTGGCCTTTTCCTCGTCAAAATCCCATTTGCCACTTTTTAAACCATTCACAAGGATTTCATAAATGGTCTTTATCCACTTTCCTACTGTTACGGTGCCGTCCTGTATGGCTTCCCAATACTGGAAAATGTAATTGTTATCCATTCCGCAATGCTGCCAGTCTGCTTATATTTTTCTTTTCTTTCGGCGGCAAATACTCAATAAGCGTGTGAATAATTGCCGTATATTGGCGTGAATATTTCTCGTAAATCGTGGCTGACGGGTGAGCTTTTACAAATTTCTGTGAAGCGTTTACCGTTTCCGTGGTAAGCCCCTCTTTTTTCAATTCTTCTTTCGCCTGGAAGCAAGCCACTTTTAAAAATGCGGCTTCCTCAACAAGTGAATTTACAAGGCTTTTCTTGTCCTCGTCATCTATTCCGGCAAACATGGGCGTAAGAAATTCTATCTCTTTCTTTATCCTCGCATTTGTAAGTTTATTTGTTCTTTTTTTTGCTTTCTTCTCGTTACTTTTTGTTTCTTCTGCCATATTTTGACCCCCCCCCTCATATGCGTGCGACCCTGCGGAGTTTTTTTGAAGTATCTCCCTCGGTTCTTGTGGGGTCGTTCAAAATCAACCCACCGGGGGGAGTGGTCCGCCGCTCTTCTCCTTTTGGCGGTAATAATTTTCCGTCACTGTCAAACCGATAACGATTGTTCGGCCTTGCCTTATGCTCTTTGTTATGGCAATCCTCGCAAAGATATTCCAGGTTGTCCAGGTTAAGGGTCACGCCTGGGTTGTGGATATTCTCCGGCGTAATGTAATCCTTGTGGTGGACAATCACACCGGGACGATAAAGCCCGGCGGCTCTGCACCGCTCACACAATCCATTGGCCCGTTTAATAACTGTCTGCCTGGCTCTCTTCCATGCTACTGACTTGTAGAAGTCCTTTGCATATTCTTTCATCTGCTGCCACCGTCCTTTCCCTCATGCTGATAGGCTCATGGGTAAACCTTACCCACAAGCCTATGTTAATATAAAATGCTCTGACATTCTGACCCACTTACTTTGTGTCCTGCTGCCGCCTGGGCTTTGTAAATAAATCCTCTCTTCGGTATGAGATATTCCCGTTGTCCAATCTCACTTTGTAATGTCCTGCCGACCTTTCTAATACTTCATATGTCTTTCCCTTGGTAAGTCCCAGGTCATCTATTGTTGATGTTACTTTCATTCTTTTCCTGCCCTTTCTGCTCTGGTAACATATCCATGGCGGACGCTACCCGTTTAATAAATTCCTGGCGGTATTCATAGAATTGGCGGCGGCCACACAAGGCGTCTGCTATGTACTCATAAGGCATATTGTAAACAATGCTCTTATAAATCTTCTCCTGCATTTGCCGCCGTACCCGGACGCTTTCAATATTCCCACACGTACCACGCAAGGCATTGTCTACAACCTGGGCGGCCTGCAAATCAAAGGCACTTGCCTGGCCGTTCTTTATTCTCTTTTTTCTCTTCTCATTGCCTTGTATGATACTACGGGCTATTGCTTTAATATCGGCGTCCAGTTTTACCAATCCTCTGCCCCCCGTTACTCTTCATAGATTTTCTTGGAAGTCTCTGACCTCTCCACCTTTATGCTTTCTTTCGCCATTTTTGAAACCTTTGCTTTTACGCCCTGGCCTACGTCAATGGTTATTCCTTTCATGTGCTTCGCTTCTATGGCGTCCACCACGTTAAGCATGACCGTAACCACGTCCTGGTCTATGGGTCTTTCTGCGGTATTTCCAAAAAGTTCTGTTATACGGCTCTTTGCCTTTTGGACCCGCTCTTTACTCTCTGCGTATTTCTTGGCGGCGTCACACTCGCACTTGCACGTCACGGCTTCGTCCACATCTTCCTGGCTCCACCCGGTCAATGTATGAACCATTCCGGCTTGGCCGCAAAAACGGCAATATCCCGTTTGGCTCTCCACTCCGTCCGGCATTTCCCGGCCCTCTTCCTGCTCCATTTCCCTTAAATCCTCTTCCGGTATCTCATGGCCGCCGTCTGTCCGTTTTTTTGTCATGGTTTAATCTCCTTTCTTCTCTGCCCGTCTATAGGCTTCCATAGCAACGGTAAGCACCGCCGCCGATTGTTTAACCGTCAACTGCTGCCCCTTTACTAAAAAGGCCAGGTTTTCGTTTATGACTTCTAAGGTTTGCCCCAGGGAAAGCCATTTAAATGGCTTCCCGGCTGAAAGATTGACAATAGCCTTTATGAGTGGACCTTTAAATGTGCCGTCAACTGCTACCATGTTGGCTTCCAGTGTTGCTTCTGCCTTTGTCGGTGCGTGTTTCTCGCAATTCCGGCAAGGTTCACGGCTGAACATACGCCCCACCACTGGCACGCCGTCACATTGTCCGTTAATCCATGGTGCATTTAAGCACTTGGAAAGCGGCATTTTGTCCGGGTCCTGCAAATAATCCAATATTTCCGCCTTTGCTTCGTCCGCTCCATAGCACACCGCCGTTTTATAGCCCTGCTGCCGCAAGGCTGCCATAAATGCTTCCTGGTCTTTCGTTGGTTTATTCTGCCCGTATTTCATTTCCAGGTAAAGACCGTTGAAATTGTGGCTTGGCACTGGCAAACATACGTCCGGCACACCGCTCTTTAAACCCATAGCCTTTAATACTGCCCCGTTTGTCCTCTTTCCCTCGTTTGGAATGTGATACATGAGGGAAAGGCACGGCAAAATATGCTTGTTATTCTCTGCCCAGTTAAAAAGCGTTATTTGTTCTGTGGTTTCCCCTCTCTTCATGTTCTGCAATTTCATGTATAACCCCCCTAACCCTCTTCAATGGCGTATTCCCGTTTACGCCGCTTGCAATCTTCCAACATACGTTCCAAAATACCCACTTCCTCGTCATTTAACCAGGTATAATATTTTTCAATCATCTTTACGGCGTGCAACTTCCTGGCGTTTTCCTTTTCTTCCTCGGTTGTGTCGGTATCTGACACACTGGCTTCCCTGGTTTCCTCTTCCTTGGTCTTTCGGTGCTTCTTTTCCTCTGCCATGGCTTTTATTTCCTCGGCTCCCAGGCCGCCTTTGTCCTCTGCCGCCTGGGCAATCTCCTTTTGGGTGCCCTCGTCCGCTTTCGCCGCTTCCATGGCCGCCGTAATCCCCAGGTTGCCGTTTTTAAACTGCTCTTTGACTTCCGGTGTGGCGTTGTCGTGAATGGTGTTAAGTGTCCGTATCTTCGGCACCTTTTCCCCCATGACGGCGGCCACATAATCCCGGACCCGTTCCCCTGCTTCCAGGATTAAAAGCCCCTCTTTCCTTGCCTGGGTCAATACCTCTTTCCACTCTGCGGCCTGGGTCATAAGGTCGTAATCCGTCATTTTCCGGTTGAATGTGTTACCCACCAAAAGGGCAATTCTAAATTCTATTTCCGTCATGTCCTTATAGCGGCATTTCACATTCTCAAACCCGGCCTTTCCCTCTGCCACCAGGATTTTAATACCGCCCAGGCGGCGGTGGCCGGAAACAAGCCAATATTCCCCGTTTACACGGCCTAATACAAGTGGCTGCTGCAATCCGTCCATTTCTATGCCCGTTGCTATCTCCTGCAATTCGTCCATGCTATACTTGTTATGTTTTGTAACCACAATATCCCGGTAATTTACCACTATATCCTGGTAATCCCGGTTCTGTCCTGCTTCCGCCTTGGTGGCGGCGTTCATAATGTCCAAAATATTAAATGCCATGCCCTTAACTCCTTTCCCGTGCTGCCGGTCCGCCAAATTTCTGCACATATTCCGCCGCAAAGGCTTTATAATCCTGGGCGGCTCCGCTGCGTATGCTATAATGCAACGGTGTTTTTCGGTAAAATGTGGCGTCCTTTGTTTTCTTGGAATGTCTGATTTTTTGAAAGAATACCGGGCAACCGCTCTTTGCCCTTATCCAACTTTCCGCCGCTTCGCTTGTGTCTGATTTCTCATAGTCCGTTATGAGTACCCCGGCAAGCCTGGTTTTGGGATTGAGTGCCCTTATCTGGTTTATTTGCTCCACCAACTCTTCCAGGCCGTCCAGTGAATAGGCGTCAAGGCACACGGGTATTATTATTTCATCTGCCGCCACCATGGCGTTTATTACGTTCATACCTAAATCCGGCGGATTGTCGATAATACAAAAATCATATTTTCCGTCTACCTCTCCCAGGGCGGACTTATAACGCCCGTGTTGCGTGTTCACGGTGTCGGCCTTTATTTCCAGTTCTGCCAACTCCATGAAATAATTGCACGTCACAATGTCCATGTTCTCCACTTCGGTGTCTCTGATATTCCCGGCAATTCGTCCAGTCTTAATAATCCGGCACGCCCCGGCTTCCTGCTCCCTCTCATACGCTCCGAAAATCCGGGAAGCGTTGCCCTGCTTGTCATTGTCAAATAACAATACCCTGCTGCCAGGTCGCTTTCTTCTCTTGTCCCCCTCTGCCAGTAATTCCGCAAGGGACACGGCGGTTGTTGTCTTGGCAACGCCGCCCTTTAAGTTAATAATTGCTACCGTTTTCATTTCCTTTGTCTCGCTCCTTTCGCTCCTGCTTTTACCATACGGGTGTAAATATAAAACGCCGCATTTATGCCGTTATATTTAACCTCGGCGTCCAGGAATTTATAACCTGGGTAGGCCTTTTCCATTTGTGCCTTTAATTCTTCAAAATCCTTTGCCATTCTCTCAACCCCGGCTTTTCTGAATTTTGAATAACTGCGGCTTGGTTCCGGCGGCTTCTGCAAATTCTTGGACGGGCACCACCGCTTTGTCCCGTGTGGGTTCTGTGTTATGTATGTGGCAAGGCCAGTTATTAAAAAATCGTCATCCGGTTTTATCCGGCGTGTGTTCGGTCTGTCACATTTTCCCCATAATTCTTCTAACTCGTCCCGGTCCACCCCGTCCCCGGATAACAGAATGTGGAAGTGCGGTCTTTTGTAGCCGTCCATTGCCAGGATATAAATATACTTTGCGTTTTCAAGCCCGGCCTTTTTCCTGCGGCGGTTTATCCGCTTGATGAAATTCTGTATGTCTTTCCTGGCCCTCTCTTCGCTATCCGGCAAACAATCATCATTCCACCCAAACGTGGCCCATATATCCCCTTTCCCAAAATTGATATTTGCCAGGCGTATGAGATAACGCCGGGCGTTCTTGTCGTTTAGGTTCTTCTGTGACGGCCTGGTTTCCCGTTTCTTCTTTGTCACTGGCACGTCCTTTTTGTCCTTAAAGGACGGGTACACCTGGGCTTCTAACAGAGTGGTGCCGCTTTTGATGTTCTTGGACTTGGTTGTGGTTGTCCTATAAAGGCACTCCACCTTTCCGTCTTTCATCAACCTTTCCAGTTCCCATTCTTCCAGGTTTGCTATCTGCTTTTGGTATGCTTCCTCATAGTCATAGTTATCATAGAGTTTTTTTTTCATAGTTCCCCACCTTTATGTAAAACCTCTCTCCCTTGCCCTCTGCTTGGGTCCCTTATGCCCTATATAAACAATTTCAATAGGGTGTCCGGTTTGTTAATACCCATTACAAGGACGGGGAAGCGGTGCCGCTCTATCTGAAAATCAGTCAAAAAAATCATTCCAGGCCCTTGCAATTACCGCATATGCCAGGACGCCCAGGGCTGCCAAAATCAATATTGCGGCTCCTGCTGCCGCTAAAATAATCCATATCGCCATGATTGCCGCCTTTCTTTCTATATATAGAAAAAACCGCTTTCTTTCCTCTATATCTTGTGTTATAATATGGGTGTTAAGTTCCAACCCGGTTGTTTCGGTTCCCCACCTTGCAACCGGGTTTCGCTTTGCCCCTTTTTACGCTTCCGGCAACTCTCCAAATATTTTTTCGTATATTGGCGTTGCATACCTCATTAAAAGTTCCTTGGCTTCCTCTTCTTTTATGGCTTCGCCCATACTCTTGCCGTAATCCATTTCATGTGTTAAAAGCCAATTCCCTTTTTCAGACTTCCATAATTCACATTCATGTGTCCGCCCTACTTCCTGGCCCTGAAACATTACCCGGTTCAAAAAGGTATCTTCTCTATACCATTTCTTCACGGTTGCTATTTTCCGCATTTTTTCCGTGTCGTACTTCATTCCCTGGATTATGAATTGCATTACACACCCTCGCTTTCCAAATCTCTAATGGTTTCATACTTTGCGTATAAAATTCTAATCAGTTCTGCACGATACCCCGGCGTGATAAGCCCGGCGGCTTCTTTTTCATAAATCTTCCCGGTCACAAATCCCGCTCTAAAATCCAATTCCGCTAAACTCTGATAATTCCCCAGTTCTTTGTCAATGGCGGCCATAATGGCCCGTACCTCTCTTTTTATAGCCATGTCCCTGCCGTTCTCTGCGGTTTCAAATTCTTCACGGCGGCGGACCCTGCTACCACGGATAAAGTCCGGCGTTGTGCGGCTCCGCTCATTACCTAAAATCATTGCAATAGTGTTTCCCATGTTAAGTTCCTCGCTTTCCTGCTACTGGTTTACATACTCGCCCACAATGTCCACCACTTTGTCCATAATGGCTTCCAACTCGCTTACGCTCATAGCCTTATCATCTATGTAAAAATCCGCATAAACCTTTCTTGTGTCATTCCCCCACCTTTCCACCTGCTCCGGCAAAGGCTCATTCACGGCGTCAAACTCTAAGCCCTGGCCGTGGCACCATTCCACCGCCGCTTCCAGGTCACGCCCTGCCCGGCTCGTCCAAAGAATGACTTTGTGGCCGTTTGCTTTGAGCATTTTAACCGCCGCTACTATCTTTCGTTTCGGCTCCACGATTTCCGGGAACCTGGTAACTGCCAGTGTGTTATCAAAATCAACCGCATAAATCGCCATGTGTGTTTTCTCCTTTCTCTCCTGCCTTTGTCTCCAAACTCATTTCATACTTTAAAAGCATGGCCGCCGTCTGCACCATTTCACAAGCGGCGTCAATGGCCTGGTGGAAAATCGCCGTTGGTGTGGTATCTTCGTCCAGGAAGCACGCCGCTTCTATGCCTTTTACCCGGTCCCAAAGGACGGCCAGGGAAGTTTTTACATTTTCCATTGCTTCCTGGGCTTCCTCTGTTTCCTCTAAAATGACGGCGTAACCCTCATGTGTGCTATTGAATAAAGGAAACTTTGCATTTGCCCGGTTTAATTCCGCCATTGCGGCGGCTTCCACTTCTTTTCTTAACTCATTCATTGCCATTGTCCGGTTCCTCGCTTTCCTCTTCGCTTTCCATTTCGTGGCTTTTCTCGTCCGGCGTGTCTGCTTCCGTGTATTGGCTCCCGTCCTCGCACTCCCGGCATTTCTCCACGTCCATTCTTACGGGCTTTGTATTTCCACACGTCCGGCAACTCCAACAATCACGGCCCTGGGTCTTTCCCTCTTCCGGTTCTCCTGCTGCCACATTGCCTTTCTTGCTCCCAAAATCTATACATACGTTAATTGGTGGCATTTTTGCCATGGCTTCCATGGTGTTTCCCATTTCTTCAAATGCTGCTTCCAACTTCTTTCTGTATTCTTCCTGGTTTCCCTTAATCGTCCTTAATTCGTCAATGCGGTTTACTTCCAGGGTATCAATAAGGCGGTGCAAAGAAGCGGCGGCACTCTCCACGCCGTTTTCTTCCGTCCATGCTTCAAACATGGAAACAACTGCCCCGGTAATCTGCTCATATTCTGCATGAAAGCCCGTGTCCTCTTCCTCTGCTTTCAGTTCGCTTAAAAATTCCGGCTTTTCTCCGGTAATCATTGCCTGGATATAAAAGCCCGGCACTTCCGCTTTTACCGCATTGCTCAACAATTCCGCTTTTGCCGCTTCTTTCATAAGGTTGTAATATTCCGTGTGCTTCATGTCCACGGTTCCGTCACTTGTAAATCCGTCCATAAATCCCATGTTAAATTCCTCGCTTTCTTATCTGTGAATTGGTGTTGTGAAATGATAAAGTGGTGGGTCATTTTCCACCGCTTCACGGTTCTTGTAAATCATAAGGGTAAAACGGTCCTGCCCCTCTTCGTCCGGTTCCCGGCGTGTGACCGCTTCAAATCCATAACGGGCGTTAAGTTTCGCCCCATATACGGTATCTGTCAATTTTGCAATCTCACGGCTGCCCAGTGTCACGCCCTGGTCGGCTAACTGCTGCCACCGCTTAAATGTCTTGTCCAGGTATTCCAAAAAATCCGGCTCCACAATTCCGTTTAATGGTGTCACGCTCTTTTCCATGTGTTTTTCCTCGCTTTCCCGGTCCTATGACCGTTTACCCAGGCACGCCGCCGCATAATTTTCTTTATCCTGGCAAGCCTGGCCTTAAATTCCGGTAAATCTTCAATTTTTACCGTTATTGTCATTTCTGCCATGTCTCGTTCTCCTATAAATAAATGGTGTTATATAGGTTCATCTGCAAATCCGAAAAGGAATATTCCGGCGTTTCCTGCGGTTGCAACGGTGCCATAAGCCCACGTTTTTTCCATTCCTTATGTCTTATTTCCGGCGTTGGTCTGAACCGCTTGACCTCTGCGTCCATAAGTGCTTCCAGGTTTGCATGTACCATGAGGGCCAGGCACCCCGTATAAACGTCCTTTTCATTCTTTACAATCCGTAATCTGTCCGATTGTTCAAATACGGTCAAAAATTCCCGTAACTTCATAACGGCCACCCGTACTTGTGCAAATAAATGGAAGCACATATAAAGGCGATTATCATAACCAGGCCCAGGACACCAAAGAAGATACGGCGGCCTTTTGGGCTGTCGTTTGCGCCCATGGCGTAAATAATGGCCGTCCCGGCCAGTGCCAGGTATAAAATTACTCCGCCGCCTATGAGTATCAATAAAACCGCAATCAATAAAAACACTTCTAAATTTGTCATGCTCTGTTTTCCTTTCTTTTAAAATGTCCACCCAATAGCAACCATGTAACTGCCCAACATAATAGAAAACTGCAAATCCTTTTCTTGCGGTATGTACACCAATGCAATAGAAAAGCCTATTTCTTCCGCTTCCCTCGCCGCAAAATAAAGCCCTTTTTCTCCCATTCTTCATTCCTCGCTTTCTGCTTTCTTTATGCCGATAAAAACACGCTCCGCACATGGAACCGCTATACTATTGCCCAGTGCCATGTAACGGGCATTGTCGGACATTTCTTTGCCACTTGCCCCGTACCTTGTCCATTCGTCCGGGAACCCGTCCAGGCGTTCACATTCAAGCGGTGTAAGGCGGCGGACCCGGTATTTAACCGCTGCGGCAATTCGTTCCATTATCACGGCAAGGGTTTCGCTTCCGCCCCCTGCTGCCCCTCGGCTCTTTTTCAACGTGCCCACGCCCTCTTTAAACTCTCCATAGCCGCTTTGTGTATATCCATACACTACCGCCGGGCGGTGTTGAGACATAAGCGTTGGGCTTGCTTCCTCTGTATATCCAATTCCCCCGGCCTTTGCTCCTGCTTTCGGAAGAAACCCGGCGGCATACGCTACGGCGTGCCGGTCCGCACCCGTAAGCGTTGGGGCTATGTCTTGATTTACGCCCAACTGGTGGCCGCCGTTTTTCTCGTTCCTGCCAATCACATTTCCGGCAATGGTGTAGACGGGAAGTAAATATAAGCCCGTTTTCCCACCGCCGCCCCCGGCGTTTCCCATGAGCGTTACACTTGTTTTGGCGTTTATGTAAATTCTGTCTGCGGTGCGGCCAAAATCTAATTTCATTTGTCCGTCTGCGTCCTCTGCCATTCCTCTGCAATCCGTTCCAATAAGGCTATTTTCAGAATTACCGGAATTTCCTTGTTCCTCGTCTCTGCCCTGCGAATGATACCCCAACACGCTTTCGCACTCAAAAAGTATTTGTCCGGCACGTCCGTTTCCAAAATCATTGACAAGGTAGATACGTTTTCTACGTTGGGGCACTCCCCAAAATTGAGCGTCAAGCAATCGCCATGCGGTACACTGAACGTCCCCCCCTGGTCCCTCATTTCCAACCATTCCGGCGGTTGCCCATTTCCCACTTTTAGGCATTGAAATGTTGCTCTGTGTGATTTCTTCCAGGACCCGGCGGAAGTCCTCGCCTTTATTGCTTGAAAAAGCCCCTGCCACATTTTCCCAAATGATATATTTTGGATATTGTCCATTTGTCTTTTCCCTCATTTCCCTGGTTATTCTCACGGCTTCCATGAATAGGCCGGAACGGGAACCGTCAAGCCCTGCTTGTCTCCCGGCAACGCTCAAATCTTGGCAAGGGCTTCCAAAACTGATAATATCCACAACGGGGATTTTTGCCCCGTCTATCTGTGTAATGTCTCCCAGTTGTAGGGCTTCCGGGAAGTGCCGCTTTGCTATGTCTATACAATCCGGCTCTATCTCGCTTACCCATACCGTTTTGATACCCTGCCGCCTGGCCGCCAATGGGAACCCGGCTATTCCGTCAAAAAGACTTCCCAGTGTCATTTCTTCCATGTCTACACCCCTATAAACGGGGCGTATGCAATCATAACAGAAAAGATTGTTTTGTATTCTGTGATTTTCTCGCCACGCATGGCCGGAACCACGTCCGTACTGTATGTAACGCCCTTTATGTTGTTTCCCTCTGCGTCCAGGTCTGCCAGGTGTTTGTTTATCTTGGTTTCCAGGGCCTTAAGGTCTGTGTCTTTCTCTAAAATGATTTTCATATTAAGTTCCTCGCTTTCTAAAATTTCAGCTGATACTCTTTTGCATAGTTAAACCATACCGTTTCTATTCTCTTTAGTCCGTGTTCTGCCTGGGTCTGCTTTTGGGCTTTGTTCCACCCGTTCAGGATTTCATTGTAAAGGTCATTATCATATCCGCTTATGAGGACTTTTCCCGGATGATTTTTTATTGCTTCCAAAAGTTCTATATGGTCTTTTTCCGTCATTTCGATATTGTACAGATAACCTTTTCTTGTTCCTGGTAAATACGGTGGGTCCAGGTATATGAATACGTCCGGCGTATCGTACCGTTTTAATAATTCCAATGCCGGAAGTTTTTCTATTTGTGCATGTTTCAACCGCTCTGCCGCCAATAGGACCCGGTCCGGCAATTCTCCCCAGTGTTTTGTTGTTTTTGGACTATTGCCTTGTTGGCTTGAACGGAACCCGTTTTTATATACGTTGCTGCTACCCATGCCCAACCAACAACGCACCATAAACTTTCTTGCCCGTTCCAACTCTGTTTCAGCTGAAACTTTTTTATAGGCGTTTTCGTATTCCTCACGGCTATATGGTGTCATTTCAAGGCTTTTTGCAAATTCTTCCGGCCGGTCCCTTATCACTTTGAAAAGGTTATAAACTTCTCCGTCCAAATCGTTTAGTGTTTCTATCTTTGCCGGGTCTTTATTGAAAAACACCGCCCCACTTCCAAAAAATAATTCCAGGTAAACCCGGTGTTCCGGAATGAAAGAAATTATCCATTCTGCCAGGCGGTTTTTTGCTCCCGGATATTTTAATACTGCTTCCATGTTAAGCCCCTCGCCCCTTTCTATTCGTCCACCAACTCTTCCGTTTGGATTATTTTTATAATTGAGACTTTCGGTGTAAAGCAATTTGTCACATAGTCGCTTCCCTCTGCAATCTTGTTTTCCAATGCTTCCGCAAAGAGTTTTGCGTTATGCTCTGCTGAAAATCTCCCGGCCACATACTCTTCTATGCGTCCGCTGCTTACCTTGGTTTCTTCCCCGTCCTCGTCATAATCACAAAACGGGATTTCCTGGGTAACTCGCACCTGGTAAAGTGTTCTTTGCTTCATGTTAAGTTCCTCGCTTTCCTGCCCTGCTGCCGGGCGGCGTTTATAACGCTTTCTGTGCTATTTCTGCACGGTAAGGTTCTCCGCCACGCTTCAATTCATTGTAGATAGTGGCCCGGTGTACTCCCACCGCCTGGGCAATCTCTGTAACCTTTGCCCCGGATTTCTTCATACTCTCAATCCGCTGCCTATCTGCATATTTAAGCCGCTTCGCTCCTTTTCTCATGTCCAACCACCTTTCTTTCTGTTTTCTTCGCAATAAAAAAAGAGTGCCACAAGAGTTTCATTCTCTTGTTACACTCTTTGATTTTCTGTATAAAAAAATCAAATGCGATAGAGTATTAACCCTTGTCGCATTTGATTTTACAACTCAGCCATATTTTTCCTGTTTATATTACTTGTAATTCTTATTTTGCAATGTCCAGTAAATCTTTAAATGTAGACAGCTTATAATCTGCTTTGTCATAACCTGCCGCATCGCCGATCGCAATTGCTGTCATATGACCGGAAACTGCTGCATCAATTCCCGCATATGCATCTTCCACAACACCGCACTCTTCCGGCTTCAAGCCAAGAAACTCTGCTGCTTTTAAGAAAACTTCCGGATCTGGTTTGGATTTTTTAATATTTGTTCCATCCGAAATTGCATCGAATTTGTCGATAATTCCTGTTCTCTCAAGAATATATTTTGCATTCCTGCTTGATGATCCGATTGAAAGCAGATATCCCCTTCTATGCAGCTCATCTAAAGTTTCTTTCACTTCATCACTGACATCTGCCGGTGTCATCTGCTCTAAAAGTTTTTTATAAATATCATTCTTCTCTTCCGCCATCTTCTGTTTCTCCTCATCGCTTAACGGATGTCCCTCATATCTTTCCAGAATAATTTCCAGGCTATCCATACGGCTCACTCCGCGCAGCCGGTTGTTGATCTCCTGATCGAAGTAAATACCTTTCTCATCCGCCATCTGTTTCCATGCTTTATAATGATACTGATCTGTAAACACGATCACCCCGTCCAGATCAAAAATAAGTCCTTTTAATGACATTTCTACACCTCCATACTTTCTCTCGCTCTTAGTTTTCCGATATCATCCTGTGTGTCTTCTCTCTTGTCTATGTTCATGCGTCCAGTTACCAAAACGTTTTGGTAAATTTATATTATCATCCTCTATTTTAAAAAGCAACAACGTTTTGGTAAATTGTCAATAAAATTCATGTACTGAAAAAACTTCGGTTGAATTTTACAGCAGACAAGCCTTTCTTTCCATACTTCCATCCGGTGAAACAGAAACACCGGCAAATCTGTTTATGTTGGTATTGAACGATTTGTAGTAAATAAAGTATAATGTCCATGAGCTCATTTTGACACCTCTCAAAATACAAAGAAAGGAACACCATGAAAACAGGACTTGTAGTAGAAGGCGGCGGTATGAAATGTGCATACAGCGCCGGTATTCTGGACAAATTTTTAGATGACAATATCACATTTTCCTACTGCATCGGCGTATCTGCGGGTGCTGCAAATACGCTGTCTTATCTTGCAGGACAACGGGGACGTAATCTCCGTTTTTATACGGAACATCTAAGGGATCCGCGCTACTTAAGCGTACGAAGTTTAGTACATACTGGAAACTTATTTGGCCTGCAGTATATTTACGGGACACTGACAAATTCCGATGGGGCAGATCCGCTTAATTACTCTGCCGTCATGGAAAATCCGGCTGAATTTTATATGCCTGCAACCGATGCCGCAACCGGGCGGGCAACTTATTTTTCCAAATACGACATTGTCCGTGACGACTACCGTGCTGTTATGGCAAGCTGCGCCCTGCCTGGTTTCTGCCGTCCTGTAAAAGTAGGGGACCGTTACTATTACGACGGCGGTGTTGCCGATTCGATTCCGCTGCACCATGCAATCGAACAAGGCTGTACCAAAATGGTCGTTATCCTCTCAAATCCAAGGAACTTCGTAAAAAAACCAGAGGCACACCGCCCGCTGTATAAACATATGCTGCATAAATATCCGAAAACGATCCAAAGCATCGACAACCGGCATATTAATTATCAGGCATCCATCAATCTTGCCAGCCGGTTAGAAAAAGAAGGCTATGTTTTTATCTTTGCGCCAAGCCGCCATATGCCGCTTAGCACTTTTTCCAAGGATGCTGCCTTAGAACAGGATCTTTATGATCTCGGAGTTGCAGATTATGAAGCCCGTGCAGAAGAGTTGAAATATTTTTTGAACTAATTTATCTTACAAATAAAAGGACTTTTACCACTATGACCAAAGATCTTACCACCGGAAAAATCATGCCGATCCTGATCCGCTTTACGATCCCGCTCGTGCTCGGCAACCTGTTCCAGCTTACCTACAATGCCGTAGACAGTATCATTGTCGGGCATTTTGTCGGAAAAGAAGCACTTGCCGCTGTCGGCATCTGCAATCCGATTTCCACTCTGATGATCCTGTTTTTAAACGGACTGTGCATGGGTGCCAGCATTTTAATGGGAATGCAGTATGGGGCAAAAGATTACGACACGCTGCACCGCCAGATCAGTACCACCATGCTCTCCGGCGTTATTTTTTCGTTGATCTTATCCACAGCATGTATCCTGTTTGCAAGACCGATCCTGATCTTAATGCAGGCGGACGCAAGTATTTTATCCCTCACAACAGAATACTTACAGATCATCTTTTTAGGATTGGTCTTTACTTTTCTGTACAACTTTTTTTCGAGCACACTGCGTGCACTCGGTGACAGCAATACCCCGCTTTATTTTCTGATGATCAGTGCCGTTTTAAATATTTTAGGGGATCTGTTTTTTGTTGTCGTGTTGAAAGCCGGCAGCAACGGCTGCGCGGTATCTACCGTGCTGAGTGAAGCCTTATGCTGCGTTTTCTGTGTCATCTATATCCAGAAAAAAGTACCTCTGCTCCGGCTCGGAAAGAAATGGCTGGTATTTGACCGCTCGCTCTTAATGCGCACGATCGCCTATGGCTGGACATCCGCATTACAGCAGGCAACTGTACAGCTTGGAAAACTCGGCATCCAGGCAATCGTTAACACCATGGGTGTTTCGGTTGCAGCCGCATTTGCGATCGTAAACAGAATTGACGACTTTGCCTACACACCGGAACAGAATATTGCGCACGCCATGACTGCCCTGATGGCACAGAATAAAGGTGCCGGAAAAAAAGACCGCATGCGGGAGGGATTCCGCTGCGGTATGATTCTTGAGATCATTTATGGTCTGATCGTGTTTGCGCTCTGCTTTTTATTTGCAAGAGAATTTATGCTCTGCTTCATCAAAGATGAGGAAGTCATCGGACACGGTGTTATCTACCTGCATCTGATCTCCCTGATGTATATACTGCCGGCTGTCACAAACGGGATCCAGGGGTATTTCCGCGGTATCGGCGATTTAAAGATCACACTTATCAGCAGTTTTGTAAATATGGGCATCCGCGTGCTTGCCGCCGCACCTCTCGTCTTTAAAATGCACCTTGGCATTGAGGCGCTGCCGTATTCCTACCTTGCCGGCTGGATTGCCATGCTGATTGTGGAACTGCCGCTTTTACTGCGCAAAGTACACAGCAAATAAACAAATTTTTTCAGATTTCTTCCTCATCATGTTCCTTCATCTTCAAAATACAAATATTGAAAAAAGGACTCTATCCGTTTTGGGGATAAAGTCCTTCTTTTTCTATTTTGTATCTATGCAATTATCTCTTCAGGCACATTGTCTGATTCTCTCGCTACCATCCACAATCTGTCACTTTACGCGCGCAGTCAGATGGTCTCCTTCCACGTCAATCAGGATCGTATCGCCTTCCCTTACCTCATCTGCAAGAATCAGTTTTGCAGAAAGTGTCTCCACATGTTTCTGTAAGAAACGCTTTAACGGTCTTGCACCATAAACCGGATCGTATCCGTTGTCCACGATATACTGCTTTGCCGCATCTGTCAGCTCCACTGTGATCTCACGGTCAGAAAGACGTTTGTTGAGATCTGTGATCAGAAGGTTGATGATGTTGCCGATATTGCCTTTTGTGAGCGGCTTGAACATGATGATCTCATCGAGACGGTTCAAAAATTCCGGACGGAAATGTCCTCTCAGTTCATTCATGACTGCCTCTTCACACTCCGGGTTGATATCTCCGTTGTCGTCGATTCCTTCGAGCAGATGCGCCGAACCAAGGTTTGACGTCATAATAATGATCGTGTTTTTAAAGTCCACAGTCCTGCCCTGCGAATCGGTGATACGTCCGTCATCAAGTACCTGTAACAGCACATTGAATACATCCGGATGTGCTTTTTCCACCTCATCAAACAGTACGACAGAATATGGTTTTCTGCGGACTGCCTCGGTAAGCTGACCGCCCTCATCATATCCAACATATCCTGGAGGCGCTCCGATTAAACGGGAGACAGAATATTTCTCCATATACTCACTCATATCAAGACGCACCATGTTAGATTCATCGTCAAACAGACTTGCCGCAAGTGCCTTCGCGAGCTCCGTCTTACCAACACCGGTAGGTCCTAAGAACAGGAACGAACCGATCGGCTTTGTCGGATCTTTGATTCCTGCTTTGGAACGGATGATCGCTTCTGTAACCTTTGTGACCCCCTCATCCTGTCCGATGACACGTTTGTGCAGTTCCTCATCGAGATGAAGTGTCTTGTTTCTCTCACTCTCCGTCAGTTTTGCAACCGGGATACCGGTCCAGCGGGAAATAATACGTGCAATCTCCTCCTCACTGACATTTTCATGTACCAAGGAAAGATCACGGTTCTTTACTTCCTCTTCTTCGGCTTCCAACTGTTTTTCTAACTGCGGCAATTTGCCATACTGCAATTCTGCTGCTTTTTCCAGATCATAATTCTGCTGTGCGGTCTTGATCTCATTTTTGACTGTCTCGATCTCCTCACGCAGTTTCTGGACTTTTTCTACCGATTTCTTTTCATTTTCCCACTGCGCTTTTTTCGTATTAAACGTATCGCGCAGTTCTGCCAATTCTTTCTGCAGGTCAGCGAGACGCTCCTGGCTTAACCTGTCTGTTTCTTTCTTTAATGCGGTTTCCTCAATCTCAAGCTGCATGACACGACGGTTTAATTCATCAAGTTCTGTCGGCATGGAATCAAGTTCTGTCTTGATCAGGGCACATGCCTCATCCACAAGGTCGATCGCTTTATCCGGCAGGAAACGGTCGGAAATATAACGGTTCGAGAGCACTGCTGCCGATACTAATGCAGAGTCTGTGATCTTTACACCGTGGAACACTTCGTAGCGTTCCTTTAAACCACGCAGAATGGAGATCGTATCCTCAACTGTCGGCTCATCCACCATGACCGGCTGGAATCTTCGCTCTAACGCTGCATCTTTTTCAATATATTCACGGTACTCATCGAGTGTCGTTGCACCGATACAATGCAGTTCACCACGCGCAAGCATAGGTTTTAACAGCTGTCCGGCATCCATTGCGCCGTCCGTTTTTCCGGCTCCGACGATCGTGTGCAGCTCATCGATAAACAGGATGATCTGTCCGTCAGAATTTTTGATATCATCAAGAACCGCTTTCAAACGCTCCTCAAATTCACCACGGTACTTTGCGCCTGCAACCAGGGCACCCATATCCAGTGCAAATAACTTTTTGTCTTTTAAGCCTTCCGGCACATCCCCTTTTACGATACGCTGTGCAAGTCCCTCTACGACTGCAGTCTTACCTACACCAGGCTCACCGATCAGTACCGGGTTATTTTTCGTCTTACGGGAAAGGATGCGGACTACATTACGGATCTCATCATCACGTCCGATGACCGGATCAAGTTTCTGCTCTTTTGCACGCGCTACCATATCGTAACCGTATTTTTCAAGAGTATCATAAGTAGCTTCCGGATTGTCCGAAACAACACGCTGGTTGCCGCGCACGGTTGAGAGTGCCTGTAAAAAACGGTCTCTCGTGATCCCATATTCTTTGAAGATCTCCTTCATCGCCTTGTTCGGATATTTTAACAGTGCAAGGAATAAATGCTCTACGGAAACATATTCGTCTCCCATCTGCTTTGCCTCGTCCTCTGCATGGATCAGCACCTTATTTAAATCCTGCCCGACATAGACCTGTCCGCCGGATACCTTTACCCTTGCTGCGAGATGTTTTTTGGCGTTATCCAGGAAATGCTCTTTCTGGATATCCATTTTTTCTATCAATTTTAAAATCAGTCCGTCTTCCTGCTGCAGCAATGCAACAAGCAGATGTTCCTGCTCGATTTCCTGATTGCCATATTCATATGCAAGTTTTTCACAATCATTGATCGCTTCTACGGACTTCTGTGTAAATTTCTGAATGTTCATATATTCTTCCTCCCTCTTATTCAATTGTGGTCCAAACTGGACATCTATTTCAAATGATGGCGGACCATCATGAGTTTTCCCTCTTATTTATATCTTTTTCCGTTTACAATTTGTGTTATACACCAGATTGTTAGCACTGTCAAGATGTGAGTGCTAATTTTTTTGTGAAGATTTTGTGAAGCCTTGATTTTACGGGCTTCACAGGGATTTTTCAC
>ERZ1673753.701-NODE-701-length-38544-cov-43.900439_pt1 | contig 38544 bp, 52 predicted proteins | sample MGYA00580201_ERZ1673753 | MGnify/ENA primary metagenome ERZ1673753 (study PRJEB41218, sample SAMN15661747) | gut metagenome | host: Homo sapiens | place: Canada: London | collected 2015-08-20/2019-03-30 | study: EMG produced TPA metagenomics assembly of... | reverse complement strand
GAGGTTCGATTCCTCTCTGGGGCGCATCATAAAGATCCGCTCTCACCTCTCGTTTTACGAGGTAGTAGCGGGTTTTTACTTGTTTATCGGCGTTTATCTTTACGCCTGATTACGCCCTATTCTGCGACTTTTTGAGCCAAAAGTGAGCCAAAAGTGAGCCACGTACTACGCCCTGAGTCCTGCGGTTTTGCAATCATGGGCAGCTCGAACCTGTTTACGATTCCCTCTGTCCTGACTCAAGGCATGAAAAACGCCCCGCCAGCCAAGCCGTTCGGAAATCCCGAACAGTTCAAACTAGCGGGGCAAAGATTCTTGACTCATGTCCCGGTCGGTGGATTCCGGACTGTCGGCAGCGCCTACGAATCTCCCACGATCCCGGTTAGTCTCGCCAAGTCCGGCTGCGGTGCGGCACTTTCCGCACCACCACGCGCCCAATCAATGAACTCAAGTAGCCAGCCAATCGCGCCTATGAGGCCACGGCAGAGTATGTATGAAAGGCGTGCTGTGTGAGGGGTCGGCTTACGTTAGTTAGATTGGTTCGCTATAGTTGGGCTTGACATGAATCGTCGCCCAACGCGCCCCATGTCACCAATAAGGCGAAGCCCCCACGCCGCCGCCAAGCAAACGTGAGGGCTTCGTGAGACTAGTTAGTTAGCCAAGTTATCGCCTCGCGAACCGCATCCGCGAGTTCATTGGCTACTAACACCGTGAAGGCTCGGATTGCAATCTCACCAATTGCTTTCCGGGCTTTCCCTTTTTCCGGCTTATCGCCGGTTTCTGGTTTCGGCATTTCATCTCACCCCCTTCCTTTAACGGAGGTGGACCCAACTAGCTGGTGCTATTCCAGTTCCACGCGCTTGCGGTGGAGACTTTTCGCACCGCCAGGAAAGGGAGCGCTATTAAAGCGCCTTCTTTAGCTTACATGGTTGTTGTTTTCCAGATAGAACTTTGGTTTTACGACTTGACGCATAACGCCTTTTTACGTTATAATGGTGGTGCAAGTTAAGAAAGGAGGAAAATGGTTCTAGAAATCATCGCCAGCATCATCGCAATCTGGCTCGCAGTTCTCAAAACAAGAGAGCACTTCATTAAGTACCCAATCAAGAGAAGAAATAACAACAAGGAAATAGAAAAGTGAAATCCCGGCCACGAGAAGGGTGGCCGGGGTCTCACCCCACACGCTACCAAAAGGAGTTCGCCATGACAGCAATACTCTCAATCCTCGCCGTCACCCTCATAATCACAGGGGCCGCACCATGGGCCATTGGAATCGTCTCAGCTTGCACCGTCTGGGCCCTCATACTCGACACCCGCGCCGCTATCATCAACCGAAGGAATATCTCCTAATGCGCCCCATCATCATCGACGAAGACACTGGCCGTCGACTCTGGAACAGCGCCGAATGCGCAAACCACATCCGAGTCAGCCCCAGGACCTGGGCGAACTACCACGCCAACAACCGCACACCCCAACCGGTAGCAACCTGGGGCAAATCAGCTCCTCTCTGGGACGCTGAAGAAATCAAAACCTGGAACGCAAATCGCCCAGGCTCACCCGTCAAAAACCACCCCACCGGCCGTAGCGGGCATTAAGCCAAACGGCTACGGGTGGTGAGTACAGTACCGCGCGCTAGACGGCGCCAGCAGCACCAAGCAAGGCTTCTGCACCAAAGACGACGCACAAGCATGGGCATGAAAAACGCCCCGCCAGTGAACTGTTCGGAAATCCCGAACAACTCAAACTAGCGGGGCAAAGATTCTTGACTCAATCCTCGGTCGGTGGATTCCGGGCTGTCGGCAGTGCCTGCGAATCCCCCACGATCCCGGTTAGTCTCGCCAAGTCCGGCTGTGGCGCGGCGCCCTCCGCGCCACAACGCGCCCAGTCAATGAACTCTCGTAGCCAGTCAATCGCGTCCGTGAGACCACGGCGAAGAAGATGCGTCCGGTCTTCCTCCACTCGCAGCATCGCCTCTGTGTCCCGCAGGCGACTCTCGACACTATCGAGTCGGTCCTCGAGCTTCTTAATCCGATTGTCCTGGCTCTGCAGCAGCGTCCCGTTGAAAGTCACCGACGATTCTTCTTTACGGCCCTTCCAGCCAATCCACGCCACGATAATGCCAACCACGGCGCCCGGAATCGAATTAATGAGACTTCCCCAGTTGATTTCCATACGCAACCTCCCCACGGGAGCGGTTTCGCCCCATCACTGTGGCAGACGCAGCCGCAGTAATAGCCAACAGCAGATAGTTCTTCGCGCTCACCCACATGCGTGACCCATCGCGAATCGCGTCAATCGCATACGAGCTCGCCCACATTGTCAGCAGCGCGCCACAGATTGAGATACCGACGGTTCTGCTGACTCTGCCAAGGGCTGCCCAATTTCCTTTCGGCGGGACGACCGCACCAATAGCCAGAAGCAGCGATGCGGCCGCCCAAGCAAGTGCCGGGCTACCGGCCGGCAGTGCCGCCTCAACTGGTGTGAGCGCGGTCACCGAATGCCCGTAGTAGCCGTAACTGGTGGCTGCAGCATAGATTGCCCAGACTGCGGCGATCAGGCGCGGGTTGAACAGTTTTTCCGTCACCGCGCCAACTCCTACTCGCCCAGCCGATGCTCACCGACATACTCGCCAGGGTTAGTGGTCGCTGCGGCGGTGCCCAGGCCGAGAACCGGGGCGATAACCGCCAGTAGCGCGTCCATCTGCACTTCGCTGCCCCAGCCGAGGTACACGCCAAGGACACCGAGCGCTGCTGCGAGGCCGTAGACGGCTTGACGCCACGGCGTGTCAGAGTGCAGCAGGGCGAAGACAAGGGTGACGGTTGCGATGATGACGCCGGTGATTGCTGGTGCCGCGGCGTCGTCTAGGACACCCCAGGATACGAGCGCTGCGACGAGCGCGGATGCGACCGCGTACCAGGTGGCACGAGCGGACGCGGGGACAAGATTCTTGATGGTTTCCATGATGGTTCTCCTTCTTTTGGGTATGAAAAATGCCCACGCCGGTTGACGCGGGCAAAAGAAAAGCACCCCACCGGGGTGCTTACTTGTTCTGTTCTTTCAGCAGAGCCAGAATCTCATCCAGTTTCGGTTCGATGCGTTCCGCCGCCGCCTTCACCTGGTCAATTTGTCGGCGCGCCTCATATGTCGCGCGGTCGGTGTACATGATGAAGTCAGCAAGCGGTGCAACATGCTTCGAGCCGGGAACATGCGATTTGCACGGCGTGTCCAGCGTTATCGGAGCCTTCGGCGCCGGTTTTGGCGGAGTAGGCGCGCCTGGAGTCGACTTGCCAGCGTTGATTTCCTTCGCACGCCCCAGCACCACGTCATAGGGGAAGTGATAGCCGGGGTCCCAGTGATCTGTGTTGCCCCATACCTGTGCTTCGAGATGGCCGGCAACACCGTGCTTACCGGCACCGAGTTCCTGGCGTGAGAGCTTCACCAGCGGTATGTCGTAGGTACGTGCCCAGTATGCGATGACGCGGGCGACGCCCTCGAGCATTTTCGGTTGTGCGAGCCACTGCTCCCGCGTCATGGCGGCACGCGCCACACACGACACATGCAACGCAATGTCATTGCCCTTGTTGCCGGTTGACCATGTTTGCCAATCATCTGTATTGGCGAGCGTGATTTTCCCGGTCGCGTCCACCAAACGGTGATACGAACCTGTGCGCGTGCGCACCTGATAGTCCAGGATTGCCTGCGAGGACGTGCCCGGCGCGTTCTCCGTAGTGTGAACGATGATTCGTTTCTTCGGCAATGGCGTTGACCTGCCGAATGTAATCAAATGGTGCTTATCAATATCAACGGCGTTATCAGCCATGATGTCTCCTTACGATTCTTTTTGTGGTGGTTTTTAGTTCCAGTCGTAGACCACGACGAGGCCGCCGACGCCACCAGTTCCGCCTGTGCTTCCCTGGGAGCCGGGTTTACCGGGGTAGCCGTTGGTGTCTTGGGTCTCTCCGCCTGCGCCGCCTGCGCCACCTGCGCCACCTGCGCCGCCGACACCGCTGGCTCCAACGTTGAGCACAGCACTTGGTGCTCCTGTTGGCTGTAGTTGGCCGCTGGTCGAGGTGAACTCCGCGAGTTGTGATTCAGTTCCGGCAGCTCCTGGTTTTCCTGGGAGACCGCGTTCGCCTACTGGTCCGTACAGAGGGAAATTCCATCTGCCGCCACCGCCAGCGCCACCAGCGCCACCCGCGCCGCCTGCGCCACCAGCACCGCCCTGCCCGACAGTCAATGAAGCGATCTCAGGCATGCCGTCAATGACGAGGCACAAACCGCGACTACCCGGCCCGCCCATCTCTCCGGTTTCACCCCGCCGCCCGGATGCGCCTCGCGCTTTCTCCATGCCGTGCTGGCCGCCCTGCCCGCCTTGGCCTCCCTGGCCGCCTGTACCGCCCTGACCGCCACCAACCAGATAACCGATGGTTGTGCCACCAGGGTCCAGATGGCGACGCTTCCACGACTGGGACATGGTGAAAACATCAACAATGCGGTTGCTTGAAAGTAGCTCGCGGAATTTCGTCCCACCGTGCAGGCCATTCAACGGGTAACACGCGGCACCGTTGATGCTGACGGTCATCTGGTCGCCACTAAACATTTGCTCAGGCAATTTCAGACCATGAGAGTTGCCGCGCCCGTCTAGCTTGTTTCCGTCAGCATCAAACAAATCGAGCCAGTACCCGTACCAGTGGCGAGATGACTTCACACCCATCCACGCCCACGGGGCATCTTCGCAGGTATACGAAAAGTCAGTCACAGTACCGCGGGTAGCGGTTGATTCCACGCGCACCTGACGGCCACGACGCGACACTCTCAGCGCCACCCGGCCACCATCAGCCCATGTGACGCTGCCACCGTCAGCAAGGCACACCATGAACTCAACAAATGACCTATCCGGCACAGACAGCGTGACGCTGGCCTTCCCGGATTTAGGTGGATCTGCGAGGCTCTTATCGAGCAAATTGTTGCGGTAATACGCCCGCACGGCCTGATTCCCTAGCAGCCAATCGCCAACCTCCGGGGCAGTCGGCCACACTTTCCGGCCGCCAAGCCACAGCGCCTTAATCGGCCTGCCACCAAATGAAACCGCTTTCGCGTCACTTAACTGCGGCATCTACGCCCCCTCGATGTACAGAGTCGACGTATCCGAGCCAGTACCCAACTCAATGCGGCGCACAGACTCCGATGCAACCAACTCAGCGACCTGCCCTTGAAGCGCTTGAATCTGCTGACGCTGATTCTCCACCAGCTGCTGCAACGACGTCACAGCCGACCCCTCGGCCTTCGCCTTCACCTGCTCCGTGACCCACTCCCGGGTTGCATACCCAGAAAAATCAGGTGTATCCACACCTTCCAGAGCGGACACCCGCTCCGAAAGCGCATCCACGCTACTTGACTGCGCCAGCGGCTCCACGGCCTTAGACACTCGCTCATCCACGCCAGCAGCCGAGACTGACTCATCAGCCTTAGCCAACGTAGATTGGACATCGTCAGATAGCTGATTGCGTGCCCACCCAGTTTCCGGCGCGCCCACTACGGTGTTTTGGGCTGCGGCCTCAGCACGCGCTGCAGCGTCTTTCGCAGCAGCAACCTGAGCGGACATCGACTCCTGCAGCCTGGTCTCGATAGCGTCAGCAGTATCAGCGACCGTAGCCTCAATGCGCTGCTCCGCCTCAGCAATCTTCGTTAGTGCAGACTCGACACGGCCAGTCACGTCCGGCGAGTAATCCACCTTCGCGTCCAGCTGGTCTTTCAGGTTCACGCGCCCAGACAACGGCAGGTCAATCTCCCACACCTCATACACGCCAGAAACCGCCAGCTCTACCCGAATACGACCGGGGTCAAGCTCCGGAGTCTCAAAAGTCCCCTCTTCGAGACGTTGCCTGTGCAGCTCTCTGGTGACGATTTCCGTGCCCTCATACGATGGCCTGGACTCCACGGACGAAACCGTGACAGTGCCACTCGACCGCTCACGAGCTTCATTGATGAAAGTCCCATAAAGGATGGTCATAATTCACCTTCTTCTTGGTCAAAGACTCCTGGGTCGCCCGGATCTACGCTGGACATCACGCGAGTACTGGACTGTTTCTGGGCAAGGAGGAACGTGTACCCATGCCCTCCGAGCAGGTAACGCCAGCGGCCTGCGTCCTGGAACACCCTGATAGTCACGCCGTCCTGGGCTTCATACGGGCTAATCACCAGCGGCAGAATGTCCATCACTGTCGCCTGGTCTTTCGCCGCCCATCCGGTAGCCCACGACTCAGCGAGCAGTGAACCGTCAGCTCGGTAGGCTTCCAGCCACACCCTCTGCCAGTCCCCGCCCAGAGCATTCGTGCCTGACACTCCGCACTTGGCTGTAATCAGCCACGAACCAGGAGTCTTGAGCACCAGCCCGCCGTCCGTGTCGATTTCCACACCGATGAGAGGCCCGACCTGCTCAGTGAAGGGAATCTGCATGCGCGTCCCTGCGGTTTGGTCGCCGCGGTACGTCAAATTCTTTGAACTAAAGACATGTCCACGGCCACGCTCGTCCCACAGGCTCTGCGTTTTGCTCTGCTGGTCGGTGATAGCGGTCGTGAGATCCGGTAGGTCGCCTTCAGAACCGGTAAACGCCTTCACGAGGGGGCTGATGATGGAACTCTTCAGCCCCTGAAGGAATCCGTTACGGGCTTCCTCTGCTGCTGCAGTGATACCAGTCAGCGCCCGCCGACGGACAAACGCCTCGTCATACGACGCCAACTCCTGCAGACCCGAAGGGTTCAAAGAGCCCTCCGGCCTCGGATTGCTGCCACCAGGTGCAATGCCCATCAGAATCCCCGCCTTTCTAGCTCGGCCTTAATTTCTTGCTTTGCTTGGTCATCGAGTACATCGAGCATCGCCTGCACCCGGCTCGGCTCCATGCCATCCGGGCGAACACCGGGCTGCTCTGCTTCTATCCACTCGCCGCCTAGTGAATCCCAGACGCTGCCGTCCTCCGGTGGTTTCGGCGGCCGGTAGAAAATCTGTTGCTCGTCCAAATGCAGGCGCCCACCACAGCGGTAAATCTGCTCAGAAATATCCTCGAGCACCTTGCGCGGAAACAGCAGCGGCACCTGTGAGTTGGAAACGTTGACCAGCATCCACAGGAACATCTCGCGCGGATTGTCTAGATCGCAGTTATCCTGCGTTGGAATCGACATTTTATATCAGCCCCAATTCCTTGATTGACGCGAAGAAGTCACGAGAAAGACCCAGCAGATAATCCACTGGGTCTTGGTCTGTTTCTTCGTCACCAGTGGTGATTTCCCACTGGTGCGGTTGCTCGGCTGACTGGGTGAGCACGATTGAGCTGACTTGCTCAACGACCACCCGGCCTTCCTTTGAGCCGGGTATTTCCCCGCCTACACGGTCGCCGAGGAAGAAGTGTCCTTGGCCGTTATCGCCGACCAGGTACGGTGCTCCGTCCTGGATGTTCATTGTGTGGGCAGTGCGCTCACGGGTCTTAAAGAACCCAGACCGCAGGGCGATGAGTGAGGACAGCGTGTAGGCCTTATCTGCCCCGTCCTCGAAGTTCTCGAGGTAGTGATCCCACCCGAGTTTTCTGGTTCGCAGTGGGTTTTTCACGCTCATGAATGCGCCCAGCACATCCTCGTAGAGTGGTGCGGCTGCGCCGTCGACGATGGAGCCCAGACTTGGCTGCAGAATAAATGACCCGAGGATATTGAACACCAACTTAGTAGCAATACTGATACTTTCGTTGATGCCCGGAGACGAATGCCCACCCACAGTGATCTGCCCGACCGTCGCCGGCTGCCATGTGAACCGCGTCGACGCCGCAGTGTTATACGGCTCGTTGGTGCGGTACACCACCCACGGTTGTTTCGGTGCGATACCCAACCAGCCGGCTAGGGTGTATTCCTCCGCATCCTCGTACTTCTGTAGATGCACGCGGGCTTCATCCACCAGGTTTTCGGCCAGCTCCACGCCGGTGCGAACCAGGCCACCGGCAATAGTGCCACCAATGCTGGTTTGTTCCCACCAACCCGACTTGTCCACGATTTCGACAATCAGTTGGCCATCACGCTTCAACCCAGCGCCCGGCCACGGCTGCGGGTCACCGGTAAACCACCGGTCCAGCTTCACCATCAACCGCCCATCCGCCAGAATCGGCTTAGCAACCTCATCGAACGTCTTGAAACGCGAGGACACGATGCACCACGGCGAATCATCCAACAGCAGCGAACCGGGTTTGACTAGCATCGGCCAGTCCTTGTAGTTCAGGCCACGCACCCACGACTTGAAATCCAGTGGGTCATCCGGCAACTGCCACAGATTTCCGAAGTGTCTAAACAGGTTCATAAACAGGGTTAGCTTCAGCACGTAGACTGCGGGGCCGGGCATAACCCACGCCTTAGGAAACTGAACCCCAGCAGGTGTTAGCGGGTTAGGCCACAAGTCAATGTGCTTCAGTTTCTCGTAGTCATGCAGGAACGACAGAGTGACAACGCGGTCACCGTCCTCATCCTGCTCCGACACACAATCCGAAAGCGTGCCGCACCAACGGGCACCGTCCTTATCCACACGGACATGCACATTAGCCTTATCCCGCTTCCAGTACTCCGCCACCCACCGGGCAATATGATGCTCGGCCGGCAACGTGATGTGGCCGGGGCCAGTGTCATTCAGCTTCCACTCAAACGACAGGTCGCGCTCACCGAACACCTGCCCACGGTACTTCCAGTCACCGTCATAGATATGCACAGCCGGGGGCTTCCGGCGCAGGTCATCCCGCTTCCGCCTGGCCTGCATCGTCGACGAATAAATCCGCTCAAGAACAGCGTGGTTCGCCTCCGCCATCGTCTACCCTCCCCACGGCCTCGTGTGCTGCGGCTCCACAATGATTTGTGCAGTCGCACCCGCGATATTGCCGATACGCCCGTAGGTTTCACGGATAATGCGGGCAATGAAATCAAACGTCAACTGAACCGCAACGTCCGGAACAATCGGGTCGAGCCAGTCTGGTTTCACGCCGTTGATCCACTCGGTAATTTTCTTCGCAATATCCTCCGGCGTGAGCGCCAGGAACTCCGACAACCCAATCGCGTCGACCAGCTTTTCCAGCTTCTCACCAATCCAGATACGCCACGTTGTCGGCAGGTCGAACGGCAGCAGCGGAAACGGGTCAACATAAACAGGAAGCTGTGTCGGCGGTAGATGCGGTGGGAGCTGATTCTGGAAAAATTGACCATTCATCTGCGCCCACAGCAACGTCCCGTCGTTGGTGGTAATCATCTCCTCGAACGGGTCTGTATCCACCAGCACTTCCCTGCCATGTGGCTGGAACGGCAGATACACGAACCGGTCTAGCCGCCTATCTACCGGTGTTGACAGGTCAATATCCGGCAAGCCATACTTCGCGGGCGCTGTCAGCACCCACTTCGGCCATGCAGGAACATCACCCGGATTGGTTACCGTCACGCTATCCGACGCCCAGTTAGAGCCGTCGAACACGAACTCATCCGTAATCGGCTGCGACTGCCAAAACGGGTTCGCCGCCACCACCACAACTTGCATCCGCATGTTCGCCTGCTCGTGCGGGTCAAGGTTGTTCTCCACCTCCGGGGCTTCCGCCAGCCGAACAACCAGCCAGCGGCGCCCAGACAGCTCCGTGTCGCAGATGAGCTGGAACTCCCGCTCCGCAGACAGAGAGCGGCGGAAACGGGAATCCACCCGCGCCCAATCCCCGCCCGTATCCCCGGCGATATTGAGCCGCAGCACAACGTTACGTTCCGCATAGTTGATTCCACGGAATGACTTGCCGGGCTTGCCGGCAACACCTCGATACACCGTGGAAAACGGTGCATCAAACAGTTCACCGACAGCACCTTCACGCAGCCTGACTGGGGAGCCGATGGAACGCGGCCCATGAATATGCCACTCAACTCCATCAACGCCCCTAATAGTGATGTTTGCCTGCTCCTTGAGCATTAGCGGGCACCTACCTTCCCCTTCTTAGCCTTCTCACGGCGATACAGCGACTGCATCTGACCGAAATCACTAGCGTTGAACACGTACGTGTCCCCAACCTGCTTTGTGCCGTAGCCTGCTTCCGGGCTGAACCGGGTCTGAACCGAGTCCTCGAGAACACCGCGTAGTTCCGCGAGTTCCGAGTTCTCCGCGATCATCGCCGGGTTCAGGCGGTTCATGCCGAAGGCGTTCATGACCTCTTCGACTTGGCCGACGCCGATGTCGTACACGCCGAGGGTTGCTTCTGCCAGCGCGTTGCCGATACCGGATGTGACCTTGCCGGTGTACCAGGACGCCACATCACCGGCGACGCCGAATAGTCCCTCGATGGGCACCATGCCGGCCATGCCAGCCACGCTCGGCGGAGTGGGCAGGCCTGGAACGCCCAGCATCGACGGTGCGATTCCAGCGCCAGCTAAAGCAATATCCGCCCCGGCCGCGCCCGCCGTCAACGCAGACCGCGCGCCCGTTCCCGCCAGCTGGAAACCAGCGGACACACCCATCGACGCCAGCTGCGAGAACGTATTAGACGCGCCATAAAGGTTCTGCGCCAACATATCCCGCATACTTCCGGACAGCTTAAACTCCGGCACCGCATTCAGCGCGCCACCAACAGCGTCACGCAACACCTGGTCACGCACCGCGTCAGGGCCAGCGTCGTTGAGAGTTTTCGCCATATCCGGGTCGGCGTCAACGGAATCTGAGTTGATGACCATCTCGCCCTGCGACAGCCACGCGAGGACATCATCTAGATTCTTGCCGTTACCGCCATAGACCATGCCGCCCTTCTTAAAGCCAGGCAGCTTGCCCTTAAACCGGCTCATCACCGACTCGGCCTTAGCCATATGGCCGGAGTACCGAGACGGGAACGCTGAGCGCTGCACAGCCTGCGCAGCCGCGCCCGGATCCATCGACTCCCAGCCCGCAACCTTCTTCAGCGCGTTGAGGAACATCATCGCCGACGCACGAGCATTCATGCGCTCCGAAATGTCACCCCACGCCCCGTTATTACGCTGCTGGAACAAACCACTGGAGTCATGGTCGGAACCAATCGCGTCATACGGGTACTGCTGCGATGCGGTATCCACGCTCGATGCGTACATCTTGGCTGGGTCGCCCACCTCAGTCAGGACAGTTGCCCACGCAATCTTCGCGGCATCAAATCCCATACCGAGCATGGCTGCAGCCTTGGCGACCTCCTCAGCGAAGAAGTCCTCGCCGAGCTTGTATTCGCCCTTCTGCACGGTTCCGGCTGGCACCTGAGCGATAGCTTCAGGAGCCTCCACCGGTTCCGTGTCCAACTCAACAGCGGTAGCGTCGAGTTCGTCAACGTCCACCGGAACATCGCCGTCAACGACAGCTGTTGCGTCCTGCGCTTCCAGTTGCGCGTCTGCCGCGTCCTCAATCTGCTGCTGCGCCTTCTGCCCGTCCGGGTCACCCTGGGTGGCCTGAACGAACATCTTCCGGGCAGCAACGATGATTGGCGGAATCTCATCCGGGATACCGAACACACCGAGGATGTCCTTGATGTGCCCGGACACGAATGCCTTGGCCATATCGCCGATGGCGTCAGACCAGGTGGTTGCTTCGCCAGTTGTGCTGGTGTCAACCATCCCAGCCTGCTCAGCCTTCACCGCGACATCATCATCCAGCGGAACCATGTTCGGGTCAGCACCGGTCGCCGCCGTGGTCGACGTGACAGCCGTGGACGCGCCGCCAGTAGTGTCGGAGAAATCAACCTCCGGCACATCAGCCACAGCATCATCCATGCCGGTCGGGCCAGTGTAGCCCGGCGCGGCCGGGATCCATGCGTGGTGTGTGAACTGCGGGTGGTTCCACGGGACTGCGCCGCCGCCGATGGCTCCGCCGCCGTTACCACCACCCATCTCAACGTTGGTGCCGTCCGGCAGGGTGCCGGAGGTGTGGCCGAACTGCCCGCCGCCGTTGTCGTACCAGCCGACGCGGTAGGAGCCTTCTGGCCCCATGCCGATGTTGGCGCCGTTCGACCGAAGCCACGACAACTGCGACGAAGTAGAGAATTTTCGTGGCCACGGGTTCAGGCCGAGCATGAACGCGGCGATGTTGCCCTGCGTGTACGAGCAATCACCCCATGCGCCGTCACGCCCTGGATAGTTCTCATACGGTGCGCCTTGCAGTGAACGTTCTGCCTGTACGCCGGCAACGTTGTCGCCTTCGACGAATCGGCGGACTTCTGCCGCGGTACGGATGCCGCCGTTGGCGAAGGCGCGGACTGCGCTGCCCTTCGGCCCCGTGCCGCCAGGTGTGGTGGCGTCGACGCGGTTGCCGTCGTTATCGACCAGTTGTAGGCCGAAGATTTTGGCTACGTCGTTGAGAATTGCGGTGGAGCGGCCGCGCTTTGACCGAGCCAGTGGGATGTAAGCCTCACCGCCGGTTTCTGGTTCTGCCCATAGTCGCCAGTCGCCGGCGTTTGCGATTTGTGCGACGTGCTTTTCGCGTCGGTGTCCGCCGTTGGCGTACTGCTCCAATCGACGGATGCCGCCGTTGGCGTAGGCGGTGATACCACCGTCGACTAGGGCGATGCCGCCGTCGCCGAGCGAAATGAGGCCTTGGACAGCGCCCGGCAGAACGTTACGGATAGCGTTGCCGACAGCGCCGGCCATTGACTTAATACCGTTGATTAGGCCTTGGATGATGGCCTTACCAGCGTTGACAAGCCAGGAGCCAGCGTTGGCGAATGCGTTGCGGATGTTCTGCGGGAACTGCTTGACGTGGTTCCACGCCTCATCAATCTTGGCCTTGACCGAGGAGGCGAATTCCTGCAGCTTCGACACCATCGCCTGCACCGCGTTGGCGATAGCCGTCTTAATGGCTTCCCATACGGCCTGGGTGGTTGCCTTAATTGCTTCCCAGGCGTTGGAGATTAGGTTCTTGATGTTCTCCCAGGTGGAGGACACGAACCCTGTGAATGCCGACCATGCGCCGGAAATGAACGAGGAGATGGCATTCCAGATTGTGGTGACGGCGTTCTTAATCCCGTCCCATACGCCCTGGATGATAGTGAGGATAATGTTCCACACGGTGGTGACAATGGACGTGAATGTTGCCCACGCTGCAGTGAAGAACGCGGCGATACCGTTCCACACGGTGGTGACAACAGTCTTGATGATGTTCCACACGGTCTGGAACACCAGGACAATGCCGTTCCATACTGTCTGCACCAACGCGGTGAAGATAGTCCACGCGGTTGTGAAGAACGTCTGAATACCATTCCACGCGAGGATGACAATGTTCTTGATGCCTTCCCAGGCTGCGCTGAAGATGCTCTTGACGAACTCCCAGTTAGCCTGAACCTGGGCCTTGTACGCCTCCCACGCGGCCGCGAACCACTCGGTGATGGCGGTCCAGGCGTTGGAGATAGCGGTCTTGATGCCCTCCCACGCCTGAGAAACAATACCCGTGACCGCGTTCCACTTCTCAGAGAACCACTCCGGAATACCGTTCCAAACCTGGACAATCCACTCCCACGCGGCCTGCGCCCAGTTCTTGATGTTCTCCCACACCTGACCCATGAACTCCATAAACGAAGCCCACAGACGCTTACCAGTCTCAGTCTGCGTGAAGAAATACACCAGCCCAGCGACAACCGCGGCAATAGCGGTAACCAGCAGGCCGATTGGGTTAGCAGCAATCGCCATCCCCAGCGCCTTAATCCCACCGACCGCCAGCTTCAAGCCCTTCACAAGACCGGAGGTGATGGCCTTGCCAGCCATCTTCGCGTACACGCTGGCCTTACCAAACGACAGGCCAAGCTTGCCGACAGCGCCAGACACACTCTTCAAAGAGCGCCCCATCTGCCCCATCTTGAACGCGCCCTGGAACATTTTCAGCCCACGAGTCGCCGAGGTAAACCCAGACTTGGCGACCTTCGCGAACCCAGTGATACCAGACGCCGACCCCTTAATCGCGGGGCCAATGCCTTTGAACATCTTCTGCAGCTTGCCGCCAGACGAAGCGACCTTAGCGAGTCCACCAGCGGCAGCATCGACCGTCTTGAACCCAACAAACGCGGTGACAAGAGCGTTCACAACGCCCTGGTTCTCGCGCATCAGGTCACCGACAGTCTGCAGGATCGGTGCCAGCACATCCGCAAGCAGCGGCGCTACTACACCGAGCGCGCCGGTGATAGACACAATCGAGGCGGTCATTCCGGCTTCGCCCAGCGACATGCCGACATCCATCAGCGCCGGCATAATGTCCGCAGCTGCCTGCCCAATCTCACGCAGGGAGCCGCCTAGCGCGCCGAACAGGCCGGAGGCATCATCTCCACGTAGACCGGACTGGAACTCACCCCAATTGCGGCGCACATCGTCGAGCATTGCCATGACCTCATCGGCCTGCTCACGGGTGCCGAACGCCTTGAACATGTAGCCCTCGGTGTCCACACCAGTCTGCAGGTACTCAATACCAGCCTTAACTTTGGTGTTGACATCATCAATCGCCCTGCTAAGAGCGGAGAACACCTGCGGCCCCATCTTGAACGGCGTCGCAAGCAGCGTCTCGCCGAAACGCCCCAAAGCGGCATCAACATTCTTCAAGGCACCAGTGAACGTCTCACCCTGCGCCAGCGCCTGGCCGCCAATGGTTTTATCCATCGCTTCCTGCAAATCCTTAAAGCTGATTTGCCCCTTGGAAGCCATTTCCTGGATTTCCTCGCCCGTCTTACCCAAATGGCGAGCCAAAGCCTGGGTTGCTGGAATAGAGTTTTCTTCCAACTGCGTGAGCGTATCGCCCATCACCTTGCCCTTATTGATGGCCTTGGTGAAAATCGGTGCGACCTCGGAAAACTCCTTATTCGAAAACGAGGCGGCGTCAGCGATAGTAGAGAGCACACCGGTCATCTCCCTGCCTGGCTTAATGCCCGCTGCCATAGCCATAGCAGCCGCATCAGCGGCTTCCGATGTAGCGAACGCCGTGCCGGTCACAGCATCACTGACGCTCTTCATAGCTGCATCCACCATCGGAGCATCGTTGTTCGCCAACGTCATCAGTTTTGCCCGCGCCTGCTCAATCGCATCAAGGCGGCCAAAACCCTTCTGCAGAGCACGTCCCAGTGTCGCGCCAGCAGCCGCGCCAGCACCAAGCGCACCCTTCTTCAGAGTCGACTTAATCCCGCTAGACAGCTTGGAGCCAATCTTCGAGCCATGCGACGTTGCCTTCGACTCCACCCCAGACAACTCCTGGGAAATAGCCGCACCAATCCCCTTCGCCGAGGGAATGATCTCCACGTATGCGGTCGCAAGATTTGCTGCCACGATGACCTCCTACACTCCGAGGAGTTTCGCGAGCTCCTCAGCTGGCACCTTCGTAGTGCCGCCAATCTTCTTTCTGTCAACGCCGTCATCAACGCCGGGTCGTTTAATGGGCTTCGGGAACTTCCGGCCCCTCTGCCCGTCTGGTGTTCTCTGCCAAATCAGAATCCGCAGATAGTCCGCATTCAGGGCCAGCAGCTGCTCCTGCAGCCCCCACATCGCGTCCTCGCCAAGCTCCGCGCGGACAGACGCAGAACCCTGGTCAAGGCCTGAGACGAACGCCACGAGGTCGCCCCAGGTGTAATCGGGTGCTGGGAACCACCGCAGCCTCATCCCAGCGTTGATGAGGTCTGCTTCCAGCGCCCGCCGTTTCTCACTGTCCTCGAGCCTGTCAACCAGGCTTAGGATTCCCCCTGGGTGACGCCTGCGTCCTTCTGCCACTCCTCAACAAGCTTTTCGATGTCCTTCATGCCCATCGTGTCGATGACCGCCAGCGCCTTATCGTCAGCAGCGAGCTCGAACATCTGGAAAAACTGCTCCTCATCCGGCAGTTTGCGGAGCTTACGGATAACGCCGAACGGCAGCTGGTCGAACTTCGGCAGGGTGAACTTCTTGCCGTCGTACTCGTGGTGGAACTTTTCAAGAGCCATAGAACTGTCCTTTTTGTGTGCAGTGAAATGAGAGAAAAGAGGGGCGGTAACTTCCCTTTAGCGCGACCGCCCGGCGCGCTACCCAACTACTGGTCGCCAGTTGAAGGGTCAGTGTTCTCCTCAGTCGTTTCCGACGCGCCCGCGTCAGCTGGCGCTGCGGCGGTGGACTGAGTGGTGTAGACCTTGTTGCCCTTCTTATCGACAAACGCCTCCACAGTGACCTCAACCGACATGACAGCCGAGTGAGTCATCTGTAGCTCACCGGTTTCGATGATCTGGCCATCGGGGATGAACTTGTCGATTTTGGTGTCGCCGTCGAGTACCTGAATCATGAAGGACTTGTGCGGCAGAACCTTGGAGTTCTGCTTAACCTCGACCTTGCCGTCGGAGCCAACGGTGACGTTCTCATCGCCGTAGATGAGCTTCAGAACCTCGGGGTTACCGAGCTCGAAGAACGAGAATGCGAAGGTCTGGGTGTGGTCGTTCTGCAGGACACGCACGGTGTCGCCGCCCCACGCCTTGACCTTCTCAGTGTCGCGCTCATTGGCTTCGGTCACGCCGTCTTCGGAAATGAAGCCAACGTGAGTCCAGCCATCGGCCTTGAGGTCAGCGCCTGCCTTCGGGTACTGCGCCGGGTCCTCGATGAGGTCCTTGACCCACAGGCCGCCGGCAACGTCGGGGATACCGGCGAGAACATTCTTGGTATTTCCAAGTGCCATGGTTTTCTCCTTAAAAATGAGTAAAACCCCGACTGTGTTAGTCGAGGTTTGTTGCAATCATCAGCTGCCCGGAGAATTGGTACCGGGTCAGTTTTGAGGTTGGGTCAGGGAAGTTTGCGGGGCCGGCTGATTCTTTCCACCACCGCACCCATGCGTCTCCAACCATTGTTGTGCGCGCCGCGAATAAGGCTTCGCGTGCTTTGTTTGCCATGTTTGCCGCTTCTGCTGGGTCAGCCGCGTATGCCGCTACCGCGAGCATCGCAGCGTCGGTCACCAGGTTCGACATGATGCCGCCGACACGATTCACCCGGATATACGGTGCTGTGACGTCACGAGGTGGTGTCACATGCGCCCGGAATCCAGCGTCGCGGAGAATCTGTAGTGCGACTTTTTCCGCAGAACGAATAGCCACCGGTTATCGCCCCGCATCCAGTGCCTTGAGCAGCGTGTTGTTATCCGCTGTGTCCTTGGCCGCTTCATACGACTCGGTAATCACAGAGACGCGGTGACGGGTCTTACCCGAATAGGAGGACACCTCGTAGCCGGCGCCTGCAGCGTTGGCGATAGCGCGGCCACGGGCTTCCAAATCGGCTACTAGGTTGGCGTCTTTGCGCATCTCCGTAAAAGCGGAGTTGTGCAGCTTCACGCGCTTGACGTTGAACTTAAGATCCATCGCGGTCACCCACCTTTTTGAGTCTGACTTCTACGAGGCCGGGGCTGAACCACGGGTTGTTATCCCAATTGGACGGTTCACCAACCAGGGTGAACTCGCCGACACCAGGAAGGCGGACACGGTCACCGGCATGAATACGGGCTTCCACCGGGGCGTAGAGTGTGGCGTCCCACTCCACCTGATAGACGTGGCCATCTGGTCGGCCTTCCACGCGCCCGCCGACGTACCAACCAAAAACGGCGACAGTCTCCGGTGCTCCTGGCACCTCAACTTCATCGTCGAACTCGTTGACCTTCACTGCACGCCGCAGCACCTCGACGGCATACTCGCACTGGTACGGACTAGTCATCGCGCCCCCAACCACCAGCCAGGCCGGAGCGTTTCACCGCATGCCTCACACGGCGAGTTCACCGACCCCATCAGGTACGGGCAACCCTCGTAGTCACGCACGCACCGCGACGGCCTAGAGGCAATCGTGTCGATACCAAACGCCCCATCAGAATTCGAGGCCTTGCAGAGATCCTGCAGCTCCGTTATCTCCGATGGGAAAAACAGCGAGCGCCGCGACTGCCGGTTATCAAACGACAGGTTCTGCGCGAATGGCCCAGCCGACATTTGCCGCTGCGTGATACCACCGGAGCCAGACTCCGCCCAACGGAGAATCGCGCCACGAATAATCGCCGCTGCAGCATCAGCGAATGCGAATTCCTCATCGTCGATGCAGGGCGCTACACGCCTGGCGAGCGCCAAACCATCACGAATTAGGATCTCGGCCTGTTCGGTGGGGATGTCCTTGTTGAAAACGTGGATGTCCTCAACAGTGATGATGACTGGCATCACTTCCTCCTCCCCTAGCAGCAGAGCTGCTATTCAGTAGCTGTCTTCGAACGCGAAGTCCGCCGCGTGGTTTTCTTGGGCGCGTCGATACGCTCCCATGCGCCCTCCGAGAGCAGCTCCTGGCCGCGCTCATCACACACAGACACCTCGACGCCGTTCGCCTTGTTGACAAGCTTCATCGCTCTAGCCCTCGCTACCGAGCTCGTAAGCGACGAAAGCGTCCTTGTCGAGAATTGCCCAACCGAAGATAACCTCCGTCAGGAAAGCCACCGCGTTGCGGCGCTGCAGGTCACCATTGCCGAACGGGTCACCGTACTCGATGCGCTTGAGGGCAATATCCAGAGCGCGACCGAAACGCAGAGCATTCCAATCGCCACCGAACGCGCGAACCTTCGTGTCCGCAGATGCGTCCATCTGGCCAGACACCGAGCGGGACACAGCCACAGGCTGGCCTGCATAGTTAGTGACCTGGCCGCCCATTGGAATCTCGGGGTTCAGGCGACGGCCTTCCTTGTCGCGGGCATTGGCCAGCATGGACACCATGCGCGGATCCATAGCGAAGCCAGTGAAATCGCGGGCGGTGGAGCCGCCGACAACAAGGTCGTAGCCCTGCCACAGCTCCGAGTCCGCGGTCTCCGGAGTGCCGGCAACCTTGACCCGGTTAGTGGTCTGGTTAATGAACTCCGGATTACCAGACAGCGCGGCGCCGTCGGAGGCCTGGCGGCCATGAATGATTGCAAGGTCAATCTGGCGGGCAAGAGCAGCCGACAGTTCCTCGCTCATCATGTCCATAGTGTTCGCCGGGTTGGCCACCAGAGTCTCCATAGAAAACTCCAGGCCCACAACAGCCTTAATCGGCTTGATGGACTTCGCGCCAACCTCGAACTCGGAGTCCGGCTTGTTTCCCAGCTCGCCGACAATCGACGCGGACGGGCGCTTAGTCAGCACCGGGATGATGTTCTCACCCAGAATGACCGGGTGAGCCTTCGCCAGCGTCGGCACAATCGACTGTGCAGTCGCCGCGTTCCAAATCTCATCAGAGACACTACGGGGCAGCAGCGCGGAGCCGCCGTTTCCCCCAGTAAGAGTCTCTGCAGTCAGAGTAGCCATAATGCTACCTGTCCTTTCTGCCACACATGGTGGCCTAGTCTTGTTAGTTCAGGCCGAGGATTGCCCTGGCCTGCGAGTCACGATCAACGCCGCCACTTAAGCGACCGACCGACTCCACGACCGGAAGACTCGGCTTCGCCGACTCCCCCAGCCGCTTGTCCACGTATGCAGCAATAGCCGCCGCAGACTCCGCCATCGATTCGGCATCATCACCCGTAATCAACTCACCAGGAATGCCGTGCTTGGCTGCCAGCTCTGCGCGTGCCGCGGCAAGAACACTTGCCTGCTTTTCCGCCTCCAATGCCGCAATCCGCTCCTGGGCTTTTTGCAGCTCACTCTTGCCAGCTTCTTCAGCTTCCTTAGCGCGCTGCGCCAACGGGCGCAGCTCCTTGTTCTCCGTGCGATACTTCGCCGCCTCACGACGAACCTTGTCCAACGCGGACTTGTAATCCTCGATGGTCATTTCCTGCTTCTCTTCCGCGCCGTGATCCTCGCGAGCAGGTTCAGCCTGCGCCGGAGTATCTGGCGTGGAATCGGTGGTCTGCGCATCAGCGGCCGCTTCATTCGTAGACATAAATTTGTTTGCCCCTCCTGGGAGAAAAACACTTCGGGTACGCAAAAACCCCACAGAGCCCGCCAGGGGAATGTGGGGTCAATGCCGTGGCCATACAGGGAATTGCACCCTGCTCTACCCGTCTAGGTGGCCTGTTTATGGGATAAGAAAGCCCCGCTACCAACCTGGGTGTGGGGTCGCGGAAGGCCGAGGAATCGAACCCCGACGCCGTGACGTCCCATGCCGGTTTTCGAAACCGGTTGCCCACCACGGGCGGGGCCTTCCATGATGAAGCCCGGCGCGCCCCGTAGCGGGGCGGCCGGGCTGATTAGGGCGTGATTCTGATCAGGTCCAGTTCGGACCAAGGTCGATTACCGGGTCCATCGCGGCGAACTCGACAACAAGGTCGTGAGTAATGCCATCGCGCTCATCAGGATCGGCGTGAATGATCTCTTCATCAGTGCTCCAGATTTCGAGGAACCGGCGCTTCAGGTCACTTGGCACCTTTGCGCGTGCATCCACCAGGTCGTTGAGAAAAAGCTCGGGTGCGCTTCCTCCGGTGGTTTGACCGTAGGCGCCGTAGTGAGCGGCATCCCCCACTACGGCGTCGACTTCTTCGCAAAGCGCGTTGAAGCTATCCATCAATCCTCACCTCCGCTACGTTTCCATCGTTTCCCAGTGCTTGAATCCCGTCCCCTCGCTCCGGGTACAGAGTCACTATTTGATAACTATACTCGCTTAATCGGGGAGCGTCGGCTACTTCCACAGCTAGGTCGATTCGCCGCCCATGTGGGGCCACGACTTCCTTTCGAAGTGTTCGACCATAGCGACCACGTTCGGAAACGACATCGGGATCCTCGATGACTGCCTGCACGCCTTCAGGCCCCGAAAGCCACGAGATCAGTTCACTGTCACTCATCTTCGGGAAAAACGTCTTTGTCCTATCCCCGACTTCAGCGTCACCCCGCCGAATCGCTGCTTGCATATCGATCATGTGCTCATGCTTGTGTCCGCCTTGGATTCTCCTTCTTCTAATCTTCCACTGCATGACATGGTTGAGGGGAATAGATCGATCGAGTTTGCCAACGTCCTGCTTCCATCGCAATACCGCCTTGGCGTTTACATCTGTGGGCTTTCCGCCAGCTGCTGCACGCCGGCTGTTAATCAATTCGTCGAACTTGGCCTTGTTGCCTGCCTCCTTCCAGAGCTTTTCGAGGTCCCTGTTGATCTGCGGCAACTGAGAATCATCCTTGACTTCGATGCCCACGCATCGGCAGTTGTCATGGAACCTTGCCAGGCCGACGACCGTTTCGCGCGAGTATGCCGCCCCACGCGAGGCAAGCATCAAGCAAAACGTGCATGCCCCGGGTTCCGGGATTCGAGCGAACCCCGTTCCTGCTTTTAGAGTCGCGTGAATTTCTGTCTCGTGGGCAGGCTGTGCAACGAGACGCACTAACACACCATCTAGTTTTTCTCTTGCAACAGCAACCAAAGCTGGGTCAAAACTGCGCCGGTACTCCTTCGTAGCCCAATTGAAACCAGCACGCGCTTGCTCATACTCTGCCGGGTTAGCCACCTCGGGAAATTCCTCGCCAGCCAACGCTTCATCGAGCTGCCTGTTGAGAAACAGATGCTCGGCTGCAGCATACGCCGCCTGCTCTCCATACGTACGCTGAACGGCGTCGAAAGCCTCACGCATAGTGTCCATCCGCAACGGCGGAGCCATCCCATCAGTGTTTGCCCACCACCCGGCCAAGTCCTGTTGTGCCAACAGTTGCAGCTGCGCCATATAGTCGGCGTACTCATCATGCGTCGGCATCACACCACCCCCAAACGACTAAAGACCAGTGGAGTCACTACCAGATAGAAACGTGTCTAGATTTACACCGCTTCGAGCACGCGGCTGTGCTTCCATATCTCCACCGGAAGCCTGCACGGAACTAGCAATCAACGCTGCACGCTGCATCGCATCCCGTTTTGCAACCTCACGTTCCAACGAGCGCTGCTCCTCCGGAGTGAAACCAACACGATCCCAAATCACCCGAGAATTACCCGGCGCCAAACCCGCCTGCACAGCCTTGACCATCGCATCCATCGTCGCCCCAACCGTTGGTGTGGCCGGGTTGCCCCAGCGCGTACGCGACGCCTCAACATCAGCCACCGGCATACCGTCACGCCCGGCGCGCACCAGGCGGGAAACCTGCGACCAAGAGCGGCCAAACGATTTTTGGCGTCGCTCCGCGCGTTTGACCAGGCGTGCTTCCATCGCGCGGATAGCGTCGGCTGATGTTGCTTGGTCTCCTCGTAGGCCGAAGTAGTGTGACGGCAAGCCTGCTTCTGCTGCTGCGAGTTGCGCGAGTCCCTCGATTTGGTCGAGGAATGGTCCTGGTGGTTGTGGGTCGAATTCGCCGAGTTTTGGTTCGCGTTCATCGTCGCCGACTTCGCCGGTTGACCATACGCGCCCTGTAAGGATCTGCCAAGGATTCAGAGGTCGGCCGTCGGGGCCGACGAAATCATCAGAGCTCATGCCGATTGCGTAGCGCTGTGGTGCGGAGAAGAACTCGCGGTTGACGTCCATGGAAATCAGGGTGCGCACTGCTGCGTCTGCGTAGCGGCGTAGTGGCGCGGTTACTTCTGATTTGCCGCCGCGGTCGCCGATGCGGGCACGGTTGATAAATGGCACGATCTGTACTGCGCCGAGGTTGTTGCGCTTGCGGTCGGCAATCTCCCACGGGGAACCATGGCGTTCCCTGCGGGCCTTGACTACCTGGTCTGGTAGCCACAGGTCCACGCCGACGATGTCGCCGTTTTTGACCTCGCGGGTTAGTGCCGCGTCGAACAGTCGGGTGCGCGGGTTTAGTAGGCCTGTGGTGTTGTTTGCGTCGTGGCCACGAATGAGCTGCTCCGGTTCCCCCTCGCCGCCGCCGGTTACTGAGACGAATCCGATTCCGTAGATTAGCGTGTCGAGGTGAACCTGCCCGGACTCTTCATCCAGCGCGTTCGTTTCAAAAGCCTCGACCAAGTCATCATCGGCGTAGCCGAGGAAGTCCAGGCGTTCCTCGAGCACATCAACTGCTGTGCCAGCCCAACCGGAGACGGTCTTTAGCATCCGGCCGATATGCTCCGGAGTGGAGATGTTCAGCAGGTGTGCGGTGAACGAGCCGTCGTAGTACGACTCATGCTCACGGTTCGCCGCCGAGTGCGCCACAATCTGCGCCAGCATCGAATCCACCAGCGCCTTCTCCTCGCGGGAGAAAAAATCCGCTACCATACCGTCACCTTCCTTCTAGCCCTTGTTGGTTTCACCGGGCGCTTCGCTCTCGTGTATGTCCGTCCTGTGCATGCCAGCGTCGCTGCCACCAGTGGTGTGATGTCCGCGTCCGGGTTCGACCGGTTCCACGCCCATGCGTCACCAAGTTTTCGTTTCCTGGCAGCTGCAGCGGCAAGGTTCAGAGACGGCTGATCTAAATGCCGGAAATCATGCGACATCACAGCGTCGTAAAGCTGCGCCGTTGCTGCGGCCATGATGTTCGACCCGATGCGCGAGACTTTGATGCCCTCCGCTTCCAACGGGTCAATCAGCGAGCCAGCCGGCGACAACACATCGATGAGTACCGCGCGGGCTTCCTGTTTCTCCAAAATTGCCTTCAACCGCGGGATAACCCACTCAGGTGTGCCGCGGCGGTTTTCAATCACATCCGCCCACACATGACCATCAACAGTCATGCCGGCAGCCGCGATAGACGCCGAATCACGCGACGGAGCAATATCAATTGCTAACGCCACCGGCTCCCCATCATCAGACAAGTTCGGGTCAGCGCACGCCGTCCAGTCTTCAATCGGCAAGATTCGCGCGCTACGTTCCTGCTCCCACATACCAAGACGCTCGCGACGAAACGACGAATCCGCCATAGCTGCACGCTCCGCAGCGACAGTTTCGACACGCATACGCTTTCCAAGCGCCGGGTTCGCTTGGTACCACAGGTCGCGATCATCAGCGTCTATCTCGACATCGTCATCGGCGAGGACAGACCACTCTGCCCACCACAAAGTGTCATCTTCGTTAGAGTGCGCGGCGTCATGCATTCGCCGGAACACTTCACCGTTAATGTCTGTCGGGTCCGGCGGCGTGCCCGTCATGATGATTTGAGGGTCTCCGGCTGGCCCCGATGCGATCGTAGGCAGCAAAGCCTCTAGCGCTTCGTCCCGAAGCTCTTGCGCCTCATCAAGAACCAGAGTATCCACCGTGAAGCCACGCCCCGACGACTTTGACCTAGCGATAAACTCACACGAGCCACCGTTGGTGAGAATAATCTGCTCCTGGCCATTGACCTTACGGATATTCTTCACCAACTTCGCAAGCTCATCGTTCTCCTCGAAGAACGACGCCAAACGAATAAACGCCTTACGCGACGTTTTCACTTCGTGGCTTGTATGAATAATCCTCCGCCCGGACAAAACCATCTGCCCGAGCTCCAGAACCTCAAGGGCTCCGTTCTTACCATTCTGGCGAGGAACAGACAGCCCGGCGCGTTTAGCGACGAGGCGCCCGTCGTTGTCTCTTGCTGTGATGCCGGTGATGATGCCTTCTTGCCATTCGTCTGGGATAAGGCCACAGGCGCTGGCTAGGGCGATATAGTCTTCGCCGTCGTAGACGTCGGCTACGGGGGTTTTCGGCTTGGCGAGGAAGCTTGGCATTTGGCTACCCAGCCTCGGGGCGCTGGGCACGGCGTGCAGTGAGTTCGTCAAGGAAGCTTCCTCCCTTCTGCGAATCGGTGTCTGCGTCTTCTACTCGGTCGAGGACATCAATGAGGCGTGCTGACAGCGGGGCGATTGTTTTCGGGTCGGTCGCCTGGTCGATTTCCATCGCAAGGCGTAGGAGCAGTTCGTCCAGTACGTCTTGCTTGCTGTTGCGACGTACCGCGGTAGTGATGCGCCCGGCGCGAGGTATCTCTACGGGCGGTTGTGCCGTGGGGTTGGGCTTTCGGGCTTGTGGTTTTGGGTAGAGATCGGGGTGGCGCTGGCCGCGTTTTCTACATCGGCCTGAGCAGTAGAACCGTTGCCGCCCCGTCAGGGGTGTGGAGCAGACGATGCATGTAAGCCGCTGATTCATTGGCTGCTCCTTCGTTCTGTTTTTGTTAGGATGTCCCTACCTAGTCACACTTCATTTTCGCAGGTCAGGGGAGGTATCCAGGCAATGCAGTGCCCCTTTTGCTTCCGTGATTGGGACAGGGTTCCCTCCCCAGGGGCTTCACATGCGCTACCAGTTTCTAACGTGCCTTGGCTTCACCTTTGCTGCCCGGTGCCCTTTGGCTCCCTCCGCTTGGTTGCAGCACAGGTGCATTGGCTGGAGGGGGCCGAGGTTATGGCCGCCGGCGGCTACTGGGGTGATGTGGTCAGCCGTCGCGCTGAATGGATCTGGGAACTTCAGTGTCTTGTCGATAGGCAGACCGCAGCGGGCGCAGACGAGACCGTCGCCGGCTAGTAAGCGAGCTCTTTTTGCTCGGTAGTGAATGTTTCCAGTTCTGGACATTGGGAATCCCTTCCCGGCTGTGCCACTGGCAAGGAGAGCCGCATACAAGAAAATGCCCTCAAACCTAAGTCCGGTTTAAGAGCATGCGCTTCAGTCAAGCGTAGCTTAGCACACGGACTGTAAACCGCAGGTCACGAAGTTCTACCCTGTCGACCGCGTGTCGTCGCCACACTGATGTGCTGCGACTGCGCGCATGCAGTCTGCGATGTCGAAGAGTTCCACGCCTTCATCGCTCAGCGTCGTTGGAAGCTCACCTTGCCTCGCCCACTTCCTCAACGACGTGTGACTGACACGCACACCCAGCACCGCAAGAGCATCGGCAACCTGACGCGCAGAACCCTGCTGCGGAATCTCCCGCCGCGCTACCGGCTCAGGTGGACTCACTCTATCGCCTATCACCCGCCGATGATGCTCAACCTCGACGAGCACACCATCAGCCCACGAACGCTCCGCGACATCATGCACACGATCATGAAGCCAACGAGCCACGTACTCAAGGCGTCGACTGGTCGGTGGCCGGCACTGCACCTCGTAGGCCAGCGCCTGCGCCCAGTCCCACAGACACAACTCCGCCGCGTGCTCCACATCCAGCAAGTACACCGGTAGCGGCGGGCGAGCCCCCCGGGCACTCGGGGGACGACCCCCATTGACCCCGGAGGCAGGCGGAGAGGGGACCATCATCTCAGCGAGAGCGGGGGCCATAGATTCAATCGCGGACAATGCACGACCAAGCTGCTCAACCTGGTCTGGCGACAACGGTGGCATAAGGCTCCAATCAACAAGCCACAACAAAAAGAACTAGAGAACCAACAAAGGTAAAGGGGGTGGAAAGAAAGAGAGGGGGGAGGATATTTAAAAGCCCTCCCGACCCGTCCCGACCCGACCCGTCCCGACCCGTCCCGACCCGACCCGTCCCGACCCGGTGCCAGCCCGACAACTACTCCCCTTGTCGAACGGTTTTTTCGTCGACGGGAAAGTTTTTGGGTACGACAAAGGCCGCGTCGTCAAAAGCGCGTAGGCTCTCTTGGACGCACCGCATGCTCGTTTGTTTTTCGCCCCTCCTATCGCGGGGCGTGTACTCGAAAACTAGTTGCGGCGGCGTCGGCGACGGCGACGTGCGAAAGGCTCCGCTCCTTTGGCGGGACCGGCATCGCGCACGTGCGATGCCTTACGGCCCTGCGGCGCACCTCCCGCATGGTGTGCGGGGAGTGCCGGAAGCGACTGGACAACATTGACTTGAATAGTCTCGGCTGGCTGCCGAGAACTCCCTTTGGCGGCTCTACCCTCAGACTCAACCTGGCCATGGGAATCAGTATTGGGGAACTGCGGCTTGCCGGGCTCCTGGCTTGGGCCCGCGGCCGGGGACGTAGCGCGTACCGTTTTTTCTTCCTGAGAAGGGGTCACTGCCCGACTGGCTGTCGGGTTGTCCTGGGCCTCAACCTTGTCCGCAATAAGTGGATTCGGGAGTCCCTCCTTCTTGCACCAGCGCGCAACGAATCCCTCCCAGCGGGAGAGTTTCTTGCGCAGCTCCGGGCCATACATTGGAGACTCTGGTGGGTCGAGGAGCGGAAGTTCCTCCTCGGCGCGTTCGCCTAATTCATGCCGCAGCTGATTACAGCCACGGCATGCCGTCACATAATTGTCTGGGGTCGTCGGCGCATCGATGTCACGGTGGTCGTACTCACGGCCACGATCGGACTTCTTATCGCCCCAGACCACTTCATCACCGCAGTACCGGCACTGGTCTCCATCACGGAGCATGACCGGCACCTGCAACCCAGCACGGTTCTGATCGTTGCGGCGTTTCGTTGCCTTCGACTTCGCATCAGAGCGGATGACATGAACAAACGATTCACGCTCAACGAGCACGAATTGCCGCTCACCTTCAGACTCCACCTCGGTGATAATCCCGATAGTGATCAGATCCTGAAGTACAGGCTCCACCCGGCTAATGCCGATATGCCGGACGGCTGCACCATAGGTGATTTTGTAATCCGTCCACTGCTGCGCAGAATGCGTAAACAACGCTGACGCCGCGCCTTTGAGTTCACTGACCAGACGGTCATCGCCACGTTCGGCTGCCAGCTCATAGGCTCGCATCCACTCCGGGGCCTCGTTGAAAGTATCGCTGACCCTTACCCATGCCATGGTGCATCACTCCCGGACCGGGGCTGCCCAGCAGAAATATGGGAAGCGGTACCAATCATTCTTCGAACTCCAAATCAAAAACAGGCGCGGTAACAAAATGAACCAACACAATTGCTTACGGATCTCTACAACAAGGCACTGGTAGCGCCACAGCTAATCCTCGCTTTCCTCGTGATAACCGGCTTGGTCATCACCTTCATCAGACGGATAAGGCCACATGGTGTTCGCAGAAACAGTGCGGGACAGCACCCGGTACCGCACAGGCAAGCCATATGTGCGGGCCCGCAGACTGCACGCCTGGTGCACATCTTGTGCCTGTTCTGCGCTCATCCATGTCACCCCAGCGACGCGCAATGAATTCCATGTGTATCCGCCATCTGTTGACGCCACCACACAGAACTGCCTGACGGCCTTGTTATTGCTTACGCCGCTGTCACGCATCAAGAAACCTTCCCCGTTACTGCCGGCCGTTGCGCCCACTGACACGCAGACAGCAACTGCGCTGCCGTCCGACGAGCCTCGTCGACAGAGACGAACTCAATGTCCCCCAGGCGAACCCGGGGGCTACCACAGGCGACCACACACCGAGAAGCCTCAACATCGCCGAACTGTGCGATATCACGGTCGTAGGGCCCCCACCCCATGAGTAGCAATGCTCAATGAACAGCTTGTCCGGCCGCACGAGCTGTACCTCCACCTCGCGGGCGTACTCGTTCGCAGTACTGACAGCGTCTTCCCACGAGCCACACCACGCGACGCTACCGGTATCGTCCTCAACAACCCACGGCAACAAACTGCTTCCCGTCTTCTTCACCTGGAGCGTCATGGCTACGCCACTCCTCCCAGTGGACGAGCGTTGACGACAATGCACTTGGCCGGCGCATCCTCCTGCAACTCGGGCGTCTCAGGCTCCCTGTGGTCTTGGTTCTGGTCTTCTGCGTCACTGTCAATCTTCTTGGTGGTCATCGCGTATCTCCTGTCCATCAATGGTTAATTGCCCTGGAATCTCAGTGCGGGCGGGGCGCTTACGAGGGCCAAGGAATCGGTAAATCTGAATTTGGCGTCGCGTTTGCTGCTGCTCCCACCAACGCTGCGCAGCTGATTCATCTGATGTCATCTAGCTGTCGCTTTATAGTTCTTCGTCATCTCATTAAGCCGTCTGCGCTCACGCGCAACACGTCGCTGTTGCATGCGCTGTTTCTCCCGCTCAGGCATGCCCGCTCGCCGTTTACCATGAGCACCAGCGCACACATGCCGCTGGAACAGCAAATACCCCTGAGACCGCTTCCGCAGAGCTTCTTCCGCACTGAGGAACACAGCAGCACCATGTACGATCTGCACGTTCCCATCTGGATCAGACGATGCATCAAGGGCAAGTCGATGCCCCAATGGTGTGCACGCCCACCGGATAGGGAAACCGCAGTGCCTACAAACCCTTTGGCGTGGCATTTTTCCTCCTCATGTTTGACTACTATCGGCTGCTTAGTGCTTTTCGCCGCAGTGGACAATCCGCAACACGTGGGCTTCGACCTTCATCTGGAAAATCAGCCATCTTCTGCGCATCATGCTGATTTCAGCCCCTCCATACGCTGCTTGACGACGGGAACTGCTGCCCACGCTTTCTGCGCCGATAGGCCATCCCTTTTTCGGCACCATGCAATCGCTTCCCGAAGGCTGGCTCCTAATGACGTGAAGTGCAGGAGATCTAGCGCGGTAGCTTCCACATCAGAGAGCGCAAACTCAACCTGCGCCATCGCATTAACATCAGCCATAGCGACAGCTGCAGTACCGGAAATGATTGCTTCCACTGCGTGACAGCCCACCTGAGCTGACTCAGCGATATGTTCTACTGACATTCCCAGTTCTATGAGCTCGAGAACATGCCCCCGAGCATCAAGCCGGCACACCTCATAATCCCCTGGCGGAACTTCCCCAATACCCACCGCGGTCTTCAAAGCGTCTTGTAGCGAATTACAGATCACGGCCGGCGGAATCCCTGCCATTGCTACCTGCCAGCGACCGTCCGAGATTCGGCGGGCGCACCGTGGCCTATCTTTCTGGTTCACCTTGCACCTCACTTGCGATGTGCTCGATGAACTCCTCAAGCTGGCGCATAACGCGCTTGTCATCCTTATTGAAAGTGACCAGGTTCTCCAAGGCCCCTCTGGTGATGAACTGCTGCCCATCCCCATGCCGGCCTAACCGCCGAGGCAGCGTTGCCGGAAACCTCAGACTACGAGGCATCTCTGACATCACATCACCGAACGACACCTCGAAATCGATCGTGGCCGGTTTCCTGCCACCTCGGGGCACCGGGACTACTACGAGCACCCACCGATTCTTCGGTGAGCGAACCCTACGAAGCTGTTTCATGTCATGCCTCCGGCCAATACCGGGTCGCAGAGACGCCACTGTTCTTCTTTTTCATCTGGAGAACACGCTCAATGCTTTTGACAGACTTTGAAATAAAGACCGCCGTGCACAACCAAAAAATTGTTGTGATTGTCCAAATGATTGGCACAAAATTGAAATTGTCGTAGCCGGTAATGATGACCATTGCAAAAGAGGATGCGGCAAGAATCAGCGACATTGCCCATTGCAATTTGTTCCTGGTGTTGACGTGATCCAGCAAATCGTAGGCGTCGCGCCACATTGAGCGGCTGAACTTAACGTTTGGATTACTCATTTATGCTGCCTCCCGTGGATCGCTCGGGAACCCAACAGTCATAACGCGATCAACTTCGCAGCTGAAGATGCGCCAGTGCTGGCGACTCCCAGGAGTCTTCGGCATCGTGCGAAGGCGTCCCGCCTGGCACCAGCGATAGACGCGTTGAACATCTATGCCGAATTCGTCGGCGAACTCGCGCGGCGTCAGAGTTCTCCGTCTGGCGATCATGGTTCCCTCCGTAGACTGTGTATGCTTCATGGCAGTGTTCCTTTCAACACTTTCGGCCTGTCCCTGGTGCTAGCGGGGGCGGGCCCTTTTTATTTGGTTTGTGAGGCGCGCAGCCAAACCGCCGTGCGAAAGGCCCACGGCATTGTGGCTGGCTTGCGGCGACCGATTCTCATATCGCCTACGCGCCAGTGCCCGGCAGAGGAATCGAACCCCTGAGTAACCATTCGGGCTATATTTATTTATCTGCCTTTATGCTGGTAGTCATGGATATCGCAGCAATAGTTAGTAATGTCATCGCGGTTGCTTCTGCCGTATTCGCCGGGTGGCAAGCACTCGAAGCCAGAAAATCCCGTAGAACTGCGGAGCTCTCTCAGAAAGAGGCTGCGGAGAGTTCTGATCGAGCAGCTCGAAGTGCCGAGATTGCTGCTGAAGCCCAACGGAAACTCGCCGAAGCGCAACAAGTCATGTCTGATATCGCCAAAAGGCAGGAGTCGGCGAACCGGCGAAATATTCGGCTCGAACACTCGAACAGAAAGCTCTATGTAGTTGTCAATGACACTGGTGAGACGATCACCAATGTTGAAGTGCGTCCGACCCGCGAGGATCAAGAGCGTTTTATGCGTGATGGAACTGCTGAACGACTCGAGCACGGTGACCGCGTCGAGGTGCTGCTCCCGTTTAGCGGGATATACAAGCTCCATTGGGTCGACTCTGACGGCGATAAGCAGACCAAGTCAGTCAATGTGCCTACTTCAGACGCTTGATGTAAATCGCGGCTGCGAGTGCAATGAGCGCGCACACAATGTTGATAATTAGCGAGACAGTTCCCATTTCTTCTCCTCCTTTTCGTTTCTTATTTCGTCAATTTGCTGGTGTCCGACCAAGGGACTGCTCTGGGTGCCCATGGATGAAGAGGAGTGCGACACCTATCTGCGAGCTCCAACACTTCGACAACGGTGCCGACTGCCCGGTAAGGAATCGCCACTGATGTGTCGTTGTCCGTATTCGTGATTGTGATTTCGCTTTCGTTGGCGTCGATTCTCGTGTTTCCTATTGCTGCTTTTAATTCCACGTGTGCTCCCCTTTGCTGATCTGTTTTGTTGACGCAGTTGGATTAGTGTCAGCCGTTACGATTTGTCCATGAGTGAAAACGAATTCAGGCGCCTCGTAGCTCGAGTAGAGCGAGCGGCTTCGCACCGCCACGAGCTGTGGAGTCTTGGTGCCGAACATCTGAAGGCGAACCCGATTGAGCGCCGGGTTGTAAGCAACGGCGATATCCGTTCCTTTCGCCTCCATACGACCGCACCTGTGCCAACCGAGCTGTCCCTCATCTTCGGAGAGTGGCTGTACCAACTTCGTGCCGCCCTCGACGGGCTGATGTACGAAATCGTTGTCCGAGAAACCAAGTTGGACCCTCCGCCACATGCCGGCCGGATTTCCTACCCGTTGTGTAGATCTGCCGACGCTTTCGTCTCGTGCAATACCTATGGAGTTTCCGATAGGATTCGCCGAGCTATTGAACGCACGCAGCCCTATCACGCCACCGGAGGATTCAGCGGAAGTGCGCTGTGGTGGATTCATGAACTCGCTCGAATTGACCGCCATCGACGGGGACATTGCCTCGTGTGGCGCATCATCGAGCTGCAGGTCAATTCCAACAGCCCGGCCATCGACACCTCGCGCTGTGGTGTATGCAATCAGTTCGAGGCTTTCATCCGGGGTGATGAGGAGTTGGAAGCCGCGTGGATCGCGCTCCGCCGCGGCATCGAACTCAACTCGGATGACGGAGTAGATATCACTTGGCGTCTCCAATTCGATGTAGCCGACTGGGTCCAGCGAATTCCCCGTAGCTACGGCGTTTGGAGCCTCGATGACCGAATGGCCAACGCAGAGATGTATCTCAGTAAGACCATCGAGTTGTTCGAGCATCTCTTCATCGTTGATGACGAGATACTGGCTTAGGCCACTGTCATGGAGTCTGGTTAACATTCGTTGACGCAGTTGGCCTCTAGCGTTGGCTAAATCCATGTACTTCATCGCTGCTTCCTCCTTTCGCTTGTCGACGGTTGCCCTGCCCAGCACCTTCCCCAGCACTGGGCAGCTATTCAGTTGGATAAACTTCCTGCTCAGGGGACGCTTCCCCGGAAGGGAGGTGATTTCCGATGGAGAATCCAGATAGCCGCCCACACGGTTACAGCAATGAAGACGTAGAGTTTGCTCTTCGTCAGGCTGGGCTGAATGATTCGGCTGATTTGGTTGTTCTGCTTGCGAAGGTTCGGGATGAATCCGTTAAGCAGAGTGAGACCAATCCAGCCGGGGTCTTTTTCAGCCACGTTGACCGTTCGCTTCAAGAAGTCGTCCACACGATTGCTGGATTGGAGCGACGTATCGCATGGCTTGAACGGCAGGTCGGCGAACATCCTGTCGACTAGGTCACTGTCCCATCGCGTCGACTGCGGTACTCGCAGCATTCGCGCGGTGGGACATTCCTTTTTGTTCTCGCACATCTCTATTTCCTCCTTTCGTTTGTCGACGGTTGTTGCCTGGCACCTTCCCCAGTGCCCGGCGCGGCTTTTCTTATGCCGCGATTGGCTCGCAGTATCCAGCGATGAAATCGCCGTCGCCTTGCAATGTTGCGATGTGTAGCGCCATTCGGGCGGTGACTGGAGCGCCTGCGCGCATATCTTCCAGTCGGTCTACGGTCGTTCCGAGTGCTGCTGCGAGTTGTTCTTCGGTCTGTAGGCGTCGAGTGCGCATGATGTGGTCTAGTACGCCTGGGCGAACCCGAAAGCGTGGTGCCGAGATGGTGTCCATCATGGGTTTCCCTCCTCTGAAAGTTTCTTTCCAGCGCTTCCCCGCACCGGTGATTTCATTATGTAGTCAATTGCCACGCCTTGCAAGCTCGTAGTTACACCCACTCCCCCGTAGTCACCCCCTTACAGGCTCTTCTGCTGCAGATATTGCGACTGACTACACTTTGCAATACCCTCAAGTCATGGACTTTAACGAATGGCTTTTAGAGCTAATCGGCGACGACTCACAGCGCACTGCATCAGCCAAATCAGGAATGGCTGAATCCACACTCTCCCGACAACTATCGCGCGGCAGTCTTCGCCCCGAGATGGTGATAGCGCTGTGCCGCGGCTACAACCGCTCCCCCGTCACCGGACTAATCCAAACCGGATACCTCAACGAATGGGAAACAGACGGCGTAGGAATCCCCTTCGCACTACGCAAAGCGAGCAACCAGCAATTGCTCGACGAGATCATACGTCGCTCCGACCCGGAAGCACTGTACCTATTCGGAGACCCCACCGGCGAAGCCATCGACTACGAAAACGTAGACGCACCCGTCACCAACCTCGACGCACACCGTTCGAACACCCAATCCGCCCCGGCTGATACACATCTGGACTACGTCGCGAAGCGCGGCACCCCAGAACCAGAGGAGGGCGATGACGATTACGGAGACGGAGCTTGAACAACTCGCCGAATCCATGGGAATCACCGTGGAAGACGACTACCGCAGGTCGCTTCGCCCTGGTGATCTCGGCGGATACATCCACCACCGCCAGACAATCCTGCTCGACCCCACACTGGGCTCCATAAACAGGCGGTGCACCCTAGCCCACGAGTTGGCACACGCCATCAGGGGCGATACTCCAACCGGTAACCCGCATTTCGATGCCAGAGCAGAACGCGCAGCCGACCAATTAGCAGCCGAACTTCTCATTTCTCACGCCGAATACGCCACAGCGGAAGCGATCTACGGGCCACACCCCGGGGCTATCGCCCGTGAACTCGGCGTCACTACCCACCTACTCGCTGTCTGGCGAGACACATACGAAAGACAGAAACAATTAAGTCGACAGTTCACCGAAGTCAACGGCGGCAACGTCGACGAACTGTGAGACTCATGAAGCAATAAGGCGTTTCGGAATTAAATGTTTCATACTTGAGAAAACTATAACCTACCGGTGTATAATATCCCCATAATTGAAACATCGGAGGTTTATCCATGCGTCCCAACCGTGAACAGCTTCTCGAGCTTCTCGGCCCCATCTACCAGCCTTTCCAAGATGCCCTTACCTACGCCTGCGGAGTAGCGGCCCGCAATACCCCGTTACGACCGCTTGACTCCGACCGGAAACAGCTCCTCTCAGCGATGGTGCGCGCAATCGTATTCGATTACTTTCGAGCGAACCCTATCCACGGCTTCGAACTCGACGAGCAAGCCCACAAGAACATGAACCCAGTGGTTCTACGAGAGACCACCTCCGGAATGGAAATTCGCCTCATCCGACTAACCAGCATCAACCAACGAGCTACAACGCCACAGATCCCCGGACTGGCCCAAGACCCTACGATAGCCGACGTCGAAGGCCTATTCCCTATCGACAGCACAGACCCAGGCACCGTCGGAATCGCATGGCGCACCCCGAAATTCGACCAGGACCTGAACCCAATCGGACCCATCGAACTGACAGCCGTCCGAACCCAACCCGGAACCAAGCTCCGAGAAGGCAAAGCTGACTTCATGGCGCCGCTACATGGCCCAGAGCACCTCATAATCCCAGAAGCAGCATTCGACCCGAACGACTACGACTACGACTTCACACTAGAAAACCAGGAAGATGCAGAATAAAGGTTCTCGCCTCCGAGATTTGCGACAACTTCGAGGCATGACACAAAAAGACTTCGCTGAGCAGCTCCAGATTCCTCAGCCATTCCTGTCTGCCGTTGAACGCGGACGAAAGCCTGCGGACTCTACTGCAATGAAGGCGTGCTACGTCTTTGGGGTCTCTCCAAAATTCTTCGCTGCTCCCCCCGTCGAATACGGCTCCGGTTCACTAAACTTCCGCACAAAGAAAATCCCTGCGTATGTCCAAGACGCAGCCCGCGTAACATTCGCGGAACTTGAGCGAAACGCATTCGCCCACTACTCGACTATCCCGCCTATCGACCTGGCTTACCCCAACCTCGAGGACAGGTCTACAGCCCTCCCAATTGAACAGATCGAGGAGATTGCTCAACAGACACGGCGAACCCTCAACCTCCCCAGCGACGGCCCCGTACCAAACGTCACCCGAGCACTCGAGAGAGCAGGCATACCCGTCATCACGCTAGAAAACACCCTCGTTGACCTCTCCAGCATTGACGGCCTATCCAGCCCCACCCTCACCGCTGAAGGCCGCGGCGCCATCGCAACTACAGAAAAAACAGACGGCGGCCGAGTTCGATTCACCCGCGCACACGAACTCGGCCACCTAGTCATGCACACTCAAATCCGGCCAGGCTCCGAGAAAGTACGAGAAGCCGAAGCCAACCTCTTCGCCGGAGCGTTCCTCATGCCGAAAACAGCCGCAGAGAAACACCTCTCCCCGCACCTCACGCTCGAAGGGTACGCACAAGTAAAAGCAAAATACGCAGTCTCAATCCAAGCACTAATCCGACGTGCAAAAGAACTCAAAATCATCACACCAGAGCGCTACCGCTCCTTAAGTATCCAACTCAGTTCACGCGGCTGGAGAACTAACGAACCCGTCAGAATCGCAGTCGAACGCACAGCAGAGATACCTACCACCGACGAGATACTCCCCGCCCTTTCCCCTGCACCGGATGAACCCAAAACAGGCAAGGAAGCCGATGTCATTCAACTTTTTGATACCGACTAACCACCCTGCTTCAGCCCCATGTCTCTGTTACGAATTTCAGGACTGGATACCAGGACACGGCAACACCCCTAATTGTGCGAAACCAGAACAGGCGGTACTATCGCCAGTGTGAGCCAGGGTTGAGCGCAAGCAAGAATACCCAGGGCAGCAACTCCAGGGATCCAGTGCGGAAGCACTTGGGTCCCTGTGCTTTTTTAGATGGAGGAAGACGAATCCATGCTACTCGCGTACATCGATGAAATCGGAAGCACAGGGGCCTTCATTCACCCTGGGCACCGACGCTTCAGCGACAGTCCAGCCTTCGGCTATGGGGGATTTATCATCCCAGAGGAAAACGCTCGAGAACTAGGCGCATACTTCGCAGAACGCAAAAAAGAGTTCTTCCGCAACGAGATTCCATCCGACACAGACCCCGGCCGCTGGGAGAAAAAGGGCTCCGATCTCCTCTACGCATTAGTTGCCGAAGAACGCCCACAGAATCTACGCCTCCTCGGAACGCTCATGAAGAAGCTCCGGCAGCTCAACGGCAACCTCTTCTACTACGCAGAAGAAAAGCCAACCGGAAGTCCTAAAGAAACAAATTGCGGCCAAACAGAGTTCAAAGAACGTGAGGAAACAGCGATGCGCGAAACCCTTAACCGCATCGCACGCCATGCCGACGACCACGATTCAAACGTCCTCGTCATGATGGACCAAATCAACGAAAAATCCCGAATTCAACGGTTACCAACCATGTATGCCCATATCCTAGGCAGGGCATCCGACTATCGGGAAATGCGACGCATCGTTGAACCACCTATGCATATCGACAGCGAGTTGTCGACCAATATTCAATTCGCCGATTGGATTTGCGCGCTTGCCAAACGAGCAATTGAGTACCAGCTCGTCCAAGATTCCCGCTACCACTGGGTACCCAAATCACAGCCATTAAAAGCAGCTCGCGGGTTATTCACCTACGAGTCAAAACTACGTCTACACCAAAGAGCCATCGACGATCTCAACCACTCTCAAATTCTCAACTCAGAGCGACCGTTGTTTGAAGCAATTCAAGGCAGTCCATTAACCCAAGAAAACATGGAAAAACTAGAACGAGTGCGAGCTGCAACTTTCCGAAATCAAAAACGGGCGCTGCCCAACACCAATTAGACAGCGCCCGCTTATGCAAAACCCCCATAATAAACAGCTCGACTTGTTTGAAATGGGATACACGAGGAGTCTACACCATGGCATCAATCGGCCCATACAAGACCAAAAGCGGGCGACGCTGGGAAGTCCAATGGACCCGCCCCGATGGCCGACGTACCCGCAAACGCGGCTTCCCAACCAAAGCGGAAGCCCAAGCCTGGATAGAAGACCAAGGCGTCGCACAAAGAAAAGGCACATGGGTAGATCCCGCTCTGTCCAACATCCCCCTATCCGAGCTATGGGATCCATGGATAGCAATCAAGAAAATGCGCCACGGTACCTCAACATGGAAGCCACTAGACTCTGCCTGGCGCACCCACGTCAAACCCCGCTGGGGATTAACGTCTATTAGTCAAATCACCACCGAGCAACTACAGACCTGGATAGTAGACCTGTCTGAGAATAGATCCGTCACTATCGTCGAACGCTGCCTAGGTGTTATCCGCGGGTTGCTCGATCTTGCCGTCACCAACAAACGCCTCAGTATAAATCCGGCTACTGCCGTGCACTGCCCGGCGCGGAAGCGGCCGAAGCAGGTGTTCTTGTCTTTGGAGCAGTTGGAGGCTCTGGCGTCGAAGTGCTCGGACGATAAGAAGGCGTTGGTTTGGTTGTTGGGCACGTCTGGTTGCCGTTGGGGCGAGGCTGTGGGTTTGACGGTTGGTGATGTGAATCCTTTGCGGGGCCGTATTTCGGTGACTAAGTCCGCGTCGACTGTCGGTGGCCGGGTTGTGGTTGGAGCGACTAAGGGGCGTCGTGATCGTGTGATTGCTGCGACGCCGGCCGTTTTTGAGCTTTTGGTTCCGCTGATGGCTGGGAAGAGTCCTGATTGCCTGTTGTGGGAGAAGCGTGGTGGTGGGCATTTGACTACGCCGTCGAAGCGATCGTGGTGGCATTCTGCTGTGGATGCGTGTGTTGCTGAGGACAGTAGTTTTCCTTCTTTTCTTACCCCCCATGATTTGAGGCATACTGCGGCGTCGTTGCTTATCTCTAATGGGGCTTCTGTAAAGGTCGTTCAGGCTCAGCTTGGGCACGCGAGTGCGAAGGAGACGCTGGATATTTACTCTGGTCTTTTTGACGAAGATCTTGACTCAGTGATTGATGCTATTGGTCGTGCGCAGCGTGCTGCTGGGTCCCGAAGAAAGAACAAGGGTGAGCCAAAAATGAGCCAAAAAGCCGACTAAACTTCTATATCCTGCATATATACGGTCGTGCCAGAGGTTCGATTCCTCTCTGGGGCGCATCATAAAGATCCGCTCTCACCTCTCGTTT
>ERZ1673753.679-NODE-679-length-39468-cov-9.149671_pt1 | contig 39468 bp, 28 predicted proteins | sample MGYA00580201_ERZ1673753 | MGnify/ENA primary metagenome ERZ1673753 (study PRJEB41218, sample SAMN15661747) | gut metagenome | host: Homo sapiens | place: Canada: London | collected 2015-08-20/2019-03-30 | study: EMG produced TPA metagenomics assembly of... | reverse complement strand
ACAGGGGCCCGGGGTTCGCCCCGGGAACAGAACCCGGCTTACAGGGCCTGCACGCACAAAGGCGCCGCACGATGCGGCGCCTTTTCGTTTCGGCGCAGGGGAATCACATCAGCCCCATGCGCTTGCGGGCGAAGGGCACGACCCACGCCGGGGCCTGCTGCTTCGACAACAGGTCGCGCATGTAGTCCATATAGGGCTCCGCATGGCGGAAATAACGGTACAAGCCCTCGCAGAGCGAATTCTTGCGGCAGCCGTCGGACCCCGTCTCGAAGCGGTGCTTCGGACACTCGCCCCGGCAGGCGAAGTAATATTTGCACCGCAGGCACTCGGCGGGCAGCGCATTGCGCTTGGCAAGGCCGAAATCCACCCGCTTGCGCGAACGGTAGATCTCCGACAACGGAGTTTCGCGGATATTGCCCAGTTTGTATTCGGGGTAGACGAAGTGGTCGCACGAATAAACGTCGCCATTGTGCTCCACGACCAGCGCGTCGCCGCACGTCTCGCCCATCGAACAGACGCCCGGCTGCACGCCGCACCACTGGGCCAGCGTGGCGTCGAACATCTGCACGTAGCAGCGTCCCACGTCGCTCACGACCCATTCGTCGAAGATGTCGCACAGGAACTGACCGTAACCCACGGGCGTGACGGACCATTCGGCCAACCGAGCCCCCTCGCGGTCGGGCGACACGATCAGCGGACGGTGGAAGTCCGGTTTGTCGATGACATGCTCCACGGCGGGCAGGAACTGCATGTATTTGCTGTGCACCGTGTCGCGGAAGAAGCGGTAGATCTCCCCGCCGCGCCCCTCGCACAACCGGTTCACCACGCTCAGCGTATTGTACTCCACGCCGCTGCGCTGGAACATTCCGATCGTCTGCATCACCCGCTCGAAGGTGGGTTTGCCGCCCTTCGTCAGGCGGAAGGCGTCGTGAATGTCCTGCGGACCGTCGAGCGAAATGCCCACCAGAAAATTGTTCCCGGCGAAAAGGTCGCACCAAGCCTCATCGACCAACGTGCCGTTGGTCTGGAGGATGTTCTCGATCCGCTTGCCGTCGGCGTATTTTTGCTGGAAGTCCATCGCCCGGCGGTAGAAATCCACCCCCAGCAGCAGCGGCTCGCCGCCGTGCCAGCAGAACTGCACCGTATCGACATCGTTGGCCTCGATATACTGCCGGACGTAAAGTTCCAGCAGCTCGTCGCTCATCACGGCCTGCCGGCCGCCGTACTGCACGGCCTTGTCCAAATAGTAACAGTAATGGCAGTCGAGGTTGCACGCCGAACCGGCAGGCTTGAGCATCGTCGAAAAGGCGACCGGACCCGCCTGTTTCTCAGCGTCGCGGAAGGTGAAAATGTCCTTGTTTTTCATGTCAAGGTTCCGAAATTTACGAATGAAACGGACCGGGGTCCGCAATTATTTCGACAAATATAGCGATTTGCAGAACCGCATCCTAATTTTCCATAAAAATACGGAAACGGCAGGACAATCGGGACCATTTTATGGTCAAAATTCATCGAACGGCGTCCCAATATGCCATAAACATCCGAAAAAAGAGGGACCGAAAGATCTAAATCGCTATCTTTGGCAACCGAACCCCTCCTTAATCCGATGAACCCGGGAAAGACACTGCCGCTCTTGCTGTTCTGCCTGCTCTGCGCCGCGACCGCCGCGGCACAGTCCGTCGCCGTGCGTTTCCGGGTCGCCGACCGCGCGACGCGCGATGCGGTGGTGGGTGCCGTCGCCGAACTGCGAAGCCGCACGGACACCGCGGCCGCAGCCCTCTACACCACCTCGGACATCGACGGCCGGGGACTCTTCCCCCGTGTGCCGCGAGGCGAATACCGTCTGACCGTCACTTCGCTGGGCTACGACTCGCTGCGCACCGACCTGCGGGTCGGAACGACCGCCGTGACGCTCGATTCGCTGTGGCTCGCACCCCGCGCCGAGGCCATCGACGACGTGGTGGTCGAGGTTCCGGCGCTCCGGTCGTCGGTTCGCGGCGACACGCTCTCCTACCGCGCCTCGGCCTACAAGGTGGCGTTCGGGTCGGACGCCGGCTCGCTGATCTCGAAAATGCCCGGACTGGAGATCGCCGACGGGACGATCGAGGCGCAGGGCCGCAGCGTGCAACGCGTCTATGTCGATGGACGCGAATTTTTCGGCAACGATGTGATGTCGGCCGTACGCAACATCCCGGCCGACATGATCGAGAGCATCGACATCTACAACACGCAGAGCGACCAGTCGGAATTCACGGGCGTGGACACCGGCGAAGGGGTCACGGCGCTGAACATCGTGACGCTGCCCGACAAGCGGCGGGGCGCTTTCGGCCGCGTGTTCGGAGCCTACGGCATCCCGGACAAATACATCGGCGGAGGCAACGTCAACATCTTCAACAACGACCGCCGGATCTCGGTGATCGGTCTGGTGAACAACGTCAGCCGCCAGAACTTCTCGTTCGAGGACATCCTCGGAACCACCGAGGAGTCGGGTTCCCGGACCTCGAACAAGAACTTCATGGTGCGCCCGCTGGACGGCATCTCGACCGTGCAGGCCATCGGAATCAATTACAGCGACGACTGGGGCAAGAAAGGCAAGGTCACGGCCAGCTACTTCTTCAACCGCACCGACAACCGCAACACCAGCCGAAGCGACAAGCAGACCTTCACCGCATCGGACAAGCTGGTGCTCTACACCGACGAGAACCGTTCGAAGGCGCTCAACCTCAACCACCGTTTCAATTCGCGCATCGACTACCGGTTTTCGGAGCGCCATTCGATGATGATGCGCACGTCGTTCAGCTTGCAGGACAACGACTCGCGCAACGAACTCCTGAGCCGCACGGACAACAAGTTCTCCGACGACGACATCCGCTTCGTCAACCGCCGCCGCAACTTCGGACTGAGCGACAGCAAGGGATTCAACATTTCGAACTCGCTGATCTACCGCTACCGCCTGCCGGGCAAAAAGTCGCACAACCTCACGTTCGGCCTCGGGGGCGCCTACCGCTCCTACGAGCAGTTCAGCTTCCCGCGGCAGTACACCTTCCGCGACCCCGACGACATCGAGTGCGACACCGCGGACTACTCCTCGCGCCACGTCACGCGCACCGACCGCGACCAGCCGGGCTACGACGTGAGCGGCAGCGCGAGCTACACCCGGGCGCTCTCGAAGCGGTCGCGCCTGAGCCTCGAATACCGCATCAACTACACCGACAACAGCGTGGACCGCAGCACGTTCGTGCTCACCAAGGAGAACGTGTTTCCGGACGAACGCAGCCCGAAGCAGTCCACGGAGTACGACTATGCGTTCCTGACCCACCGCGTCGGCAGCACCTACCAGTACTATTTCAAGAAGACGAAGGTCGCGGCAACGCTCTACTACCAGCACGCCGAATTCGACAGCGACTACGCCTTTCCCTACCGCCGGAAGACCGGCGCGTCGTTCGACAACCTCACCTACAACGTGGTGTCGAACATCAGCGTTTCGCGCAACAACACCCTGAAATTCACGGCCGTGGGCCGCACGTCGAATCCCCGCGCCACCGACCTGCAAGGCATCGTCAACACCACCAACCGCCAGAACGTCTTCGCCGGAAACCCCCGTCTCGACCCGGTCTACACCCACCGGCTGGCGGGGCAGTACATCCGCACCAGCCCCAAACGGGGCCGCACGTTCACCGTCTCGGCCGAGGCGGCGATCAGCCCCAACACCATCACCGACTCGCTGGTGATCGACACGCCGGATTTCGTCATCGACGACGAAAGGACGCTGCTGGGCGAGGGCAACCAGTTCACCAAGCCGGTGAACCTCCCGGGATACTGGAGCCTGCGCGCCAGCGTCAGCTACGGCATGCCGGTGCGGTGGCTGCGTTCGAACCTCAATTTCCGGGCGGGGATCTCGACGGGACGCATCCCGAGCATCATCAACGGCGAGCGCAACGAACTGTCGAACAGCTCCTACAACGCCGGGTTGGTGCTGGGCAGCAACATCTCGGAAAGCGTCGATTTCCGCGTCAGCTACACGGGGCGCTACAACGTGAGCAAGAGCACGTCGCACGTCCGCACGCTGGACAACACCTATTTCAGCCAGACCGCCCGGGCCGAAGCCACGTTCGTGGCGTGGAAACGCCTCGTCGTGCGCGCCAACGCCGACTACAACTACTACAAGGGCATCACGGACACGTTCCTCGAAGAGCGGCTGATCTGCAACGCCCTGCTGGGCGTGAAACTCTTCCGCAACCGGCTGGGCGAGGTGAGCGTCGGGGTGAACGACCTGCTGGACCAAAACGGCACGACCTTCCGCCGCACGGTGACGGGCACCACGCTGCGCAACGTGACGAACCTCGGCGTCGGCCGCTACGTCTCGTTCCAGTTCACCTACAACCTGCGCCTCTTCCGCCGCCAGAGCAACGCCGTAATGGACGCCCTGCAAGGCAAATAATCCGCAGTCAGGAGGCCGCGCCCCGGTGTCCGAATCCACTTTTTTGCGGACGGATTGTGCGATTGAAGCAGAAATTGCTATCTTGCATCGCATAACCGCTCTTTTCCGCCCGACTTGACACGCTTCATCCTGCTGCTTATCGCCATCGCCGGCCTCTCCGGCCCGATCTCCGCACGCACCGTGCGGAGCGGAACGCCGCAGGTATACCGCAACTACCGCCCTGCACGGGTCACGATCGCCGTCGAGGACAAGGAGACGAAAGACCCGCTGATCGGAGCCACGATTGCGATCATGAGCGGCGCAGACACGCTGCGGGGCACCACCTCCAAGGAGGATTTCTACCGCACGCTGGCCGTCTACAAGTGCGACCGCATCTTCCGCGACTCGGTCGATCTGGAGGTCGCCTACCTCGGGTACAAACCATACAGGAAGCGGTTCGCCGCGACCGAGTTCCGGAGCCGCATCGAGGTCGGAATGGAGGTCGATGAACAGTCGATCGCCCAGGTCGTGGTCGTGGGCAAGCGGGTCGCCATGGTCTTCAAGGGCGACACCATGATCTACAATGCCGGAGCATTCAAAACGATGGCCGACGACCGTTTCGAGGAGCTGTTGAAACAGCTTCCGGGGGTCGAGGTCCGGGACAACAAGATCCTCGCCGGCGGCGAGGAGGTCAAACGGGTGCTGATCGACGGCAAAAACCTCTTCGGCAACAAATCCCAGTACGCGCTGACCGACCTCGAAGCCTCGGATGTCAAGAGCGTGCGGGTCTACGAAGAACTGAGCCCCGAGGCCAAGCGGCTGGGCAACACCACGGCCCGGAAAGAGAAGGTGATGAACGTCGAGACCAAATCGAAACGCAGCGTCCTCCAGGGCGGCTCGCTGGAAGCCTCGGTCGGCGCGAGCCTCGAAAAGGACTACTCCGGGCGTCGTGAGATCCGCCATTCGGAGGCCGGCACCTACTACCGCAACAGCGAAAAGGGCAACTGGCGGATCGAAGCCTCCAACCTGAAAGACGACAACTCCCGGGCGGAGAGCGCTTCGTTCGATTCGAAACTCACGCCGACGAAGCAGACCGACGCCCAGGCGGAGTACACCTACCGCCGCGGCGACTCGACCTCGGTTTCGACCGCGGTCGGTTTCCAGCGCCGCCGCCAGAGCCGCATCTCCCGCTCGATGACGGAGTATTTCCCGACCGACGATTATGCCCTGCGCACCGAGGAGAACTCCGGGGAGTCCCTCTCCAAAGCCCTCTCGGCGAATCTCTCCAACCTGACAAGCATCCGGCGCAGAAAGAATTCTTTTTTAGCCATGACGGACTTCGCGTTCGCCAACAACTCGTCGCTGAGCCGCAACTCCACCTCCCAGCGTATCGACGACGACGAGACCCGCACACTCCTCAACAACGACTCCGACAACCGGAATCTCAGTTTCAACATCCGACTCAACTATTACATTTCCCTCTCCGAAAAATCGTCGCTGTCGTTCTGGGTCAACGGCGATTACGGCACGCAGGACCAGGACGGCTGGCAGATCGACACGGCGGCCTCGGTGCAGGGCCTGCAAGTCAAACTGCGCAACAACGGCGACGGCCGCCGGTACGGTTTCGAAACATCGGTCGATTACGGCTACAAGATCGGGGAGAATCTCCGGTTCTCAGCCGCCTACTCCTTCAAGCGCAGCTACGACCGCTCGAAGATGCTGTCCGTGGATTTTCTCGACGATCCGCAGGGAACGCTGGACCCCGTGAACTCCTACAACTACACGAACGACAGCTATTCGCACAGCCTGCAAGCCGGCCTGAATTACAGCCGCGACGGACTCTGGATCATAGGCACCCTCACGGGAGTGGTCTATCAGATCGCCCGCAGCGAACGCTTTCCGGAGAAGGAACGCTTCCCGAGGCAGTTCTACCAGCTGAATCCCTGGTTCAGCCTTATGACCGGCCAATCCAAAAGGCGGTTCACCCTCAACATCAGCTCCTTTTCGCAGATGATCCCGACCGAATCGCTGCGCTCGACGATCGACGCCACGAACCCCCTCTCGCTGCGGGCCGGAAACCCCGGTCTCAAACTGCCGAACGACATGGCGTTGCTGGCAAGAATCTCTTTCAACAACGCACCGAAGGCGCGGACCTTCTCGATCGGGCTCAATGGCGGGTACACCTTCAACTACATCGCCTCGCAGCGCATCCTGTTCCTCGAAGAGACCTATCTCCCCCAGTACGACTACACGGCCCGGAAGGGTGCGCAGCTCTCGACGCAGACCAACGTCGGAGGGTGTTACAAACTCGGCGGATCGGCCGATTTCTCCCAACAGATCGCCTCGCTGCGTTCGACGGTCAGCGCCACCATCAGCTACGATTTCCAACAGACCCCCTATTTCCTCGACGAGACGCTCTGCCACTCGGGCCGCCATGCGCTCTCGTTCCGCGCCGGCTTCGAATCGGGCTTTTCGAGCAAGGTCAAAATCGCCGTCTCCTCCGTGACCTCGATGAGCTCCTACTCCACGCAGAACAGCACCACGCAGGACCTGCGCGAAACGGTCCGCACCCGGCTGGACCTGCGCTTCGGAAAGTATTTCGCCTCCGTGGCGAACGCCTACGAATTCTACTGCAACAGCAATTCGCATACGCTCACGCGCCACAACGTGATCCTCAACGCCGCGGCGGGCCGCAAGTTCGGCAAAGAGAACCGGCTGGGGCTCTCGGTGGGCGTCATCGACATACTCAACCGTCCGGACTATGCTTCGACGGTGTTCGAAACCGACTACATGCGCACCTCCTCGATCTCCTACCTGGGCCGTTACGGCTATCTGCGCATCGCGTACACATTCTGAACGAAACGGAACCGAAATGCGAACGAGTTTCGGATTATTTCGGGTATTTTCACATATTTTTGTAACTTTGGAGTCGTAACGACATTTATAGACCCCAACCCATGATGAAACGACTGCTAACCATCCTCTCCGCCGCGCTGACCGCAGGCGCGGTGTCCGCCGCTGCCCCGCAGCAGCTCATCGACATCCGCACCGACGACGTATCGATCGTGCTCGCCGCCCGTCCGGACGGAGAGGTTCATTTCCGCCACTTCGGAAGCCGCATCGACGACCCCTCCCCGCTGGCCGGCTACAAGAGCTCCCGCCGTGCCGACCACGGAACCGACGACCTGGCCTGCCCCGCGATGGGCGGGCGGAATTTCCGCGAACCGGCCCTGCGCATCACCCACGCCGACGGGGATATGAACACCGATTTGCGCTACGTGTCGCACTCGTCACGGCAGCTGGCCGATCCCAACGTCACCGAGACGGTCGTGAAGATGACCGACTGCTGTCAGGCGCTGGATGTCGAACTGGTCTTCACGGCCTACGCCCGGGAGAACGTCATCACCACGCACACGGTGATCCGCAACCGCGAGGAGGGTCCCGTCACGCTCCACAGCTTCTATTCCTCGGCCGTGACGCTGAAATCCGACAAATACCTGCTGACGCACCTCTACGGCGCCTGGGCGCGCGAAGCGCAGGTCGATCACACGCTGCTGACCCACGGGTCGAAAAGCATTGAGTCGATGCGCGAGGTGCGCACCACCCACACCGAAAATCCCGCCTTCATGCTCACGCTGGGCAGCGGATCGTTCAGCGAGAACTGCGGCGAGGTCATCGCCGGGGCGCTGGCGTGGAGCGGGAATTTCCGGCTCAACTTCGAGGTGGACGAATACGACGTGCTGACCGTGCTGGCCGGGGCCAACCCCAACGGCTCGGAATACCGGCTGCGCCCGGGCGAATCGTTCACCACGCCGGAGATGATCTACACCCACTCGCTGCGCGGCGCAGGAGGCGCCTCGCGCAACCTCCACGACTGGGGCCGCAACTACGGCGTCTACCACGCCGAACGGGTGGTCCCGACGCTGCTCAACAGCTGGGAGGGGGCCTATTTCGACTTCGACGCCAAGGTGCTGAAACAGATGATCGACGACGCGGCCTCGATGGGGCTCGAAATGTTCGTGCTCGACGACGGATGGTTCGGCAACAAATATCCGCGCAACGCCGCCAACGCCGGACTGGGCGACTGGCAGGTCAACCGGAAGAAACTCCCGGCAGGCATCGACGACATCGCCTCGTACGCACACCGCAAGGGGCTGAAATTCGGCATCTGGATCGAACCCGAAATGGTCAACCCCAAGAGCGAACTGGCCGAGAGGCATCCCGACTGGATCGTGCGCCCGCCGAAGCGCGAAGCGCCCGAAACCCGCAAACAATGGCTGCTGGACCTCTCGAACCCCGCCGTGCAGGACTTCGTCTTCGAGACGTTCGACAACACGATGAAGCTCTCGGACAAGATCGACTACATCAAGTGGGACGCCAACCGCAACGCCAACAACGTGGGTTCGGCCTACCTCCCCGCCGACGAACAGTCGCATTTCTGGATCGACTACGCGCAGGGATTCTATAAGGTGATGGAGCGCATCCGCGCCAAGTATCCCGACGTGCTGATCCAAGCCTGCGCCTCGGGCGGCGGCCGCGTGGAGTACGGGGCGCTCAAATATTTCGACGAGTTCTGGACCAGCGACAACACCGAAGCGTTGTCGAGGGCCCGCATCCAGTACGGCACGAGCCTCTTCTATCCGGCCGTGGCGATGGGTTCGCACGTCTCGGCCGTGCCCAACCACCAGACGGGCAACGTCACGCCGATCAAGTTCCGCTTCGACATGGCCTGCGCCGGACGCCTCGGCATGGAGCTCCAGCCCAAGCAGATGACCGACGCCGAGAAGGAGTTCGCGCGCCGCGCCATCGCCAGCTACAAGGAGTACCGCGACATCGTGATGCAAGGCGACCTCTACCGCATCAGCACGCCCTACGACGAGAGCGGATGCTACGGCGTGCTGTACGTCGCCAAAGACAAGCGGCAGGCCGTGCTGTTCGCTTACAGCCTGCGTTACCAGGGGCGTTCGCTGATCCCGAAATTCCGCCTCGACGGACTCGACCCCAAGACGGGATACACCGTGCGGGAGCTGAACGTCGATAAACCCCGCTTCTGGTTCGACGGAAAGACCCTCAGCGGAGAACTGCTCATGAACGCCGGCATCAATCCCCATCTGTCGAAGATATACGACAGCGCCGTATTCATCCTGAAAGCCAAGTGACGGGTCCATGAAACTGCGGAAGCCCATATTCCTGCTCCGAAGCCTGCTGTTGTCCGGCATGGCCGTGCTGACCGCCTGCGGCCGGAACGACACCGCCACGCTCGAAGGAGAACTGGACTATATGATCAGGAACAAGCGGCTTTTCGACGAAAAGAAGGAGGAGCGCATCGACGGATTCCGGCGGATGCTGTGTATGACCAGACTGACCCCGGAACAGGAGTACGCGATCAACGACAGTCTCAGCGAGGTTTTCTACAAATACCGGCTCGACTCCGCCATCCGCTACGGAGAACGCAATCTGGAACTCGCCCGCCGGCTCGGCGACCGGGAGCGCTGCGCCTCCGCCGCAATCCGGCTCGCGCGATTCTACTCCTCCCGCGGCGCCTGCATCGAGGCCCGGCAGCTGCTCGACTCGATCCGCAGGGAGCTGCCTCCCGGCTTTCTCGAACTCTATTACCGGACCTACATCTTCTTCTACGACTGCTACGGGGTCTTCTCCGGCTCCAGCCGGCCGACGAATAACCGGGCGGTTTACCGGGATTCGCTCCGGCGGCATCTCGGAATCCCGGCCAATACGTCCGAAACCAGGGAGCAGGCCGAACAACGGCTGCTGAACCAACTCACGCAGATACCGCCCGGAACCCCCGATTATGCCATGGTCGCCAACTCCCTGGGCAGCCATTACCGGGCGAACGGCGATGACTGGCTGGCGAAAAAATATTACACCCTCTCGGCGATCGCCGACATTCAGAACGCCACGAAGGAGAACGACGCGATACTCTCCCTGGCGAAAGTCTACTTCGATCACAAAGATTATTCACGGGCCTACAAATACACCCAGTCGGCCCTCGAAGACGCCCTTTGCAGCAACATGCAGTTCCGGATCGTGCGGATGACGGAACTCGCCTCGATCATCATCGCCTCGCACCAGGACAAAGAGGCCAAAACCAAGGTCAAGCTGCAACACTATCTGATCCTGATCAGCGTCCTTTCGGCGGTGCTCATCCTGCTGTTCGTATTCGTCTACAAGCAGGTGAGGAAGCTCTCGCGGGTGCGGAAAGAGCTCTCGGGGACCAATGCCGAACTCGCCCGGCTCAACATCGAGCTGAACGAGATCAACGAACAGCTCTCCGACGCCAACGCCGTCAAGGTGCAGTACATCGCCCGCTTCTTCGACCTCTGCTCGATGTACATCGACAAGATGGACAACTACCGCAAGTCGCTGAAAAAACTGGCGCAGGAGCGGCAGCCCGACGAACTCTACCGCCGGCTGAAATCGACCTCCATGCTCGAAAACGAGCAGGAGGAGCTTTTCCGGAATTTCGACGAAATCTTCCTGAACCTCTACCCGACCTTCATCGAGGAGTTCAACGAACTGCTGGTCGAGAGCGAGCGGATCACGCCGAAATCCGGGGATCTGCTGAACAAGGAGCTGCGCATCTATGCCCTGATCCGGCTGGGCATCACCGACAGCGTAAGGATCGCATCGTTTCTGCGCTGTTCGCTGAGCACGGTCTATAATTACCGGACCCGGATGAGAAACCGGGCCGCCGCCTCGCGGGAGGATTTCGAAAAAAAGGTCATGAAAATCGGAGGCATACACAGAAACGACGCGTGAAAAGTTACAGAATCACTACATTTTTTCGGCCCTTACGGAGTATCAACCGGCTGAAAAATAGCACTATGAATAAAAACAGGCACTACATTTTCAGGTATAGTTTTCCGAACCGATATTTATAAAGGCTATTTTTGTAAAGCAGACCGCCGATCTCGGGATTCGGGGGATTCTGCCAAGTTAATCAACCTTTACCAAACTACAAATGAACCCCATCAGAATCGGTTTGATCGGCCTCGGCCGAATGGGAGGATTTTTCCTCGAAGAACTCCGGAAGAGCGAAAAATGGGAGGTCGCCAGCATCTGCGACATATCGCCCGAATCGCGCGCCCGGGCCCGGGAACTCGCCCCGGAGGCGAAAGTGATCGCCGACGAACAGGAAATCTTCGACGATCCCACCATACAGGCCGTGGGACTGTTCGCCCTGGCCGACTCGCGGAAATCGCAGATCGAAAAGGCTTTCGCCAGCGGAAAACACGTCATTGCCGAAAAACCCATCTCCGACAACGTCGAAAACGAATGGAAAGCCGTGGAACTGGCTGAAAACACGCCGCTCTTCTCCACGGTCAACCTCTATCTGCGCAACTCCTGGTACCACAATACGATCAAGGATTTCATCGCCCAGGGCGAGATCGGCGAGCTGGCCATCATCCGGGTCTGCCACATGACCCCGGGACTGGCCCCCGGCGAAGGGCACGAGTTCGAAGGCCCGGCATTCCACGACTGCGGCATGCACTACGTGGACATCGCGCGCTGGTACGCCGGTTCGGAGTTCAAGACCTGGAACGCCCAGGCCGTGCGGATGTGGAACTACAAGGAGCCGTGGTGGCTCCAATGCCACGGCACGTTCAAGAACGGCGTGGTGTTCGACATCACCCAGGGGCACGTCTACGGACAGCTGGCCAAGGACCAGACGCACAACTCCTACATAGACATCATCGGCACGAAGGGCATCGCCCGCATGACCCACGACTTCAAGACCGCGATCGTCGAACTCCACGGCGTGACGCAAACTCACCGGCTCATACAGCCCTACGGCGGCAAAAACATCGACGTGCTGTGCAAACTCTTCGCCGAGTCGATCGAAACGGGCCGCCGCAGCCCGTCGCTCCCCACGTTCCGCGATGCGGCGAAGGCTTCGGAATACGCCTGGCGGTTCCTGCAGGACGCCCGCAAACACGACCTGCCGGCCATCGGCGAGCTGGAGACGCTCCGGCAGATCCACGAACGCCGCCGCACGATGAAAAACGGATACGGCCTGCTCCGCAAACATGCCTGAACGACAAACGACAAGATCTGATTAAACCTCTAAAAAACTATCGACCATGAACAATCCACTATTTTTCGGCAACCTGGGTGCCGGCGAGATCATCGTCATCGCGCTCATCGTCCTGCTGCTTTTCGGCGGTAAAAAGATCCCCGAGCTCATGAAGGGAATCGGAAAGGGCGTCCGGAGCTTCAAGGAGGGGATGAACAATATCGAAAAGGATATCGAAAATCCCGACCCGGACCCCAAAGACAAGACCAATCACTAATCCAACCTTAAAATCTCTGAAACGATGTCAAACGAAATGTCGAGAAGAAAGTTCCTGAAAACAGGAGCTGCCGCCGCACTCGGTCTGGCGGTCGTGCCCAGCACGGTGTTAGGTAAAAAATTCGGCCACACCGCCCCCAGCGACAAGCTCAACATCCTGGGCGTGGGTATCGGAGGCCGCGGCGCCTCGGTGCTGAAAGGGCTCGAAAGCCAGAACATCATCGGCCTGTGCGACGTGGACTGGAAATACGCCGACCACGTGTTCAAGCGCTACCCGGCAGCCAAGAAGTACAACGACTACCGCAAGATGTACGACGAGCTGCTCAAATCGGCCGACGCCGTGATGGTCGCCACGGCCGACCACACGCACGCCATCATCGCCGCCGACGCCATCACGGCCGGCAAGCACGTCTACGTCGAAAAGCCGCTGACCCACACCGTCTACGAATCGCGCCTGCTGACCAAACTGGCCGACAAGCACAAGGTAGCCACCCAGATGGGCAACCAGGGAGCTTCGGGCGAGGGCGTCCGCAAGGTCTGCGAATGGATCTGGAACGGCGAGATCGGCGAGGTGCGCAAGGTGGAGACCTTCACCGACCGTCCGATCTGGCCGCAGGGACTGGCCCGTCCCGAGAACGACGAGCGCATTCCGAAGACGATGAACTGGGACGCCTTCATCGGTCCGGCCCCCTACCGGCCCTACAACTCGATCTATACGCCGTGGAACTTCCGCGGATGGTGGGACTTCGGCACCGGCGCCCTGGGCGACATGGCCTGCCACATCCTGCATCCGGTGTTCAAGGCCCTGAAGCTGGGCTCCCCGACCAAGGTTCAGGGCAGCTCGACGCTGCTTCTGAACGAATCCGCCCCCATGGCGCAGCGGGTGAAGTTCGTCTTCCCGGCCCGCGACAACATGCCGAAGGTGGCCATGCCGGAGGTCGAAGTGCACTGGTACGACGGCGGTCTGATGCCGGAGCGTCCCGAAGGGCTGCCCGCAGGCAAGGACCTGAACATGAGCGGCGGCGGCGCGATCTTCTACGGCACGAAAGATACGCTGATCTGCGGATGCTACGGCAAGGACCCCTACCTGGTTTCGGGCCGCGTGCCCGAGGCTCCGAAGGTGCTGCGCGAGATCACCGAATCGCACCAGATGGACTGGGTGCGCGCCTGCAAGGAGGACCCCGAATACCGCACGCCGAGCGCCTCGGACTTCAGCGCGGCCGGACCGTTCAACGAGATGGTCGTCATGGGCGTGCTGGCCGTGCGTCTGCAAAGCCTCAACCGGGAACTCGAATGGGACGGTGAAAACATGCGTTTCACGAACATTCCCGACGACGCCATGATCAAGACGGTCATCAAGGACGGTTTCCACATCAAGGACGGACACCCGACCTTCGACAAGACCTGGACCGATCCGGTCAACGCGCAGCAGTTCGCGCAGGAACTCATCAAACACACCTACCGCGACGGTTGGAAACTGCCCGACATGCCGCGCTGAACAAATTCGTAAAACCTAAAAAAACAGAAAGAATATGAAAAAGACCCTTTTATTCTCAGCTTGCGTGGCACTGACCGCGTCACTCGTATCGTGCGGAGGCCCCGGCGGCAAAGCGAAGACGGCCGGCGACGCTTCGGCCAAGGCGGAAAGCGAAACGCCCGCAGTTCCCGAATACACCGTCGTGGACAACGCGCAGGTGGACCTCGCGTCGTTCCCGCAGGACAAGGACGGCTACTACGTGATCTTCGACGGCAAGACGCTCAACGGCTGGCGCGGCTACGGCAAGGAGAACGTTCCTTCGCGCTGGACGATCGACGACGGCGCCATCAAGTTCAACGGCTCGGGCGGCGGCGAAGCCCAGACGGGCGAGGGCGGCGACCTGATCTTCGCCAAGAAGTTCAAGAACTTCGAACTGGAGATGGAATGGAAGGTCTCGAAGGGCGGCAACTCGGGCATCTTCTACCTGGCCCAGGAAGTTACGACCCAGAAGGACGGCAAGACCAAATACGAGCCGATCTACATCTCGTGCCCCGAGTACCAGGTGCTCGACAATGCGAACCACCCCGACGCCAAACTGGGCGTTGACGGCAACCGCCAGTCGGCATCGCTCTACGACATGATCCCGGCCGTTCCGCAGAACCAGAAGCCCTTCGGCGAATGGAACAAGGCCAAGATCATGGTTTACAAAGGCACGGTCGTACACGGACAGAACGACCAGAACGTCGTGGAGTACCACCTCTGGACGCCCCAGTGGACCGAGATGCTGGAGAACAGCAAGTTCAGCCCGAAGAAGTGGCCGCTGGCGTTCGAACTGCTCAACAATTGCGGCGGCGAGAACCACGAAGGCTACATCGGTCTTCAGGACCACGGCGACGACGTTTGGTTCCGCAACATCCGCATCAAGATCCTCGACTAATCTCCCGCGACCGTGAAGACCCGTTTTCTGACAACGGTTTGCGCACTTCTCACCCTGGCGGTGCTCCTCGGCGGATGCTCCGCCGGGGCGGAGAAGGCGCCGAAAAAGGAGGTCGGCATCCAGCTCTACTCCGTGCGGAGCTTGATCGGAGCCTTCGGCAACAATCAGGAGGACTACAAACCCGTGCTGAAACAGCTCGCCGACATGGGCTACACCTCGGTGGAGGCAGCCAGCTACAAGGATGGCAAAATCTACGGACAGACCCCCGAACAGTTCCGCAAGGACGTGGAGGAGGCCGGCATGAAGGTGCTCTCCACGCACTGCACGATCAATCTTTCGGACGAGGAGCTGGCCGCAGGCGACTTCTCGAAGGCCCTCGCATGGTGGGACGAGTGCATCGCGGCGCACAAGGCCGCCGGTGCGGAATACATCGTCGTCCCGTCGATGCGGAAGGTCTCGACGCTCGAAGAGCTGGCGACCTACTGCCGCTATTTCAACGAAATCGGCGCCCGCTGCAAGGCCGCCGGGCTGAAATTCGGCTACCACAACCACTCGCGCGAATTCGAGAAGATCGAGGACCGGGTGATGCTCGACTACATGATCGAGAACACCGATCCCGACAAGGTGCTGTTCGAAATGGATGTCTACTGGGCCGTGATGGGAAAGGCCAGCCCGGTGGACTATTTCAAGAAGTACCCGGGGCGGTTCAAGCTGCTGCACATCAAGGACCGCCGTGAGATCGGCCAAAGCGGGATGGTGGGATTCGACGCCATCTTCGCCAACGCGGAGACCGCCGGCGTCGAGAACATCATCGTCGAGATCGAGGGATCGAGCTACGACGACATCGTCCGCAGCGTCCGCGAGTGCATCGACTACCTGCTCGAAGCGCCCTTCGTCGAAGCCTCTTACGGGAAATAAACCGCGGCTGTCATGGAAGAAAAACAAATGACGTTCTGGGCGCACCTGGAAGACCTCCGCTGGAGCCTGATCCGCGTGGTGGCCGTGCTGCTCGTATTCGTGATAGTTTGTTTTTGCGCCATGCCCTATCTGTTCGACCACTTCGTGCTGGCACCGACCACCTCGGACTTTCCGCTCTACCGGTGGCTGTCGCAGATCAGCGGCTCGAACAACCCGCTGCTCCCGGATTTCAGCAACGACAACTACTCCGTGGAGATCATCAACATCAACGTCGCGTCGCAGTTCCTGACCCACATCAGCACGTCGTTCTGGTTCGCGCTGGTGCTGATGTTCCCCTACCTGATCTTCGAGATCTGGCGGTTCGTGCAGCCCGCGCTGTTCCGCGAAGAGCGCCGGAGCGTCGGACTGGCGTTCATCGGAGGCACGTTCATGTTCTTCCTCGGGTGCGCCGTGGGCTACATGCTCGTGTTCCCGTTCACGTTCCGCTTCCTCACGGAGTACCAGCTGAGCACGTCGATCGTCAACCAGATCTCGCTGACCTCCTACATGGGGAATTTCCTGATGCTGATATTCGTCATGGGGATCGTCTTCGAACTGCCGCTGCTGGCGTGGCTGCTCTCGAAAATGGGGCTGGTGACCAAGTCCTTCTTCCGGCAGTACCGCAAGCACGCCGTGGTCATCCTGCTGGTGCTGTCGGCGCTCATCACCCCCTCGGGCGACCCGTTCACGCTGATGGTCGTCTTCCTGCCGATCTACCTGCTCTACGAGCTCGGCATCAAATTTTCGAGGGACTGACCCCGACATCCGTTCTGCCGAAACCGGGATTTCCGCCGTGGAAATCCCGGTTTTTCATCTCTCCGGCAACGCCCGGACAGGCTGCGCCCGGCAAAATGCAGGCAAACTTGCGTTTGCTCCCGGCTTGCACTACTTTGGCTGCGCCTTAGACAGGCGGCACCTCGGCAAAATGCAAGCAAGCTTGCGTTTGCTCTCGGCTTGCACTATCTTTGCATCCAAAGACTTCCGAACATGATCGAACAAATCATCTCCCGACGACTCCGAATCGCCCTGCCGCAGGTGCAGGGCACCGTACGCCTGCTGCGCGACGGTGCGACGATCCCCTTCATCAGCCGCTACCGCAAGGAGGCGACCGGCTCGCTCGACGAAGTGCAGGTAGGTGCCGTCAAGGAGCAGCTGGAACGCCTCACCGAACTCGAATCCCGCCGCCAAACCATACTCACGACCATCGAAGAGCAGGGGAAACTGACTCCGGAGCTCCGCCGGCGCATCGAGGAGTGCTGGGACCCGGTGGAGCTGGAGGACCTCTACCTGCCCTACAAACCCAAACGCCGCACCCGCGCCACCGTGGCCCGCGAACGGGGGCTGGAACCGCTCGCCGACCTCGTCATGGCACAGCAAGCCCGCGACGCGGCACAGCAGGCCCGGCGTTACGTCTCGGCCGAGGTGCCGACCCCCGAAGACGCCCTCGCCGGGGCGTGCGACATCATCGCCGAACGCATCTCGGAGAACGAACAGGCCCGCAACGGCCTGCGCCGCACCTTCGCCCGCGAGGGCGTCGTGCACACGAAGGTCGTGAAGGGCAAGGAGGCCGAAGGAGCCAAATATTCCGACTATTTCGACGCCGCGACGCCGCTGCGCAGCATCTCGTCGCACCGGTTTCTGGCCATGCGCCGCGGAGCCGACGAAGGCGTGCTGAAGATCACGATCGACATCGACGCCGACCGCTGCATCGAAGGGCTTTGCCGCCAGTTCATCCGCCCCGGCTCGGCGACGCGCACGTGGATGGAGGCCGCGGCCGCGGATTCGTTCAAACGCCTCATGCGCCCCTCGATCGAGACCGAACAGCTGGCGGCGGCCAAGGAAAAGGCCGACGACGAAGCCATCCGGGTCTTCGCCGAGAACCTGCGGCAACTGCTGCTTTCGCCGCCGCTGGGACAGAAGCGCGTGATCGCCCTCGACCCCGGATTCCGCACGGGCTGCAAGGTCGTGGTGCTCGATTCGCAGGGCGGCCTGCTCCACAACACGACCGTCTATCCCCATGCGCCGCAGAACCGCTATGCCGAGGCCGCCGAAACCCTGAAAACGCTGGCCGCGAAGTACAAAACCGAGGCGTTCGCCGTCGGGGACGGCACGGCGGGCCGCGAGACCGAACAACTGGTCCGCGGACTGGGGCTTGCAGACGTCGAGATCTTCATGGTGAGCGAGGACGGCGCGTCGGTCTACTCGGCATCGGCCGCGGCCCGCGAGGAGTTTCCCGACCACGACGTGACGGTGCGCGGGGCCGTGAGCATCGGACGCCGCCTGATCGACCCCCTTTCGGAGTTGGTCAAGATCGACCCCAAGTCGATCGGCGTCGGACAGTATCAGCACAGCGTCGATCAGGGGAAACTGAAATCCCGGCTCGTCACGGTCGTGGAGAGCTGCGTCAACCGCGTCGGCGTGAACATCAACACTGCTTCGAAGCACATTCTGACCTACATTTCGGGGCTCGGCCCGGCGCTGGCGGAGAACATCGTGGCCTACCGCGCCGCGAACGGGGATTTCAAAAGCCGCCGGGAGCTGCTCAAAGTGCCGCGGCTGGGAGCCAGGGCTTTCGAACAGGCGGCCGGATTCCTGCGGGTCGTGGGCGGAACGAATCCGCTGGATAACAGTGCCGTACACCCCGAATCATACCACATCGCCGGGCGCATGGCCGCCGATGCGGGCGTCACCGTGGAGCAGCTGCTCGCGGACAAGGCCCTGCGCAAATCCATACGGCCCGAACGGTACGTGGACGGCGACGTGGGGCTGCCGACCGTGACGGACATCCTCGAAGCGCTCGACAAGCAGGGCCTCGACCCGCGGGAGCAGTTGCAGGTCTTCGCGTTCGATCCCAACGTGCACACGATCGACGACCTGCGCCCGGGGATGCAGCTGCCGGGCATCGTGACGAACATCACGGCGTTCGGGGCTTTCGTGGACATCGGCGTCAAGCAGGACGGACTGGTCCACATCTCGCAGCTGGCCGACCGCTACGTCGCCTCCCCGGCCGACGTGGTGCACCTGGGACAGCACGTCGAAGTGCGGGTGACGGGCATCGACACCGTCCGCGGACGCATTTCGCTGACCATGCGCAGGGACGGTTAGGCGACACGCCCCGCCGGCTTACGGCCGTTCGCTCAGCTCTTTATAAAGCTCCATCCTCAGTTCGCAGCAGTTTTCGATTATTCCGGCCGCCTGCTGAACGCGGTCCATATGCATCTCCATTTCCTGCGGAGCCATACGGAATTCGGCGCTGTAGGGCGTTTTCATCAATACCTCCTTCAGCCGCGGCAGCGTGAAGATGTTTTCGATATGGTTGTCGTCGAACACGAGCATCAGTTTGGCCGAAAGCGTCCGCATCCGGTCGTGCATCACCACCGGATCGTGGATGTCGAACTCCTGCCCGTGATAGACCCAGTAGAGCGTGTGGTAGAAATAGACCGCGGCCTGCGCCGTGAACTGCGCCGCCAGACGCACGTTGCGGCCCTCGACCAGGGCGTTCTGCGCCTGCTCGAGCAGGTCGCCGCCGAGCGTGCGGAACGTGTCGAAATGGAACCGCGCATCCGCATACGCCTTTGCAAAGTCGATCGGACGCTTCGGACGGCGGAAACGGCAGTGGTCGCTGCAATAGAGCAGTTCGCCCTCGCTGTGGGCGAAATAGAGGAACGGAGTCCGGTTCGATTCGACGCAGTTCAACGGCAGGATGTAGAGATCGATGTAAGCGATCTTTCGCAGGCGGGGCGGCATTTTGCAGCGCAGAATGCGTTTGGCCTGAATCCAGTCGTATTCCGGCGTATCGCGCACCACGACGAGCAGGTCGTAGGCCGCGGCATCGCTGTGCGGCGTGCCGCCGACCAGTTTCCCGAACAGCAGGATATATTCGGGCTTGAAATAGCCGTCGGTGAGGATGCGGACGATCTGCGCGGCTTCGGCGGGATCGTAAAGTCGTTCGGCAGGCTGTTCCTGCACGGAGTTTTGATTCGTTTCCATGTGATTGATTGTTGAAAATTGAACATAATGAGGGCTGTCCTTATCGTGCGGCATCGCACGATAAAGAAAATAACAGTTTGATCAGCAATCAGTTGCTAATCGGGCGGATGGAAACGGAAACGAATCGGGAGGTTGCACGGCGGAAACCGCCTGCGGCTGGCCTTGCGGCGTGTCTGCGTCGGAACGCAGACGATGTGTAGTGTTCGCATAAAAACAAAAAATGCGCAGCTGCGAACACTACACATTCACCCTTTCAGGCTACCGCAAGGTGCCGTTCGCGGGTCGCTAAACCCCAACGACTCTGCGCACATTTTTAAGGAATGCCTTGGGTAGCATACCTAAAAGGGTTGTAAACATGTAGTATTCGCAGGAGCAAAGATAGAAAATGTTTGAATAGCCTGCAAATAAAAAAGAAAAAGGGGACCGCCGTCAATCGGCAGTCCCTAAAAACCAGAGGTCTGAAGCGGACGCCATAAAAACTAATTAGTTCTAATCTATTCTAATCTTATTTAATCTGTATTTCAATATATTATATCGAAATTTTATTAATTGCGAGGTCTGTGGATTTTAGAAAAATCCGTCGATGTATGACAAATGTATTACAAAATGATTACATTTGCAGCAGATAATATCGACGATTATGGCAACTTTTTGTTATCGCATCCGCTCTACGCAGAGAAATAAGTTAGTCAAGGTTCAAATACTGTTTACGGTCGGGCGTGGAAACCAGTTCTACGTCGATAGTCAGTATTTGGTTTTGACTGATGCGTGGGATAGTAAGCGGCAGTCGGTCAAAAGTCGCTATGCCTTTACGGATGATTTCACCGAACAGCAGGGACGCGAACTGATGAAGAATCTGTCGGAGCTGCGCAGCTTCATCCTCGGCGAAATGGCGAAAGACCCCGAACACGCGATGACGAAACCGAAGCTGGAAAAGATCGTTTACAACTTCCACCACCCGCGCAGCATGTCCGGCGGTCGCGGCATACGCAGTCGGGAGTCGCTGACCGACTATATCGCCCGCTATACGCGCGAAATGGAGGACGGAACACGGCTCAACATCCATAAACTGCGCTACGGCGCATCGACGATTAAGAACTATAAGGGGTTTATCATTCAATTCGACGAGTTCTGCAAGGCGAAGCGGAAGCGATTCGATTTCGGCGATATCGACCTGAAATTCTACGACGATTTCGTGGCGTGGTTCACGGCGAAGGACTACTCGATCAACACCATCGGCCGCCACGTCAAGGAGCTGAAGATTATCATGCGGGCGGCACGCGAAGAGGGGCTGCACGACAACGGTCTGATTGAAAGCCGCAAATTCCGCGTGTTGACTGCCGATGTCGAGAATATCTATTTGACCGAATCGGAGATTCGAGCTATTGCCGACCTCGACTTGTCGGGCAATAGGCACAAGGACGTTGCCCGTGATGTTTTTCTGGTCGGCTGTTATACGGCGCAGCGGTTCAGCGACTACTCGACTATCAACGAAGGCAATATCCGCACGCTGGAAAGCGGGCAGCGGGTCATCGACCTCAAACAGCAAAAGACGGGCAATCACGTCGTCATCCCCGTTCGTCCCGAATTGCAGGCGATACTGGACAAATACGAGAACCGGCTGCCGAAGTCATACGAACAGAAAGTGAACAAATTCATCAAGGAGGTCGCTCGTGAGGCAGGCATCACGGAAAAGATAGAAGTTTCATACATCGAGAACGGAGAAAAGAAGACGCATCTGGTCGACAAATGCGATTTGGTAAAGACCCACACAGCACGCCGCAGCGGAGCAACGAATATGTATCTGGCAGGCATCCCGACCATCGCTATCATGAAAATCACGGGCCACAAGACCGAAAAAGAGTTCATGAAATACATCAAGATTACGGAAGAGCAGACCGCCATGGAGTTGATGAATCATCCGTATTTCAGCGGCCGGTAGAGGAAATGTTACCGCCGTAAATTTTACGACGGTAACAAAACATCAGGCAAATTCCGGCACGGACGATTGCCACTTCGATTATTTGCGAATAATTTGTAACTTTACAGGAAATTAGAAACATATGACGATTGAAGAATTAACAAACATACTCGATTCATTGCTGACCCTGCCTGCGGAAACGGAAGTGGTGGAGTTCAAGAGAGCATCAAACGGGTTCGGAGATCAGGAGCTGGGACAATACTTTTCAGCATTAAGCAACGAAGCCAACCTGAAAGGCAAGCCGTGCGCGTGGCTGGTCTTCGGTGTTGAGAACGATACACACGAGGTTGTCGGAAGCCAATACAAGAATAGCCGTCCGGCACTCGATGCGATGAAGAAAAAGATCGCCGATCAGACTGCGGGCCGCCATACGTTCGTCGAAATACACGAGTTGCGGTATACGAACGGCAAAAGAGTTGTGATGTTCGAAATACCGCCTGCTCCGCAGGGTATTCCGATCGACTATCAAGGCCATTATTACGGTCGTGACGGGGAATCCTTGCAGGCGTTGAGTATGGAAAAAATCGAAAGAATCAGAAATCAGGTTCGCTTGAGGGATTGGAGCGCGGAAATAATCGAAAACGCCTCATTGGAGGACTTGGATTCGACGGCCATTGCCAAAGCAAGGGTGTTGTACACGAACGCCCACAAGGACAAGGCCGAGGAGATTGCATCGTGGGATGACACGACCTTTCTGAATAAGGTGAAACTGACAATCCGAGGAAAAATTACCCATACGGCTATCGTGTTGCTCGGCAAAGAGGAGAGCGAGCATCTGATCTCTCCGGCGGTCGCCAAAATCAAATGGATTTTGCGCGGGCGGGATAATATCGAGCGCGACTATATGATTACCTCCTGTCCATTTATTTTGGCCGTCGACAGAATATACGACAAGATTCGCAATCTGAAATACCGCTACATCAATCCGGAATATAAAACGCTCTTCCCCGAAGAGATCGACACCTATGAGCCGTATGTCATTCGCGAGGCATTGAACAACGCTATCGCCCATCAGGATTACACACTCGGCGGCCAGATCAACGTGGTGGAATACGACGACAAGCTGGTATTTTCGAACAAAGGAGCGTTTATTCCGGGCAATATCGAACGGGTACTCGTCAGTGATGCTCCCGAAGAGCAATACAGAAATCAATTTCTGGCAACAGCCATGGTAGGCCTGCAAATGGTCGATACGATCGGTAGCGGCATTCGCAAAATGTACAATTACCAAAGACAACGGCTGTTTCCTCTGCCGGATTACAATTTGGCCGACAATCGCGTCGAAGTTACCATAACGGGCAAAATCATAGATATGAATTATGCCAACATTCTGGCAGGAAATACCGATTTGAATCTGCTCGATATCGAGTTGCTGAACCGCGTGCAGTTGGGAAAACCATTGTCCGACGACGAAATTGCCCGATTAAGAAGCAAACATCTGATTGAAGGCCGCAAGCCCAAAGTCTATATTGCGAAACATATCGCCCAAAAAGTCGGTCAAAAGATTGAGTATTCGGAGCACAAAGGACTTGGCAATAAAAGTTGTGAGGAATTATTATTGACGGCATTGCGTGACCACAAATCATTGTCGCGCAAAGAGATCGACAAACTACTATGGAATCTCCTTTCCGATCTGCTTACTGACAGACAGAAAAAAGATAAGATTACGAATCTTTTGGCCAAGTTGAAAAGACAAGGCAAGATAAGAAATGAATCACAAGGTCCGAACTCAGATTGGTTTAATGTTTAATTTTTACACGCTTTTACACGCTTTTTTACATGCTTATTTATTTTGATTTTTTGTTTATGTATTGTGTGTTAGGTAATTAAAAGCGTGTAACATATAGGAGAGACCCCCCCCCTCCTTAAAAAATATAGACTATGCCCCGCCGTCGCAAAATAGAGATTAAGGCCTCCGAACTGGCGTGCTTCGACACGTTGGTCGAGGAATTGCGCTCCCGGCCGGAATTTGCGGACTTCGACCTTGCCAGTCTGCGCGTGTGGGCCTACGCGAGCTACGAACAAGAACTGAAAAACGTGGACAAAGCGATTCGGCATCTTGACCGCTGGCTGTATATCCACAAGGATCAAAACGAGTTGCCGGCATTCGACGGCGGGCGGTTGATGAACAAAACGGAATTGGCCACCGCATTGGGTATCACCCGCCCGACGCTCTACCGCTGGTTAGGCAGCAAATGGTTCGAAGGCTGTCGCGACGAACGCATGCTACGGGATGAATATTACTCTTCATCGGCTGTTCGCGAAGCTCTGCAAAGGTATTTTTCCAGAGAACAAAGCGAATAATTCAGCAACCCGACAAACCTTTTCGCAGGGAGCACATACCGTTGTTCCCTGTTTTTTATGATTTTTTAATCACTTTACACGCCGGTATCTTATTGCGCAAATCGCCGCAATTTATGGAAATCCGCCTTCGAAAAACAGAATAGCTGCATGCGGATTGTCCTCACTTGACATCGTATGTCTTCGAAGTGTCTCCGCTCTGTAACACAATTACTTATTTTAGATAGTTCCGATAAACCCATTCCTTTGCAGCATTAAATCGCAAGAATTATGGCAAAGGAAATCTATCTGAACGGCATGACTGCCGACCAACTCTCGGAGATGATCCGTGAGTCCCTGCGCAACGAGTTGCAACAACTGCGTTCTGCACACCCGAAAACCGACACTAAGTATCTCACGCGGCACGAAACCGCCCGCCGTCTGCGCATTTCGCTCGTGACACTCACCGACTGGGTGAATCGCGGTAAAATCTGTGCCCACAAAATCGGAGGGCGCGTTCTGTTCCGCGACAGCGACGTCGAAGCTGCCTTAAAACGAATCGTTCCCATTAAATAATCATTCAGTGAAAGAATAAATATTTCTCCTTTCACCGGAAAATAGACTGCTATGAAAACGATTCAAGATATCAAGCGCCTTCCCATTCGAGCCTATCTTGCCGAACGGGGCTTGCACCCGACCAAAGACAATCCGCGATACGGCCTTTATCTTTCACCGCTGCGCGAAGAACGGACGCCGAGTTTCAAGGTGGACTACCTGCAGAACCTATGGTATGACTTCGGGCTGGGCACGGGCGGTTCGATTATCGACCTTGTGATGCGGCTGGAACGGTGCGATTTCACGCGAGCCATCCGGTTGCTCAGCGACGGAGACAGGACTCCGATTCCCGCGCCCGTATCGTCATCGGTTGCGCTGCCAGCCTCCACGCTTCGCATCCTTTTCGACATGCCGCTCCGGCATCCGGCATTACTCGGTTATCTTTCATCGCGGGGAATATACCCGAATATGGCCTTCAGTTATTGTCGGGAAGTACACTATGCAATCAACGGCAGGGAGTATTTTGCTGTCGGATTCCGCAATGATGCCGGAGGCTGGGAACTGCGCTCCGAACGCTTCAAGGGCAGTGTGTCGCCCAAGTACATCACGACAATCGACAACCGTTCCGATACTGTCGTCGCATTCGAGGGTTTTATGGATTTTCTCGCCTACCTCTCGATGGAAAAGCGACTGCAACCCGATGCCGCAGTGCTGAACTCGGTCGTCAACCTGCCGAAAGCGATTCCGTTCCTTGAACGGCATTCGACGATTCACGCGTTCTTCGACAACGATGAAGCCGGGCGAAAAGCGACGACCGAGTTGAAGCGATTGTGTCCCGACAGCACCGTTATTGACCGGTCGAACCTTTATCGGAGACATACGGATTTGAACGAGTATTGGCAGACGAAACAGTCCCGGCCGCATATCGCACCCAAACGCAAGCGAGGTATGAAAATGTAGTAAGGCAAGTTTGTGTTTTTGTAGTACAAAAACGTACCGCCGAACCTCGGTGGCAACATCCCGCTGGTCTATTAACACGAAATCACCCCATGAAGCAAATGCCGATTTACAAAGGCGGACGACCTGCCATAAGCGAGGGGCGCCGCAAGAAATACCTGCTATCGTTACGGCTTGATGCCGAACATTACTTCAAGCTGAAAGCGCTTGTCCGCACCTCCGGTCATGGAACAGCCGAAGTTCTCCGCCAGTTGATCGCTGCCGGTCGGGTGCGTGAGCGTCTCCGCCGCGAACATCTCGACTTCATGGCCCAACTCAAAGGCATGGCCCGCAATCTGAACCAACTTACACGACTTGCCCACACGAAAGGATTTATGGGGATAGCATCTCGTCATGCGGCGATTGTCTCGGGTATTGAATCCCTGTTAAAGATTCTTCGCGATGATCGGTAAAATCATCGCCGGATCGTCATTCGCCGGAACGGTCGGATATGTAATGAAAGAACAATCACGAATATTGGCTGCCGAGGGTATTACTCCGTCCGATGTTCGGGATATGGTGCAAGACTTCAAAGACCAAACGCTGCTGAATCCGCGCATCAAAAATGCCGTCGGGCATATCTCCCTTTCGTTTTCTCCGAAAGATACACCGCGCATGACCGATGCGCTGATGACGCAGATCGCCAAAGAGTATATGCAGAAGATGGGTATTACCGACACGCAGTATCTGCTGGTGCGCCATCTCGACCAACCGCATCCGCATTGCCATTTGGTCTATAATCGAGTGGGAAATGACGGACAGACCATTTCGGACAAAAACATCAAAATCCGCAATGCAAGAGTCTGTCGGGCGTTGACCGAGAAATACGGGTTACATCTTGCACCGGGAAAAGAATCGGTGCGGCAGGAACGCCTGCGAGAACCCGACAAAACCAAGTATGAAATATACGATGCAATCAAAACGAGTTTACCCGATTGTCGTAATTGGGGCGATTTGGAACTGCGATTGAAAAAGCAAGGTGTTGCTATGCGTTATAAGTCTTGCGGTTCGACCGACAGAAAACAAGGGGTATTGTTCAGCAAAAACGGCTTTGAGTTCTCCGGCTCGAAAATCGACCGACAATTCAGCTACTCAAAGCTGAATCGATACTTTACGCAGGTACAGCAACAACCCCTGCATCGAATCACCCTTGCAAAGAACTTTAATACTGCTATTGGTAATTATCGGTCGGCATTCACCAATCTGTTCAGCAACGCAGGCGGCAGTGGGAGCAAAGGTCAAGCCGACAATAGTACAGTGAATTTCGGCGGCAATATTGGTGCATTGCCGCTGCCTCCTCATGATTCGCCCGTCGGATTGTCCGCCGCCCAACTGCAACGCAAACCCGGCGAAAGCCCCGAAGAACATATTGCTCGCATCACAGCTCTATTAAATACCGCCGCCGAAGCAATGGCGATTGTCGACATGGAGCGGAAACGCCGCCTGCGCGAACACAAAACCAGAATGAAATTATAATCCTAAAAAACAACTATGAAAGAATCCAATATGATGTCCTATGAAATGTACGAAGACTTCAAAGAAACAATGGTCAAAACCATCAGAACCGAAATATCGGACAAGAATCGCCAACCTACCGATAACAACCTGCCGCAACGAATCGAGCAAATCGTTCGGACCGAACAAGAGCAGTTTCGAACAATAATAACCCAGCTTGCCGGACGATTGGATAGTATCGAGCGGGGCAGCGCAAAAACGCAGGCTGGCATAGATAACCTGCAATCGTCGATAAATGCAATAGAAATCCCCACCGAACTACCACCGAGAATAACACAACACCGAATAACTTTCTGTTCCGAATCCCCATTCGCCCTTTATTTGGTACTGTTCCTTTTCATAAGCTGCATGATCTTGTCGTCGGCACTCTATTTCGCCACCAGACCGAACTATGACCGCATCGACAACGACCTGAAATACCGCTACATCAAAATGAAAGGCGAAGCGACACCCGAACGCATCGCCGAACTGGAAGAAGTCTTCGAGCTAAATCGCGACAACGCAAAAATCCGCCAGATGAAAAGAGATGTCGAAGAATATGAACAGACCATCCGACAGAAAATCGTACTCGAAGAACAAGCAAGAAGAAAAGCTGGAGAGGCCCAAAATTTAACAGATAAAGCCAACTCGATAAAAAAGAAATAATTATGCAGAGTGTTCACAACTTGTGGTTGCGTGACAACCAAATAATTTACTATATTTGTACTTAATTGGGTATATTGTAAACGCTGCGAAAACGATATGAGTCGAGAAAAACAGATAGAAGAAAGTTTTATTCGGAAGCTGACCGAACAGTTAAAATATATCTATCGTGATGATATTCATGACAGAAACTCCCTCGTTGCCAATTTTAGGCAAAAATTCGAGGCATTGAATCGTGTGAAATTGTCCGATTCGGAATTCGATCGGCTGCTCGAAGAGATCATCAATCCCGATATTTTTACATCATCCAAAAGATTGCGCGAGCGAAACACATTCACCCGCGAAGACGGAACTCCATTGCAATACACACTGGTCAACATCAAGGACTGGTGCAAGAACGATTACGAAGTAATCAACCAACTGCGAATGAATACCGATAACAGCCATCATCGTTATGATGTCATACTGCTGATCAACGGTATTCCGGTTGTGCAGGTTGAGTTGAAAGCCTACGACGTTAGTCCACGGCGTGCCATGCAGCAAATCGTGGATTACAAAAACGATCCAGGAAACGGCTACACGAAGTCCTTGCTTTGTTTCATTCAGTTATTCGTTGTCAGCAACCAGACTAATACGTATTATTTCACAAATAATAACAACCAGCATTTCTCGTTCAATGCCGACGAACAATTTCTTCCGGTGTATCAGTACGCGACGGAACGAAATACGAAAATAACCAACCTCGACGCCTTTTCGAGTGCCGTGCTTGCCAAATGCGAACTCGGCAAGATGATAAGCCTTTATATGGTATTGATCGCGAGCGAGCAAAAGCTGTTGATTATGCGTCCGTATCAGATTTATGCCGTAAAGGCGATTATGGATTGCGTGCATCAAAACCGCGGAAATGGCTATATCTGGCACACGACGGGCAGCGGTAAGACGCTCACTTCGTTCAAGGCTTCCACCCTGATGAAAGACAATCCGGATATCGACAAATGCCTGTTCGTTGTGGATCGGAAAGATTTGGATCGTCAAACCCGCGAAGAATTCAACCGGTTTCAGGAAAATTGCGTTGAGGAGAATACCAATACGGAAACACTGGTTCGACGGATGCTGTCGGACGATTATGCCGACAAGGTAATTGTAACAACCATCCAGAAACTGGGCATCGCCCTCGATCCGAAGCATAAAAAGAACTACCAAGAACGCTTGCAACCGTTGAGAAATAAACGATTCGTATTTATTTTCGACGAATGCCACCGCTCCCAGTTCGGACGTAATCACAAGGCGATAAAGGAGTTTTTTCCGAACTCCCAACTCTTCGGTTTTACGGGTACGCCTATCTTCGAACAAAATTCGACGTTCACACAAGTCGACGGCGAACAGGGTTCTTATAAAACGACGGCCGATATTTTCGAGAAGGAGTTGCACGCCTATACGATTACCCATGCTATCGACGACAAAAACGTATTGCGGTTTCACATAGATTATTTCAAGCCCGATGGCGAGAATCTGCAAAGCGGCAGTACGATTACCAAACGGGCGATTGTGGAGGCTATATTAAGCCGTCACGATGCAGCTACGGACTCTCGCCGGTTCAATGCCATCATGGCAGCCGGCAGGATAGACGATGCTATCGAATATTATAGTTTGTTCAAGACGGTTCAGCAGGAGCGGCAAACCGAAAATCCCGAATACGAACCATTGAATATTACTTGTGTTTTTTCGCCTCCGGCCGAAGGCAACAAGGATATACAACAGATTCAGGAGGATTTGCCACAGGAGCGTTTTGACAACCAGACAGATCCCGACAAGAAGAAAGCCGCTTTGGCGCGTATTATCGACGATTACAACCGTCAATACGGGACAAATCATGCGATTGCGGAGTTCGACGCCTACTATCAGGATATTCAAGGACGTATCAAGTCGCAGAAATACAGCAACCGCGATGTCCCGCACAAGGACAAGATAGATATTACCATCGTTGTCGATATGCTGCTGACCGGCTTCGATTCCAAGTATCTCAACACGCTATATGTCGACAAGAATCTGAAATATCACGGGTTGATTCAGGCTTTTTCGCGCACGAACCGCATTTTGAACGATACGAAACCTTACGGTAATATTCTCGATTTTCGGGGGTTGGAAACTGCTGTTGATGAAGCGATCGCCCTTTTCTCCGGAGAGAAAACCGAGGACGACCCCAAACGCATCTGGCTGGTCGATCCTGCGCCGAAAGTTATCGAGAAATACGAAGAGGCCATCTCCAAACTGGATGCGTTCATGCAGTCGCACGGTTTGGAGTGCAAGCCCGAAGAGGTCAGCAACCTTCGCGGCGACGAGGCGCGTGCCGGTTTTATCAACTGTTTCAAAGAGGTTCAGCGGTTTCGGACACAGTTGGAGCAGTATACGGATATCCAGTCGGACGACAAAGTCCGAATCGAATCGTTGTTGCCCGAAGATGCACTTCGTGCATTCAGAGGCATGTATCTTGACACTGCCCGACAGTTGAAAAAGCGACGCGAGAAGCGAGGCGGCGAACCGGTAAATCCGCAAATCGAGGAGCTCGATTTCGAATTCGTTCTCTTCGCATCGGCAATCATCGACTACGACTACATCATGGGTCTTATCGCCCGATATACCAATCGCAGCACAACCCAGAAACGGATTACAAAAGAACAGCTTATTGCATTGGTCGCATCGAGTGCGAATTTGATGGAGGAGAAAGAGGACATCGTCGCCTACATCAACAGCCTTGACGAGATCAACGGTAAAACAGAGCAGGAGATTAAGAACGGCTACGAGCTTTTCAAAGCGGAGAAATACAAAAACGAAATTACGGCCATCGCTGCTAAATACGGATTGGAGTTTTCTGCCTTGGATGCGTTCGTCCGGGAGATCGTCGAACGCGAAATCTTCGACGGTGAAAAACTCGGCGATTTGCTCGCTCCGCTCGGTTTGGGTTGGAGAGAGCGCACCAAAAAGGAGTTGGCATTGATGGACGATCTTGTTCCCATGTTGAAACGACTGGCCGACGGCCACGAAATATCAGGACTTTCGGCTTATGAAGACTAACGAAAAAGATACCCGACAGGGAGTTGTCCCGGCCTTGCGGTTTCCGGAGTTCAACAATTATTATTGGGATATTAAAGAGTTGTATAAAATTGCGACTCTAATTAAGGAAAGAGCAAGAAACGGCAACTACATACCAATGAGTGTTACATCTGGTGTTGGATTAGTTCCTCAAAAAGAAAAGTTTGGGCGTGATATCTCAGGAAATCAATATAGCAGTTATTTTGTTATAAGGAAAGGGGACTTTGCGTATAACAAGAGTGCAACGAGTCTATATCCGGAAGGATATATTTCCATGCTCAAAAATTTTGAAACAGCCGCTGTCCCTAATAGCATATTTACTTGTTTTAAAATAAGCCGAGAAAAAGTATTACCTGAATATCTTAATTACTTATTTGAAAATAATTACCACGGGAAATGGCTTCGTAAGTTTATTGAGGTTGGAGCACGTGCTCATGGATCTTTAAGTATTGACACAAAAAAACTTTTTGAACTTCCAATAGTATTTCCATCAATAAGCGAGCAACAAAAAATTGCTGAATGTTTGTCTTCGATCGACAACTTGATAAAGGCTGCGGAGCATAAAATCGACGAACTGAAAGCCCATAAAAAGGGCTTGATGCAGCAACTATTCCCCGCCGAGGGAAAAACTATCCCTGCTCTTCGTTTCCACGAATTTCGAAATGCAGGAGAATGGGATGTAATAGAATTAGGGAAACTTGCATCACGCGTAATCAAGAAAAACAGATTGGGATATATTAGTAAAGTTTTAACAAATTCCGCAGCAGGTGGTGTATTAGACCAAGCAAAATATTTCGACCGAAATATTGTAAGCGAAAACAACTTGCATAACTATTATGTTATTGAAAATGGTGATTATGTTTATAATCCTCGTGTATCCGCATCTGCTCCAGTCGGCCCAATTTCAAAAAATTATATAGGCCAAGGGGTAATGTCGCCTCTATATACAATTTTCCGATTTCACAACACTGAAAATGAATTTTATAATCAATATTTTAAAACAAAATATTGGCATAAGTATTTGAAAAATGTTGCTAATCAAGGAGCACGATTCGACAGAATGAATATCACTACTGATGATTTTATGAATATGCCGCTCCCGGCTCCGGCTCAAGCTGAACAGCAAAAAATTGCCGATTGCCTCTCTTCTGTGGACGATTTGATTATGGCCCAAGCGAATCGACTCGAAATCCTCAGAAGCCACAAAAAGGGGCTGATGCAGCAACTATTCCCGAACATAGATGAATGTTAGCATGGAACAATTAGCAACAAAAATAGCCAAACTAAAAAAGAACATTGTTCTTATATACGCATTCAACGGAACAGGAAAAACACGCTTATCCGTTGCCTATAAAAACATTACAAAGAAAAACAACAAAGGCAATCATGCCGGTGTCTATTACAATGCATACAGCGAAGACCTATTTGTGTGGGATAATGACGAGGAGCACGACGGGCAGAATATCCGATTGATGATTCAATCCAGTACACTCAATCAATACCATCAGTTATTCGACGAAGATAAATTAAGAGAACATTTAACGCCTTATAAGCCTAAATTCGATTTCCGATTTCATCTTTACGATGATGCCGCACAAGGCATTGAGTATGTACAATTCTTCGTAAAAAAAGATGAACAGGCAAAAGAGGAAAATGCACAAGAAAATGAGGATATCTCTATCAAAATCTCGCGAGGCGAGCAACAGATATTTATCTGGTGTTTCTTTCTTGCCTTATTCGATATAGACGGATTGACGGGTGAAGGAAAGCAGTCGCAGCACTTCTTTATCGACGACCCGGTTTCAAGTCTGGACGACCATAATATTTTCATTACGGTTTCCTCGATTATGGATCTGATCGATCGTCATTTCAAAAATAGAAAGATCATTATTACGACACACCATATCGGACTATTTTCAATTTTATGCGATTGGCTCAAAAAAGGCGAAAAGGCCAGCTCGTATAGGGATTATTTGCAGCTGTATATCTTGAAAAAGGATGGTGAGAATGTCGATTTTCACAGTCCGAGTAACGAGGTGTTCCTCTATCATCTGGAGTTGCTTCAGGTCCTCAAAAAAGCATTCGACGATGATCGAATCTATGCGTATCATTTCGCATTATTACGGCAGATTTTGGAGAACATAGCATCGTTTTTGGGTGTCGGTAGGTTTGCATATGTTTTGGAACAAATCGGGCTGACTGATACGGACGAAATCGCCCGCATTGTCAATACGCTATCTCATAAAACTGTTTTCAGGTACGAAGCAAAAGAGTTAGTTCCAGACAATAAAGAGCTGTTCAAAAAGATTTTCGATGGAATTATAACTAAATATAACTTTGTATTGCACGCATAATTATGACCGCTATAGAACAACAAAAATTAGGTAAAGCCCTATGGGGAATCGCCGATAAACTGCGCGGAGCGATGAACGCGGACGATTTCCGCGACTATATGCTTTCTTTCCTGTTTTTACGCTATCTTTCAGATAATTATGAAGATGCCGTAAAAAAAGAGCTCGGATCGGATTACCCCGAATTACCCGATACGGATTCAGCCGAAAATAGGATTTCGACGCCGTTGCAAATCTGGTACGACGAAAACCCCGGCGATATCGTGGATTTCGAAAAACAGATGCGGCGCAAGATTCATTATGTAATCGAGCCGAAATATTTATGGAAGAACATCTACGAACTGGCCCGTACGCAGAGCAACGATTTGTTGCAAACGCTGCAGGACGGATTCAAATACATTGAGAACGAATCGTTCGAAAGTACTTTCCAGGGATTGTTTTCGGAGATCAATCTGAATTCGGAGAAGTTAGGAAAGAATTACACCGAGCGTAACGAAAAATTATGCTTGATTATCAAAAAAATTGCAGAAGGCATCGCAGAATTTTCGAATGATTCCGATACTTTGGGCGATGCTTACGAGTATCTGATCGGTCAATTTGCAGCCGGCTCGGGAAAGAAAGCAGGGGAGTTTTACACTCCGCAGCAGGTGTCGACTATTCTGTCGAAAATCGTTACGTTGGACAGCCAGGACCCGACTACCGGCTCGAAATCAAGGATAGACAAAGTTCTCGACTTCGCCTGCGGCTCCGGATCACTGCTTTTGAATGTCCGCCATCAGATGGAAGGCACACGCGGTATAGGCAAGATTTACGGGCAGGAGAAGAATATCACGACTTATAACCTTGCCCGCATGAATATGCTGCTGCATGGGGTGAAAGATTCCGAGTTCGAGATATTTCACGGGGATACGCTTCTTAATGACTGGGATATATTGAACGAAATGAATCCTGCGAAAAAAATCGAATTCGACGCCATTGTCGCCAATCCGCCGTTCAGTTATCGTTGGGAACCGAAAGAGGAGTTGGCGAACGATTTCCGGTTCCGAAATTACGGCGTAGCCCCGAAATCGGCGGCAGATTTCGCCTTTTTATTGCATGGATTCCATTTCCTGCGGGAAGACGGTACGATGGCAATTATCCTGCCTCACGGCGTATTGTTCCGCGGTGGTGTAGAGAAGCAGATCAGAACCAAGTTGCTGAAAGACGGCCATCTTGATGCTGTAATCGGATTGCCTGCCAACCTCTTCTTCTCCACGGGTATTCCGGTTTGCATTCTGGTGCTGAAGAAGTGCAGAAAGTCCGAAGATGTGTTGTTTATCAATGCCAGTGGTAATGAAAATTACGTAAAAGATAAACGACAAAATCGTCTCAGAGATAGTGATATTCAAAAAATAGTAGATACTTATCAATTCCGCAAAGAAGAGCCGCGCTATTCCAAGCGGATTTCGTTGGAACGAATTGAACAAGAAGATTTCAATCTGAATATTACTCGGTATGTCAGTACGGCGCAAGAGGAGGAACCGATAGACCTGCAAAAAGTGAATGATGAACTGAAAGAGATTGCAAGGAGATCGAAAGATGCGTTAACTCGCCATAATGAATTCCTTAAAGAATTAGGATTACCGCCTATCGTTGATTAAGAGTAACTGCCCGCACCTTGAAGTGCGGGCGGTTACTTTATTTGTACGGCAGGTATTACAAATGTATGACAAAATAAAAAGAAAACCGCGTTGTAGATGCCTACAACGCGGTTTCTGTGAGGTCTGAAGCGGATTCGAACCGCTGTACAAGGTTTTGCAGACCTTTGCCTAGCCACTCGGCCATCAGACCATTATTTCCCGCATATGCCCCCTTCCTCGGCCAATCTCGAAATCCGGCCCGGAAAACGCTAACACCCAATTCCGGACGCATCGGGAGTGCAAATATACAAACATTTCTAATTTCTGCAAAACTTCCGCCCAACTTTGCGTTATTTCCCGGAGAAATTCTCGTTATTTCCCAAAATTCGTTACTTTTACCCATTGAAAAAACGTCATTCCATTCGCGTCCATGACCATCGAGGATATTGCCCTTCAAATGACTCCGGGCATCGGTCCGAAAGGTGCCGTGCATCTGCTGGAGCAATTCGGCGATGCGCGGAGCGTCTTCGCGGCCACCGCCGGCGAACTGACCGGCAAAGCGGAACTGCGGCCCGATCTGGTGCAGCAGATCGTCCGCCGGAAGGGCTTTTCCGCGGCTGAAAAGGAGCTCGCCTACTGCCGCCGCAACGGCATTGCGGCCATCGCCTCGACCGACCCGGAATACCCGCCGCTGCTGCGCGAAATCCCCGACTATCCCCACGTGATCTACGTCCGGGGCAGCGTCGAGGCCCTCTCGGCGCGGTGCGTTTCGGTCGTGGGGACGCGCGAGGCGACGCCCTATGGGCAAACGGCCTGCAACCGGATTGTCGAAGGGCTGGCGGAACGGGTTCCGGGGCTTTGCATCGTGAGCGGACTCGCTTTCGGCATCGACGTTGCGGCGCACCGGGCGGCCCTCGCGGCAGGCGTGCCGACCGTCGCGGTGCTGGCCAATCCGCTGCCCGGCGTAACGCCCGCACAGCATACGGATGTGGCGCGCGACATCCTCGCCCACGGAGGAGCGCTGGTCACGGAACTCCATTCGCAGTCGAAGCAGAACGGCAACTTCTACCTCGCCCGCAACCGCATCATCGCGGGGCTGAGCGCCGGATGTATCGTCGTCGAATCGCCGGACTCGGGCGGTTCGCTCTTCACGGCCCACTGCGCCGACGCGTACGACCGCACGGTGATGGCCGTGCCGGGGCGCATCACCGACCGGGCGTCGTCCGGCACGAACCACCTGATCCGCAACCGCAAGGCGCAGTTGGTGCTGACGGCCGACGACGTGGTGCGCGAACTGATGTGGGACCTCGGCGAAAACCCCTCCCGGCTGCGCCCGAAGCCCGCGACCCCGGAACTCACACCCGACGAAACCGGACTGCTGGGGTGTTTCCGCACCGACGATCCGCTTTCGGTCGAGGCCCTCGGAGAGCTCAGCGGGCTGAATCCCGGCGAACTGGCGACGCTGCTCGTGGGACTGGAGCTGGCCGGCGCCGTGCGGCAGCTGCCCGGAAACCGATACATGAAGCTATGAAACTGATCGACACCCATTCGCATCTCTACGACGAGGCGTTCGACCCCGACCGCGAAGAGGCTCTGGCACGCGCCGCGGCCGAAGGAGTCGAAACGCTGCTGCTGCCGGCCATCGACTCCGAAAGCCACGAAAGGCTCTTCGAACTCTGCCGCCGCCATCCGGAACGCTGCGTCCCGATGATGGGGCTGCATCCCACGTCGGTCAACGACAACCCCCGCTGGCGCGAGGAGCTGGCGTCGGTCGAACAATACCTGCAAACCCCGCCCGAGGGCATTCCGGCCTTCTGCGCCGTGGGCGAAATCGGGCTGGATTTCTATTGGAGCCGCGATTTCCGCGAGGAGCAGACCGAAGCCTTCCGCCGCCAGATCGAACTGGCCCTGCAATACGGACTGCCGATCGCCGTGCATACGCGCGATGCGTGGCCCGAGACCGTCGCCCTCGTGCGCGAATTCCGCGGCCGGGGGCTTCGGGGTGTCTTCCACGCCTATTCGGACGGCATCGAAACCTGCCGGGAACTCCGGGATCTGGGCGATTTCGTCTTCGGAATCGGCGGCGTGGTGACCTTCAAAAAAAGCCGGCTGGCCGAGGTCGTGCGCGACATGGAGCTGCGGGAGATCGTCCTCGAAACCGACTGCCCCTACCTGACGCCCGCACCCCACCGGGGCGAGCGCAACGAATCGGCCTACGTGCGCTACGTGTGCGAAAAAGTCGCCGAAATCAAGGGGCTGACGCCCGCGGAAGTGGCCACCGCGACGGCCGAAAATGCAAAACGAATCTTCAAAGGAATCTGACCCTATATGCGTTCATCCATCCTGATCATCTACACGGGCGGAACCATCGGCATGAAAACCGACGCCGTCACCGGGGCGCTGGTGCCCTTCGATTTCAGCGCCATTTACGACGAATTTCCCTCACTGAAACGCCTCAACGTAGACATCGACGTGCACACCGTGTCGCCCGTGATCGACTCGTCGAACGTCGAACCGGCCCACTGGATCGCCCTGGCCGAACTCATCCGCGACAACTACGCCCGTTACGACGGTTTCGTGGTGCTGCACGGCACCGACACCATGTCCTACACGGCCTCGGCGCTGAGTTTCATGCTCGAAAACCTCAGCAAACCGGTGGTTTTCACCGGGAGCCAGATCCCGATCGGCGTGTTGCGCACCGACGGGCGCGAGAACCTCATCACGGCCATCGAAATCGCCGGAGCGCATCTCGACGGCCGGCCCGTGGTTCCCGAAGTGTCGCTCTATTTCCAAAACCGGCTCTTCCGCGCCAACCGCACCACCAAGCGCAGCGCCGAGGCCCTGAGCGCCTTCCGGTCGTACAACTACCCGCCGCTGGCCGAAGTCGGGGTCAACATCGCCTACAACCGGCCGGCGATCCTGCGCCCCGCGGAGTTTTCGCAGGAGCTGCGCATCGCCACGAAGCTCTCCGGAGGCATCGAGCTCATCAAACTCTTCCCGGGAATGGGCGGGGAGATGCTGCGGGCCATGCTCTCGGCCCCCGGACTGCGGGCCGTGGTGCTCGAAACCTACGGCGCAGGCAACGCCCCCACCTCCGAATGGTTCATCCGCATCGTGCAGGAGGCCGTCGATCGCGGGATCATCATCCTCAACATCACGCAGTGCGGCGGCGGCCGGGTTTCGATGGAGCTCTACGAAACCGGACTGAAACTCCAGAAAACCGGGGTCCTGTGCGGCTACGACATGACCACCGAAGCCGCCGTCACCAAATTGATGTACGTGCTCGGGCTGGGACTCTCCGATGACGAAACGCGCGCAATGCTCCGCAAACCCCTGCGCGGAGAATTTACGGCGTGAGACGTTGCACGAAACGATTTTTTTTTCTATATTTCGCACTGCTAATGTATCCTTTCCGCAACGAAACACCAGCGGCAGCGGAGGCAGAAAGCGAGGCAAACGATTGAACTGCAAACGATTGAGCGAATTCGGGATGAATTGTCCGGGATTCGGTCGCACGTGCGGAAACAGTCCGCAGGAGGCGTTCCGAATTACGAAAGGCCCCCGCAGGAGTCGTAAAAGACAAAAAAAATGAATTTTTTACAAAAAAATAAGCAACAGTAAGAACCGACCGAATCGCGGAACGGCCGCGAGGGGAAGAAACCAAAACTCAACAAAATAAAAATTCAACTAATCAAATTTATTTTATCTAACACAACTATGAAAAAACTTTTTTTGATTCCGTCGGCTGCCCTGTCCGTACTGGGTACCGTTAGTGCGTTCGCACAGGATGCTGCTGTCGCAACCGAAACGGTTGTCGCCGAAACCCAGATGGCCGGCGACAGCCTGCACCACGTCATGATGCAGAAGTTCCTCGAAGGCGGCTGGGAGTGGATGCTTCCGGTGCTCCTCTGCTTGGTGATCGGTCTGGCCGTAGCCATCGAGCGTATCCTCTACCTGTCGCTCTCGACGATCAACTCGAAGAAGCTCATCGCCAAAGTCGAAGAGGCTCTCCAGAACGGCGGCGTCGAGGCTGCCAAGGAGGTTTGCCGCAACACCCGCGGCCCGATCGCCTCGATCTACTATCAGGGTCTGGACCGCTACGACCAGGGTCTGGACGCCGTTGAGAAGGCTGTCGTTTCCTACGGTTCGGTTCAGACCGGCCAGATGGAATCGGGTCTGTCGTGGATCGGCCTGTTCATCGCCCTCAGCCCGATGCTCGGATTTATGGGTACCGTCGTCGGTATGATCGCGGCGTTCGACGCCATCCAGGCTGCCGGCGATATCAGCCCGACGCTCGTTGCAGGCGGTATCAAGGTCGCCCTTCTGACGACCCTCATGGGTCTTATC
>ERZ1673753.672-NODE-672-length-39539-cov-5.578690_pt1 | contig 39539 bp, 36 predicted proteins | sample MGYA00580201_ERZ1673753 | MGnify/ENA primary metagenome ERZ1673753 (study PRJEB41218, sample SAMN15661747) | gut metagenome | host: Homo sapiens | place: Canada: London | collected 2015-08-20/2019-03-30 | study: EMG produced TPA metagenomics assembly of... | reverse complement strand
GACCCGCGCACCCAACGGTGCATCGCGGCCAGGCGCGTGGAGGAACCCGTGGCGTGCACGCGCATCTTCAACGTCCCGCCGTGGTTGCGGGCACCTGCGTAAATGCGGTCACCGACAGAGACTTCGAAAGTGCGGTGCATGCCGCCGACCGGCCCCATGTCCACCAGGGACTTACCACTGATGATCTCGCCGTCGCTGGGCACCATCATGCCGGGGGGAATGATGATGTCGTCGCCCGTGCGGATCTCCGCGATCGGAATGTCCTTCTTTTCCGTCTTCGACTTACGAGTCTTGCGCACCACCGTGACTTCCTTGGCGGCGGGCACGGTCAGCACGGAAAGGATCGACTTCGAGCGCAGCGCCGTCCGCCGGGAAAGCAGCCTGCCGAAAAGCAGCAGGATAGTGCCGCCGCAGGCGACGTCGAAGAAAACTGCTCCCTTAATGTCCTGCGCGGACCACACGCCGGCGAACAGCACCTGGTGGCTGTTCCAACCCACGTTGCCGGCGGAAGTGAAAATCAGGGTGCACGCCGAGTACAGGTAGGCCAGCAGGATCGCCACGGAACTGGCACCGTCCAGGGCGGATTGGCCACGTCTTAAGCCACCGAAAAAAGCCCGGTGGAAGGGCCACGCGCACCACGTCACCACTGGGGTGGCCAGCGCCAGGCAGACCCACTGCCAATAGTCGAACTGCCAGGCGGACACCAGCTGCAGAACCACCACCGGCAGCCCCAACACCACGGCGATGATCAGCCGCATGCGGGTAATCAGCTGCCGGGCGGTATGCAGGCCCTCGGTGGAATCGAAGGGGTTCTGCCGGCGGAACCTATCCAGCTCCACCTTGTTCCGGTCGCGCCGTTTGCGGCTCTCCGCCGCAGCCCATGCCCTTCTGTGGTCGCTGGCATGGCGCCGCATGCGGCGACGCGTTTCTTCGATCTCCAGTCGCGAGGCGCGGCGGCGCAGGGAGGAATCCGTCAGCCAGCTATCCAGGTTGTGCCTCTCCAGCACCTCTTGAATCTGGGCGGGCAGCACGTGATCTTCAGCGGAGATCCACGCCATGCCGGTGGAGTACACCACCGCGGCCTGCACGCCCGGAATGTCGTTAAGTTCCTCCTCCACACTGGTGGCGGCCACCGCGGATTCCAGCCCTTCCAGGCGGTAGGCGAAACTGGCAAGCCCCCAGTGTTCGCGTGCCGCCCGGTCGGCCTCTTCTTCGGTGGACGGCGTACGGTCCATGTCGAAGCCGGCCTTCGCCGCCGCCTCTCGAGCCTTCAGGATGGCCTCGTCGACGTCGTCGACACCCACGGCAGCTTTTCGCGCCGCCCGGCTGCTGGCCGGGACGATCTTTGAGTCCTGCTCAGTCATCTCTGCTAGCTCCGCAGGCTGTCGCCCGGCAGGGTGCCGTCGCCTTCGATGGGAGGGCCGTCGAGCCGATGCCCTGCGTCAAAAAACGGGTTAACCGCAGGACGGTAGGCCAGCAGCAGCGCGACTGCCAACAGCAAGGCCATGACGGCCTGGCCGGGGCCGGTGAATCCGAAAACCCAGCCCGCCAGCATGAACAAGATGCCCAGCGCGCCGAACCACAGCACCAGGCGGCGTTTACCGCGGTAGCCGTCGCGCACGCCGCGGGAGAAGTAGACCAGCACCGCGCCGACCACGATGTTGATGCCGCCGAGGATCCGCACGTTGTTGCGCACGAAGTTCATGCGCTCGGCTTCCTCTGCGTTCATCGGCTCACGATCCCAGGAGGCCGTCAGAGCCAGCACGCCGAAAAAGATCATCAGCAGTCCCAGGACCACCAGCATGGCGAAGCTGACGATCACCAGGCGCGGCGTGGGATCGCCGGGCTGCCAGTACTTAACGTCGCGGTTAGGATCCTGGCTGCTCGGCACCATCGAGGGGAACATTGCGGGCATGGTCAGCGCCCTCCCCAGGTGTGGTCGGTGTGATCGGTGCGGTCTTTATCGTCGCTGTTCTTTTGTTCTTTTCGCTCTTCTTTTTGACGCCGCGTTTCCGCCTTGTACTCCTCCATCTCCTTGGAGTACTTCTCCATTTCCTTGACGCTGGGCATACCCAGCCAGTCGTGGTTCTCCGGGCGGGACATAAACCACAGGCCCAGCGCAGCGCATACGCCGGACAGAATGGTCAGGATGCCGATGAGCAGCACGAAGCCTACGGGCATGAAGTCCGGCCCGCTGGCGAACGTGATGAGCACCGCGTTGAAGATCATGAACACGGAGGCGACGTTTAAGAACAAGCGGGAGTACGGAGCTCCGCGGCCTGCGCGCCAGGCCAAGTAGGCACAGGCTGCCGAGGCGATAATGCCCCACATCAGTGAGCTGATGTTTACCTGCGTGGCAACCTCGGAGGCATCCTGATCTGCAAGAACGCTGGCGAACATGCCGCTTTGGCTATCGAGGATGCCCTGGCTGCTCTGGGTCAGTGCGCGCGGGTCGACAATGTTGGCCACGAACTGCACCACACTTGCCAGCAGCTGCAGCACGGCCACCGCCAGCCAGGCCCATACGCCGTAGCGGACGTCTTCCGGCGCCTCCTTGAGGTTCGGCGCGAGGCCGTCCTTGCGCCCCACCTTTGGAGGTTTCGGCGGCTTCGGAGGTTGCTGCGGGTGCCCCTGCGGGTTTTGCGGGCCGTACTGCCCCTGGAACCCCGGCTGGGAGCCGTGCTGACCCGGCTGCGGGCCTACCTGGGAACCACCCTGAAGGCGGGGGTCGTGTTGCTGTGTGCTCATATGTGCGCTGCTGTCGGTGCTGTTCATACAGCCATCTAGCCTACTGTGATTACTGGTGATTAAGCATCTTAGCCCTGCAGCATCTGCGCTACGCGGGTTGCCCAGTAGGTCAGGATGATGTCCGCCCCGGCGCGGCGGATGCCGTAGATGGATTCCATGATCGCAGCTTCCTCGTCGATCCAACCGTTCTGGGCGGCTGCGGAGATCATCGCGTACTCGCCGGAGACCTGGTAGGCAGCCACTGGCACCGGGGACATGTTCGCCACTTCGCGCAGTACGTCCAGGTAGGGCATCGCGGGCTTGACCATCACCATGTCCGCCCCCTCGTCGATGTCCAGCTGGGTTTCCAGGATGGATTCCCGCAGGTTGCGGGGGTCCTGCTGGTAGGTGCGGCGGTCGCCCTGCAGGGAGGAGCCCACTGCCTCACGGAAGGGACCGAAGAAAGCGGAGGCGTACTTTGCGGAGTAGGCCATAATCGATACGTCCTGGTGGCCGGCCGCATCCAGCGCTTCGCGGATGTGACGGATCTGTCCGTCCATCATTCCGGAGGGGCTCACGATGTGCGCACCGGCCTCAGCCTGTGCAACTGCCATCTTCGCGTACTGCGGCAGGGTGGCGTCATTGTCCACGATCTGGTGGCCGTAGCGATCTGTGGAGAGCACGCCACAGTGGCCGTGGTCGGTGAACTCATCCAGGCACGTATCGGCCATCACTAGGATGTCGTCGCCGAAGCGCTCGCGGACGGCGCGCAGGCCGCGGTTGAGAATGCCGTCCTCAGCTACCGACTGGCTGCCGGTCGCATCCTTGTCCTCGTCCAGCGGCACGCCGAACAGGTCGATGGATCCCACTCCTGCGTTCGCGGCTTCTTCCACCGCGCGCAGCAGCGAATCCTCGGTGTGCTGCTGCACGCCGGGCAGGCTGGTGATGTCCCGTGGGGCGTCCAGCCCATCGGCGATGAACATCGGAAGCACCAGCCGATTGGGGTTCAGGTCCGTCTCCGCAGTGAAGTTGCGCATCTGCGGGGTCGTGCGGAGTCGGCGGGGGCGGCGGAACGGGGTGTAGTTCGAAGTCATGCCAACGATGCTACTCCCGCGCCCGGACAGGCTTGTTAGGCCCCGGTGTCCTTCTTCTCGCTCGTCTTTTTGCGACGCCGCCTCCGCTTCCGCGGAGGCGGAAGTTGTCCCTTAGCGCGCAGGTCAGCCACGTGGTCAGCGAGGGCGTCCACAAGCTCCGGCACGCCAGCGGCCTCCGGCATGACGTCGACGCGTAGGCCATGCTCGCGAGCGGTCTGTGCGGCCATCGGCCCGATGCAGGCAATAATGGTGCGCGCGTGCGGCTTACCCGCGATACCCACCAAGTTCTTCACAGTCGAAGAACTAGTGAAGCAGACTGCGTCGAAGCCACCGGTCTTGATCATGTCGCGGATCTCCGGGCTGGGCGGGGCGGCGCGGACGGTGCGGTAGGCCACGACGTCCTCTACGTCCCAGCCCAGGTCGATTAGGCCGTCGACCAGCACGTCGGTGGCGATGTCGGCGCGCGGCAGCAGCACGCGATCCACCAGGTCCAGGTCCGGGTCGTGCGGCGGGAAGACGTCCACCAGGCCGGCTGCATTGCGCGCGTCGTCCTTCGGCAGCAATTCCGGGGTGATTCCCAGATCCTTCACTGCCTGGGAGGTCTTCGGCCCCACGGCGGCCACGCGCACGCCCGCCAGGGCGCGGGCGTCGAGTCCGAACTCGCGCAGCTTCTCCCACACGGCCTTCACTGCGTTGACGCTAGTGAAGACGATCCAGTGGTAGCGGCCATCAACCAACCCCTTGATGGCGCGCTCCATCTGCACGGGGCTGCGGGGTGGCTCGACGGAGATGGTGGGCACCTCCACGGGGATAGCGCCGTGCGAGGCCAGGCGGGCGCTCATCGGGCCTGCCTGGTTCTTGGCGCGCGGCACCAGCACGGTCCAGCCGTACAGGGCGCGGTTTTCCCACCAGGAGTACTTGGAGCGGTTGCCCACCTGGGAGCCCAGCGTGACGATCAACTCGGCTGGCAGCTCGCCATCCTTGGCGGCGGGGCCGGACTGGGTGGTGATGGACTTCAGCGTATCCAGGGTCGCATCGTAACTGCGCTGGCGGCGGGTGGTGCCGTGCAGTGTAACGGTCGCCGGAGTGGTTCCGGCGATGCCGCGGGCCTTCAGCTCCTGCGCAATGGTCGCCAGGTCACCCGGAGTGGCGGTGAGAATCAACGGCAGCCCGGAGGCGGCCAGCTGATCCCAGTCGGCGCCACCGCGAACATCGGCCTCGGTGACGTCCGGGCCGAGGCCGATTCCGGTGAAGGCGGGAACGGCCACGGATCCGGTCATGCCGGGGATGACCTGGAATTCCACGGGACTTGCCGCGACGTGCTGCAGCTCGTGCATGACCGCCGGGTTGCTCAGTGGGTTACCGGCGACGAGGCGGACAACGTCATTGCCCGCCTTCGCGCAGGCGACCATCTGCTCGGCCAGAACGTCCGGGGCTACGGCATCCGGCACCGGCTCGCCGTAGGTCTCTACGCCGGCATCTGTGTGGTTTGCTGTGTCGGCCCCTGCACTTGCCTCTGCGTCAATCTCGGGGTCGGTGTCTGCCGGGGCGGCCAACACGATCTCCGCAGCGGTCGGCGGTGCGGGGCGCGGCGGTCGGCGACGTGCACCGGCCTCCTTGGCGGCCTTCACCTTCGCCTCCCACTCTGCCTCGGCGGCATCCAGCTTCTCCTGCGGCACCGGCAGGCGGGTGGCGATGATGTTCTGCACGGATTCCAATACCGACGGATCCACCCACGCATGGGCAGTGGTCTCCAGAATGTCGCGCGCGCGGATGGTCAGCAGCTCCGGGTTTCCGGGGCCCGCGCCCACGAAGAGGATCCGGCCGCATCCAGTGGGTGCCAGGTCGGCGACTGCCGTCACTGCGGCGGAATCAGCGCCTCCTACCTGGGCATTTCCGGAATCGGTCATAGTGGAACTTTCTAACTTGTCGGGTCTGTAATTGTGTCTTAAAAAATCTGCTTGGGGCGGCCGTGCGCGTGTAGCCCCGGGCTACGTGCACGGTGCCGGTGAAGTTTGAGGGGCGGGGCGCCGCAGGGGGCGTCCCGAAGAAAAAGCTATTCGGCCTCGGCCACTAACTCGGCGGCACCGTCCTCGAGTAACGCTCTACCTATGTCGGTGCCTATAGCCCTGGCGGCTTCTATGCACTCGCGCCAGCGGGGCTCCTGGGCGGCTGGGAATCCCTCGTCCGCGGTCGGATCAGGAATGTCGAAGGCAGCCTCGTCACTGCGCACCAGCTTGCGGGAACCATCCATGGCGAACACGCCACCAAATACGCGCAGGACGTAGCGCTGCTGAGTGCCTTCTGTGCCTTCTGTGCCTTCTGTGCCTTCTGTGCCTTCCTGCTCCACCCACTCGGAGTATGCGGCAACCGGCGCGGTGCATCCGGCCTCCAGGGTGGACAGCACGGCGCGCTCGGCCACGGCGGCCATGTGGCTGGGCAGGTGATCCAGGTGGCGAACGGCCTGCCAGGCGGCCTCGTCATCCGCGCGGACCTCCACGCTCAGCGCACCCTGGGCGGGCGCGGGCATGATCGTGAACGGGTCGATCGACTCGGCAGCGCGGTCCAGCTGGCCGACGCGATCCAGGCCCGCGCGGGCCAGAACCACCGCGTCCAGATCCTTTTCTGTCCGCCCCATGCGGGTATCGATGTTTCCGCGCAGCGGCAGCAGCTCCAGGTCCGGGCGCACCGCGCGGATCTGGGAAACGCGGCGCGGGGCGGACGTGCCCACCTTGGCACCCTGCGGCAGCTCCAGCAAGGGCTGATTGTTTCGACTGACCAGCACCTCGCGCGGGTCCACCCGGCGCGGGACGACAGTGCGGAAACGCGGATCCGGGGCGGTCGGCAGGTCCTTGAAGGAGTGCACGGCCACGTCGCACTCGCCGGCTTCCAAGGCCTTGCGCAGCGTTTCGGTGAACACACCCACACCGATCTGTGCGACCGGGGTCTGTGCCGCCTGGGAGGCATCGCCCGGGGTCTGCACCAAGTGCAGCTCTGCGGCGTAGCCAGCGGATTGTATTCCGGCGCGGACGTGGCTGGTCTGCGTTGTAGCCAGTGCGGACCTGCGGGTGCCGATCAGGAAAGTGCGGTCGCCACCGACCACTGAGTTAGCGGGGTTAGCACCATTAGACGTTGCGGACATGGAAAGTCTTAAGCCTCCTTCGCTACCTGGCCAATGCGGGTAGCGCTTGGAATTTGATCGGCACGGGCAGAGGTTCCCGCGGTCTGGGCCGGCCGGGTGTCGGTCTGTCCCGGCTGGGTCACCGAATCCACCATCCCGTTGGGCAGGTTGAACAAGGCAGCCAACGCATCCGGGTAGCTGACCTGCTGGCCACCGGCGGAAAGCTTCTTGGCCTGCACCGTTGGGGTGTGCAGCAGCTTATCCACCACGCGCTTCATCGACTTGACCACAGCTGCGCGGTCGGCCTCCGACATGTCGGGGGTCAGCCGCTCCAGCGTCATCAGCTCTTCGGCCATGACTTCCCCGGCCTTCTGTCGCAGGGCCTTGACGGTGGGCACCACGGACTGCGCACGCTGCTGCTCCAGGAAACTCTGCAGCTCGTCGGCCACGATCTCGCGCGCCGGATCCTCGTCCTGCACCCGGTCGCCGGCCATCGTCGTGAGCTCCTCAATGTTCAGCAGCTTCACGCCGGCGATGTCCGCCACGGAACGCTCGATGTCCGCAGGCATGGAAAGATCGATCAGCACCTTCGTGCCCGCCGCCTCCATGGCCGCGCGCACGTCCCGCTCGGTGACCACATTGCCCACCGCACCGGTTGCGGAAACCACAATGTCCACGGCGCTCAGGCAATCTGCCACCCCGTCCAACGGCACGGCGGAAGCATCCACCCCTGCCTCACGTGCGTGGTTCACCAGGTTCTCCGCCCGCGACAGCGTGCGGTTGGCCACGGTCACGTGGTCGATACCCAGTCTGCCCAGGTGGGTGGAAGCCAGGGATGCCATAGCCCCCGCACCGATAATCAGCGCGCGGTGGCCGGCGAGGGGGTGGGACGAGGGGGCGTCATCCACAACAGAAGAAAGAACACGCGCGGGCTCGATGAAGCGCAGCGCCTGGTCCACGGCGAAAGACACCATGGAGGCCCCCGCCGAATCGATGGCGGTCTCGGAGTGCACGCGCTTGCCCGTCCGCAGTGCGCGCTGCGTCAGGTCGTGGAGGGTGCGCCCGACCGTGCCGGTCTCGTTGGCAGACTGGTAGGCGCTGCGCAGCTGACCGATGATCTGCTGCTCGCCGATGACCATAGAATCCAGCCCGGAGGCGACCTTCAGCATGTGCTCGGCCGCGGAGTCCGCGTAGTGCACGTACAGGTGCGGCTCCAGCTCGGTCGTCTCCAGCCCGGAGAACTGCGCGATCGTGTCCACCACGTGGTCCAGGCCAGAATGGAAGGCGTTGGCGACCGTGTAGAACTCCATGCGGTTGCAGGTGGAAAGCACCAGCGATTCGGAGATCACGTCGTTATCCACCAGCGATAGCTGCATCTTAGGCAGGTCCGCATCGGCGACCGTCGCCTGCTCCAGCATGGTCACCGGAGCCGAACGAAAAGACAGTCCGACCAGCAACACCGACGCGGAACCAGTCCGGGTGCTACTACTCATATGTCTTCATGCCTCCTGCGGGGATCACTTGGGGGACGGCCGCGCGGGGCTATACCCCCAAGTAGTTACGAGTGTCTACGGTAGCCCTTAACCCACCCCGTTGCCAAAACGAGTTCGCGGGGCTGCTATATGGCGCTTGTGTAGCGCTCTAGTTCTGCTCCAACGCCGAGATGAGCTCGTCATCGTCGATTTCCCAGCACGCGACCTCCTCGTCGTCGACGAGCACGACGGGCACACGGTCGCCGAACTCTTGTGCCAATTCCTCTTTTTCTTTGGTGACGCCACCACGGTCCAGCTCAATCACTTCCACCGTCGTGCCGAAGCGGCGTGCGATAGGCAGAATCTGCTGGTACACGCGGGCACAGGAGCCGCACGTCGAGCGGCTGATCAGCTGCACTCGTGCGGGCTGGGCTGGCACCTGAGCCGACGCCTGGGTGGGAGCCTGATCTGGGTAATTACTGTCAGAGTTCACGGCCTTCCATGCTACCCGTCAGAAAGCGCAGGACTAATAGCTCTCGGCAGCGCCCTGGTCGCACTTTCGAGGTAACTTAATGTGTGTGAACGCAGCGCCTGATCTAGAACCGTCGAACCACCCCACTCCGGCCCCAGGCCGGAATGCGGGTGAGCGCGCGGGCCTGTTGACGCAATTGCGCGACATTGGCAGCGAATGGCGGGGCTACCTGCGCGCGCTGTCTCTGACTGCGCAGTCATTCCTCCGCGAGTTCCGGGAGGAACGTTTCGGAAAATCCCGCCGCGAGAAGCGCTCAAGCGATGCTGAACGTCTGGCGGCGGATACGGTGGCGTCCCAACCCAAGAAACACGAACACCCCACCCCAACGACACAGAACCTGCAGGTCGGGTACGGCACCGGCGCCCCACAAGCGCTCTGGGAGCTCAGTGAGGCGCAGCTGGATCAGCTGGCGCACAGCTACGAGATCGAGGGAGACCAGCTGCGCACCGGGCTGGCCAACCTGGAGGGCGCGGGGCTGTCGGCGGAAAAGCCGCGGCATCTGGACCACCCCGACCCCTCGATCCCGCAGGATGCCGGAGTCGGCGCGTTCTTCGACGTGGATAACACGCTGATCAAGGGCGCCTCGATCCTGCTCTTCGCCCGCGGACTGGCGAAACGGCGCTTCTTTACCGCCCGACAGCTGCTGGGCTTTATCTGGGTGCAGGTGAAGTTCCGGATGCTGGGCAAGGAAAGCGCGGACGACATTTCCAGCGGCCGGGAGCAGGCGCTGGCGCTGGTGAAGGGGCGGAAGGAAACCGAGGTCATCGAGATGGCTCAGGAGATCTGGGCGGCGACGATCGCGGAACGCATCTTCCCGGACACCAAGGAACTGGCCGACATGCACATTCAGGCAGGCCAGCAGGTGTGGCTGGTGACTGCTTCGCCGGTGCAGCTTGCGCAGATCATCGCCAAGGAGCTGGGATTCACTGGCGCGCTCGGCACCGTGGCGGAGGTGAAGGATGGGCGCTTCACCGGGCGCATGGTCGGCCACATGCTGCACGGTGAGGAGAAAAAGCACGCCGTTATCGCCCTGGCCAACTACGAGGGGCTGGATTTGCAGCGTTGCACCGCATACTCGGATTCCGTGAACGACCTGCCGATGCTTTCCACCGTGGGCACGGCCGTGGCGATCAACCCGGATTCCAAACTGCGCAAGGCAGCACTGGAACGCGGCTGGGAGATCCGCGACTACCGGCGGGTGCGCCGCGCGCTCCGGCGCACCGGCGGGGCGCGGCTGGCAGCGGGGGCTGGGCTGTTGGGACTGGCCGGTGGCGCGGGCATGTGGGCGCGGAAGCGACGCTAAAGCTCGCCGGGAACGCAAAAACCCACCGTGGCCACGCCCCTTTTTGAAGGGCGCCTGCGGTGGGTTTCTTTCTATATGCGGCAGCGGAAGGCTACTTACCGAGCTTCCTACGCTGAACGCGGGTCCGGCGCAGCATCTTGCGGTGCTTCTTCTTGGACATGCGCTTGCGGCGCTTCTTGATGACAGAACCCATGGGGTAAGCCTCGTTTCTCTCGGTTAGTTATCTCTTCAGGTTAAAGGTCTGCTCCCCCACCGCCGGACCTTATACGGCGATAGAGAAGATGTGTCCTCGGATGCACGCTGCCTGCCACAAGGGGCTGCCGTTATGGGCTACCGCGCAAGAGTTGCTTCACATCCGTAGACACGAATGTCCCACAGTTTAACCCCCAGCACCCTGGAGAAACAAAAATCCCCCATCACCGGGCGGGTGGCTCAGGGCACCTGACTCCGAAAATGGGGGACTGTTGCGTCTCGCTGATTAGCCGGTCTGGCCGGGGGTGTACTCGGAAGCTCCGAGGTACGCCTCAACAGCGGATCCACGAACGCGGAAGTTGCGGCCGACCTGTACTGCGGGCAGCTCCTCCGAGTGGATGAGACGGTAAACAGTCATCTTCGACACGCGCATCAGATCGGCGACCTCTGCGACGGTCAGAAATGTTCCATTTTCGGTGTTAGCCATAGATCATCACTTTCTTTGCGCTCTCATGCGCTGCAGGCTTCCCCTCCTGCAGGACTTCACACGTGATCGCTCGCGAACCATCATAACGTGAACCATGTGAATAATGTGCAACAAGGGTGACCATTGAGGGCAGATTGCTCCTTGTGGCCTACGCAACTCGAGGTGCCACAAGCCCACGCCTGTTACCGAGCGTGACCGATTTGAACAGGCGTGATTTGTGTTAAACCGTTGTGTCTAAAAAGATCACTGTGGTCGCTCAGAGAAGGGCAGAAATTAACCCCATTTGGGCGGGGCGCGCGCCCACGCACCGGACGCAGGCGCGCTTAGTTATCGCCGTTAGCTCCATTCGCACCAGGCTTCGGCGCACCCAGTTCCTCGGAGCGATCCTTACATGCCTCCATGGCACGGAAGAACGCTCCGCGGATACCGGACTCCTCCAGTTCGCGCAGAGCCGCCGCAGTGGTTCCTCCAGGGCTGGTGACCTTGGTGCGCAGAACAGACGGCGTATCCCCACCCTCTGCAAGGTTTCGGGACATCATGGTGGCCGCGCCTTGCACGTTGGCGATGGCCAGCTTCTCCGCCAGCGGACGGGCGAGCCCCAGCTGCACGGCAGACTCGATCATGGCTTCCACAACCAGGAAGATGTATGCCGGGCCGGAACCGGAGACGGCCGTGACTGCGTCCAGCTCCTTTTCCTTAACGATGACGGCCTCGCCGACCTTGGACATGATGTCTTGCACCGTGTTCAGCTGATCTTATTCAGCAAAGCGGCCACCGGCAATGCCGATTGCACCCTTGCCAACCAGCATCGGGGTGTTCGGCATGGTGCGCACAACAGTGGTGCCCGCGGGCAGCGCGGACTCCATGGTGTTAATGGTCACGCCCGCCGCCAGGGAAACCACGATCGTGTCCTGAGAGTTGCTGTCCAGCACCTCGGCCACCTCGTCCAGCACGATGGGGACGATGTTGGGCTTCACGCAGATGAACAGGATGTCGGTGCCTTCGGCGGCCTCGCGCCCCTCACGGGCGGTGACCATGCCGTACTTATCCTTCAACTCGTCCAGCCGCTCCTGCGACGGATCCGCGACGATGATCTTCTTTGCGTCTGCGGCACCTTCGGTGTCCGCAACGATTCCGGCGAGCAGGGCTTCGCCGATATTTCCTCCGCCAATAATTCCAATTTGAGTCATATAAACCAGCGTGCCAGGATTGGCAGCTTCCTGCTACCCCGCCCATTCTTAGACCCCAGGTTCTAGTTCTCCCACTTTTCGCTAGTTCCCCACAAAACCCAAAAAGGGCGCTGGTTCCCCAACCAGCGCCCCGCTCACGTCACAGGAGACTTTTTATAGTCCCTGGATCAATCGCGGCCCGATCGTCAGCACCAAACCGACGATGGCGGCGAGAATCATCAGAAGCTTGTCACGGTGGCGCAGCAGCGCGTGCACCAGTCCAACCAGCAGCAGCGTCACGGCGATGGCCAGCACCAGCGCCAGAACCGCCGGGGCCTTGGCCCACACCAGGCTGAAGCCGAAGAACACGCCCACGCCCACGGCGATCGCCAGGATCGCCTGCAGGATCATCATGGGCCAGGAGATCGTATCGTCTTCGTACTCGACAACCTCGCCGTCCTCGAGAGATTCCTCGAGCTGCGCGAATTGTGCCCGCTCGTCACTGGTTGCCTGCGGCTCCGACTTGACGCCTACCTTGTCAGCAGCGTCCGCCTCAGTCGACTTAGCAACCCCAGCGGCGCCGACTGCTCCGGCTCCGCCCGCTGCCGCTGCCGCGGCGACTCCGGCCTTGCCAGACTTGCCGGACTTGTCAGGCTTACGGGACTTGTCGGCGTCACCAGGCTTGTCGGCAGCACCGGGCTTGTCAGCCTTGCCCGTTTCGGCAGGCTTGATCGGCTTAACTTCCTTGGTTGCCTTCTTCGCCTCCGGCTTTTCGGCCACCTTGCCACGCGCGACCTCGCCGAAGGTCGGCTTTTCAGCCTCCACCCCCTGGGAGCCCTGGGTGTCCTGGGCATCCTTGGAGTCCTTGGCAGCTGCAAGCTGGCCGGTCTTTTCCTCCGGGCGCTCCGGGGTACGGCTTACGGAACGCTGATCCGGCTGGAGCTTCTTCTCCTTTTCCTCCTGCCTCTCGGGCTGTGCCGCCACAGTGTCCTTGGCGGCAGCCTTCGGAGCGGCCTTATCTGCAGGTTTATCTGCAGCCTTGGCCACGGACTCATCTGAAGCTGCGTCGTCCTCGGTCTGAACTACTGGAATGGAACCCGTCAGCTCGGCAACGGAAACGCCGCCCTTTTCCAAGTTGCGGTGACGGCGTCGACGCCGACCAGTGTCAGCAGGATCTGCTTCGCGCCCGTTGCGGGCGAGAAGTTCGGCGACTGTCAGCTTCTCACTCATCCATTGATCCCATCACTTGATCACTTGCAACGCAGTCTCAACTGCCCTCAAGCGTCACTTTAAACATATGTCTTCAAACACACTACTTTACTCGCCTACATATAGTCAGAAGTAACTGGCGTTACTTACGCCAAAACCGGATTATGGTCGAGCTGGCGGAAGATCACACCCTCGCGCAGCGCCCACGGGCACATGTGCAAAACCTCAATATCCAGCTTGCGCATCGCCGCCTCGGCCACCAGCGCGCCGGCAACAACCTGGTGCGACCGCTCCGCACTCACCCCCTCCAACTCCGCCCGATCGGCGGCAGTCATGCGGGAAATAAAGGCGATCAGCTGTCGCAGGCCGGCCTGAGTCAAGGTGCGCTTTACCCGCGGGCCAGCGGAAGAAGGCGCCGCACCTGTCAGACGCGCCAGCATCCTAAAGGTCTTAGAAGTTCCCACCGCCAAGTCAATGTCGCCAGAATCCAGCAGCTTTTCCACCGGATCATTCAACTCTTCGTCGATGAACTCCCCCAGCTCCGCGACCTTCTTCCTAGAAGGCGGGTCGGTATCGAACCATTCGCGGGTCAAGCGCCCCGCACCCAGATTCACACTGCAGGCGACGTCCGGATCCTCGTCCATGCCAATGGACATTTCCAAGGAGCCGCCACCGATGTCCAGGTCGCAGATACGCCCTGCGGACCAGCCGTACCAGCGGCGCACCGCCAGGAACGTCAGCCGCGCTTCCTCGTCCCCCGACAGAATCCGCAGGCGCACGCCGGTTTCCTTCTCTACCCTGTCCAGCACTTCCTCGGAATTCTCTGCCGAGCGGATCGCGGAGGTAGCAAAAGGCAGCATGCCTTCGCAGCGGAACTGCTCCGACATCTCCTTGGCCAGAGCCACCCCATTGAGCAGCTTCCCCTGCCCCTTTTCGTTGATGGCACCCTTCTTATCCAGGTATTCCACCAAGCGCATGGGAGTCTTCCAATTGCTCATTGGAGTCGGCGGTCCGCCGCGCTGTGCATCGACGACCACCAGATGAACCGTATTGCTTCCTACGTCAAGCACACCTAATCGCACGCACCCCAGCCTAATGGGTCTACGGTGGAACGCGTGAATGAAACGTCTGCGGAGATTGAATCGGGCACCTCGAACAACGAGCTAGCCACCGGCTATCCGGAGGGCACACCCGCCGACCTGTCCATCCGCGCCGGTCACGAAATGCCCGCTGACCACCCTCGCGAATGGCTGGAGTTCATCGACCCCGCCGATTCCGAGCACATCATCCAGGTGGATCTCACGTGGCTACTGTCCACGTACCGTTGCCGGTTTGGTACCGAAGCCTGTTTGGGTATTGACGCCGAGAATCCGGACGTCGGCTGTTGCACCCACGGTGCATTTCTCACCGACGAAGACGACCGCGCGACCCTGCGGAATGTCGCGGAGAAGCTCACGGCGGAAGAGTGGCAGAACCGCCCCGCGGAGATGGATGAATGGGAGGCAAAGGGGCGTCCACAAGAAAAAAGCGGCGACGACATCGAGCCGTGGCTGGAATGGGACGAGCTAGAAAACGACGAGGGCGAGATGGAGCCCGCGCTGAAGACCGTGACCACCAACGGGGCGTGCATCTTCGCCAACCGCGAAGGGTTCCCCGGAGGCCGCGGCTGCGCGCTGCACGCCTGGGCGCTGCGCAACGACGTCGAGCTGACCGCAGCGAAGCCCGAAGTGTGCTGGCAAGTGCCGCTGCGGCGACTTGAGGACTGGGAAACCCGCCCAGACGGGGTGGAGATGCTGCGGACGACCGTCACCGAATACAACCGCCGCGGATGGGGCGACGGCGGTGAGGACTTTGACTGGTACTGCTCCTCGGACCCGAACTGCCACGCAGGTGGCGAAGCGTTGTGGCGCACCGGCCGCGAAGAGCTGACGGAGCTGATCGGCGAGGAGGCCTACGAGGTGCTAGCCGCGCACTGCGAGGAGCGGGAAAAGCTGGCGCAGGTATCGCCTAGCGGCTTTCCGTTGCTGTCGATTCACCCGGCGACGGCCGAAGCACGGCGGCGCGGGATTTAGGCGGGGTTAGGCCTCGAACTTGTAGCCCAGGCCGCGGACGGTCACCAGAATCTCCGGGCGAGAGGGGTTGCGCTCGATCTTGGAGCGCAGTCGCTTGATGTGCACGTCCAGGGTCTTGGTATCGCCGACGTAATCGGCGCCCCATACGCGGTCGATCAACTGGCCGCGGGTCAGTACACGACCGCTGTTACGCATGAGGTACTCGAGCAGATCGAATTCCTTGAGCGGCATAGGGACCTTCTGCCCGTCGACGGTGACGATGTGGCGCTCCACGTCCATCATCACGCGGTCCTCCTGCAGCACCAGGCCGTCGTCGGCGGGAGCCTCGACCTCGACCTCGCCACCACGACGCAGAACAGCGCGGATGCGGGCGATCAGCTCGCGGGCGAAGTAGGGCTTGGTCACGTAATCGTCGGCGCCGAGCTCGAGGCCCACGACCTTATCGATCTCACTGTCGCGAGCCGTCACCATAATCACCGGCACGCTGGAGGTCTGGCGCAGCTGGCGGCACACCTCGGTGCCGGACATGCCGGGCAGCATCAGATCCAACAGAATGATGTCGATGTCTTCCGCAGCGAAGGTATCCAGCGCGGTGGGACCGTCCGGGGCCATGAAGACCTCGAAACCTTCCTTTTTCAGAAGAAACGCAAGAGGTTCCGCCAAAGACTCCTCGTCTTCGACAATCAACACGCTCGTCACAGCCGCTCAATTACCTTTCAACAGAACATTTTTACAGCTATAGAAAGTATCCGTAACTATCGTAACGTGCCCACAGGCTTTAGGGAGTAGCAACCCTCAAGACACTCAGTTCACTGTGAGATCACCAAAAGATAACCCGGAGGTCATTCTTCGCCCACTGTTTCTGGATCTGTGTTCTTCGCATCGTCCAGGCGCCGCGCGTCCGGAATAACCGGAATCTCGCCACTCGGCAGCTCCTTGGCCTTGCCCTCTTGGAAGCGCGGGAGCTCCAAGGTGAACGTCGAGCCTGTCCCCAGCCGGGACCACAGGGAAACGCTGCCGCCGTGGTTAGCCATCACGTGCTTCACGATGGCCAACCCCAGCCCCGTGCCGCCCGTGTCGCGCGAGCGCGCCTTATCCACGCGGAAGAACCTCTCGAACACCCGCTTCTGGTCGTCCTGGGAAATGCCGATGCCCCGGTCCGTCACACGGATGGTCACGGTATCGCCGTGTGCTTCGCGGGAAATAGAAACGGGCGAGCCCTCCGGCGAATAGTTGATGGCGTTGGTCAGAAGGTTGGAGACGCTGGTAACCAACAGTCCCTTGTCGCCCTTCACCATCGCCCCGGAACGCCCGTCCTTAACCAGGTCGATATTGCGCGCCTCGGCTGCCAAACGGCAGCGATCAATCGCGTCCTCGATGATTTTGTCAATGCTCAAGACCTCCAGGTCCGGCAGCGATTCCGCACCCTGCAGTTTCGATAGGCTGATCAGCTCGGTGATCATCTGGTTCATGCGGCGCACTTCGACGATCAGCTTCGAGCCGAAATACTCCACGGCATCTTCGTCGTCACGCACCGACATGAGGGTCTCCACCAGCAGCGAGATCGCCCCCACCGGAGTCTTGAGCTCGTGGGAGACGTTGGCCACGAAGTCGCGGCGGGCGGATTCCATGCGCACGGATTCGGAATCGTCGGTGGCGTACACCACCGCGAAGCGGTCATCTACAAGGGAAAGCAGCTGAACCTGCCCGGCCACCGCAATGACGGGTCGGTTGCTGCGGCGCGGTGGGGGCAGGAAGTTCAGCTCGCGGGGCTCCTGGTCGGCGAATACCCGCTCCACCATCTTCCACGCTTCGGCGTTCAGGTTCCGCTCGTGCACCAGGCCCAGCTCGTGGGCACGCGGGTTGGAAAGCACAACGTTGCGCTTGCGATCCACCACCGCCACCGCATCGGGCGAGGACTGGATGGCGAAGTGCAGAACCTGCGCCACCGTGGAAACACGATTGCCCTCGAGCTCCCTTTGGGTGTGGGTGTTGCGCTGAGCCTTCACTCGCTTGCGGTATCCCCACATGCCGAGTGCGCCCAGGCACACACCGACGATCAGCCCAAAGAGCAGCCCAAGGGCAACCCCTGAGGTTAGAAATCCCAAGGCTATAACTTAGCCCGGCTCTTACTTAGCCTGGCCCTGTGCGGCGACGGCTGCGGCGCCAGCGGCAGCTGCCTCCGGATCCAGGTAGTCGCCACCCGGGTTCAGAACCTTGCCATCCGCGTCGATGCGGTAGACCAGCGGGATGCCGGTCGGGATGTTCAGGCCCGCAATGTCCTCGTCGGAGATCTGGTCCAGGTGCTTAACCAGCGCACGCAGGGAGTTGCCGTGTGCGGCAACCAGGACGGTCTCGCCGTTCTTCACGCGCGGCTCGATCTCTTCCTCGTAGTACGGGATGAAGCGCTTGACGACGTCCAGCAGGCACTCGGTAGCTGGAATCTCAGGCAGGTCGGCGTAGCGCGGGTCGTTGGTCTGCGCATACTCGTTGTTAGCGTCGATGGCCGGCGGCGGGGTGTCGTAGGAACGGCGCCAAGCCATGAACTGCTCTTCGCCGTACTTGTCCTTGGTCTCTGCCTTGTTGAGGCCCTGCAGCGCGCCGTAGTGGCGCTCGTTCAGGCGCCAGTCGCGCACGACGGGGATCCAGTGGCGATCCGCCGCATCGAGGGCGATGTTGGCGGTGGTGATGGCGCGGCGCAGCAGGGAGGTGTACAGGATGGTCGGCTCCAGGCCAGCTTCCTTGATCATCTCGCCGCCACGCACCGCCTCCGCGCGGCCCTTGTCGGTCAGTCGCACGTCTACCCAACCGGTGAACTGGTTGGACGCGTTCCATTCACTCTGGCCGTGACGCAGCAGAATCAGATTTCCGTGGGTGTTGTTTTGCTCGCTCATACTCCCAATTCTGCCATGATGTGCGCCCGCGTGCCCCTGGATTCGGCGGCACCGCCTATTCTGCCTATTCTTCCGAGCCTGCTTCTGTTTCCTGCGCTTCGCCTTGCTCACCGCCGTCAGCACCACCGCGCTCCGTACCGTCGCTAGTGCCGTCTAGGTCGGGAGTGCTCGGGCTCTTTGCTTCGGACGCCAACTTGGATCCCGGTGGCGGCGCCAACAACTGAACCTCCTGTTCGGAGGGCTTGAGGTGTGCGAAGGCCGCGAGGTTCATAGTCGGTTCACCACGTGACAGGCGCCATGCCCACTCGTGGCGAATAGAGGAGGCAAAGCCACGCTCCAGGATGCGGTTGAAGTCCGCATCCGCCCGCTCCAGGACCTGCCCCAGGATCCGCTGAATGTCCTCGCTGCTGGTGTTATCCGAGAACTGGCCCACCAGGTAGATGTCGTTGTTCCGGTCCAGCGTGTAGTGCACTCCAAAGTTGCGGCGGTTGGCGTGCAGCAGCAGCTTGTAGACCTCCTCCTGGCCTTCCTCCACCGCGCGGCAAACAAAAGCCTCCACGCGGAACATGCCGTCCTGCGGAATGAAGATGCAGTTTGTCTTCAGGCGCTTCTCGCCCGGCAGCACGACCACGACGTTGCCGTCGTGCCCGGCCGGCCCCTCGGGGAGGGTGTACTCGACTTCCGCTTCGTCCAGAAGCTCACAAATCCGTGTGCGATCCATAAGCCCCAAACTACATTTCCGCCTGCCCCGGCGCAGTCACCTTGGATTTTCCCCGGTTCTACCCGGCAGGCTGGCGCTCCCCACGGTGGCCGGCGGGCGGCAGTTCTTCGTACAGCTTGTACAGAGCTTCCGCGGATGCCCGCCAGGAGAACTTTGCGGCGTGGCTGGGGGCATACTCCCCCATTGCAATGCGCAGATCGTCATCCGACACCAGCTTGCCTAGCGCATCGGCCCAGTCGCCCGCATCGTGGCCGTCCACCAGCAGGCCGGACTTCTCATCCTCCACCGCAATCGGCAGGCCACCGGTGCGCGTAGCCACGACAGGCGTGCCGCACGCCTGCGCCTCGAGCGCCACTAACCCAAAGGACTCGTTGTAGCTGGGCACGGCCACAATGTCCGCCGCCCGGTACACGCCCACCAGCTCCTCGGGCGGGCGCGGAGCCAAAAAGCGCACGCAGCGGCTAATCCCCAGCTCCTCGGCCAGCAGCTGTAGTCGCTCCAGCTCGTTGCCGCCAGCCCCGGAAGATCCACCGCAGATCACCACAGCCAGCTGCTGTTGGGGGTGCCTGTTCAGCAACTCCGCGACTGCTCGCAGCAGTACCTGCGGCCCCTTCAACCGCTGTAACCGGCCGACGAAACCAATGACCTTCGTACGGAAGGGAATGCCCAGTTCGCGGCGGGAGCGCTCGGTCGCACGATCCGATCCAGGCGTGAAGCGATCCACGTTTGCCCCCGGTGGGACGACCTTGATCGCGCACGTGGTGGCGTCATAACCCTCAATAAGATCCTGCACCTCCTGGTTCGTGTTTACGATCAGCAGATCCGCATTGTCCACGATCTGCTGTTCGCAGATGCGGCGCGATTCCGGCTCGCGCGAATCACCGTCGGCCAGGGAATTGTTCTTCACCGCCGCTAGCGTGTGCGCCGTGTGCACCCAGGGAACCTGCCAGAGGTCGCGCAACAGCCACCCAACCTGTCCGGAGAGCCAATAGTGCGAGTGAATCAGGTCGTAGCTCACCCCCTCCTCGCGGCAAAAAGCCAGGATCGAGCCTGTGAACGCCGCCAGCTGGGTGGGCAGCTCCTCCTTCGACAGCCCCTCGTACGGTCCAGCCACGCAGTTGATCACCCTTAATCCCGGGCGGACGTTGACTACCTCGCCCTGCAGCGGCCGAGTCGCGCGGGTAAATACGTCGACGGTGACGCCCCTACGTTCCAGCTGCTCAGCAATGTTTTTGATGTACACGTTCATCCCGCCGGCATCCCCCGTGCCGGGTTGCTCGAGGGGTGAGGTGTGCATGGAGATCATAGCGACGCGCATACCGCCCAAGCTTAGCCAGGTTAGAGCGAGGCTGGGGGTAGGTGGCGTCCGCAGAAAATTTGCTTAATTCCACCAAAGAAAATGAGAAAGTTAGATAGGGTGCCAAAGTAACGTGCATCACGTTTTGAAGACTGTTTCTTTAGACCTAAGGGATCTACATGACTGACACCGAGCGCCCAGAGGGAACGGCCTGGAAGGACAAGCCTTACCTGAAGTACTACGCGGAGTGGACTCCGCACAGCCTGGAGTACCAAGACGACACCATGGCTAAGCTTCTCGACCGTACTGTCGCCGAACACTCGAGCGCCGACATCCTGGACTTCTTTGGCCAGACGACGACCTACGGAGATTTCCTCAAGCAGGTCAAGAGCGTGGCCGCTGGCCTTCGTGAGCTGGGCGTGCGCCCGGGCGACCGCGTGGCCGTAACACTGCCGAACTGCCCGCAGCACCTGATTACGATCTTCGCTGTTCACAAGCTGGGCGCCGTTGTGGCAGAACACAACCCGCTGTACACCGCCCGCGAGCTGGAGGGCCCCTGCAAGGACCACGCAGCGAAGGTTGCAGTGGTTTGGGACAAGATCGCCCCCATGTTCCAGGAGCTTTCGCGCACCACTCCGCTGGAGAAGGTCGTCAGTGTGAACATGATCGACGCGATGCCTCTGGTGAAGCGCCTGGCTCTGAAGCTGCCGATCAAGTCCATCAAGGAAAAGCGCGACCAGCTGCACGGCGAGGCGCCGGGCACCATCCCGTTTTCTCAGCTACTGAGTGCCAAGTTCGGCGGCGATGGATCCGACATCGAAAACTGCCCGGAGACGACACAGGACTCCCCTGCGTTCATCCTCTTCACTTCCGGTACGACCGGTAAGCCCAAGGGCGCGCAGCTGACGCACGGCAACGTCATGTCCAACGTTGTCCAGGGACAGTCCTGGATCAGCGGCATCGGCGAGCGTGGTCAGGAGAAGTTTCTCGCCGCCCTCCCCTTGTTCCACATCTACGGCCTGACGCTGACCGCCGCACTGGCCGTATCCACCGGCGGCAAGCTGCTACTACTGCCGAAGCCGGAGATTCCGCTGATTGTGGATCAGCTGAAGCGCGAGACCCCCACCTACATGCCGGGTGTACCTACCCTGTACGACAAGATCCTGGCTGCCGCGGATGAGCACAACCTGGACCTGCGCGGAATCGCCAACGCTCTGTCCGGTGCGGCGCCGCTGCCGGTGCACACCACCCTGGAGTGGGAGAAGAAGACGGGCGGCAAGATCGTGGAGGGCTATGGCCTGACCGAGTCCGGCCCGATCCTCGTTGCGAACCCCGTCACCCCGGAGCGCCGCGCGGGCTACATCGGCATCCCGTTCCCGGATACGGAAATGCGCGTGGCCGACCCGAACGACTTCAGCAAGACCATGCCGGACGGCGAGCCGGGTGAACTACTGGCCCGCGGCCGCCAGGTTTTCCACGGGTACATCAACATCCCGGATGAGGATCAGCCATTCTACGAAGACTGGTTCTGCACTGGTGACATGGCCGTGATGGAGCCGGACGGGTTCATCAAGATCGTCTCCCGCATCAAGGAAATGATTATTACCGGCGGATTCAACGTTTACCCCGCCGAGGTGGAGGAGTTCCTGGAGGAACACGAGCAGATCCAGAAGGCCGGCGTGGTTGGCCTGCCTCAGGACGACGGCTCCGAGGAGGTTGTCGCCGCTATTGTCCTGGAGGACGGCGTGAGCGAGGCCGACTTCGACAAGGAGGCCATCCGTGAGTGGGCTCGCGAAGGCCTGACCCGCTACAAGGTGCCGCGCCGCTACTTCGTCATCGACGAAATGCCGGCCGACCTGATCGGCAAAATCCGCCGGCGAGAGGTTAAGGATCTGATCATGACAATGCTGTAGGCGAACATTTCCCCTCTTCTAATCTTCTAACTCTTTCTTCTAGCCCTTCCCGAGTTCGGCGAATGCGTCGGGCTCGGGTTTCGGCTTTCTTAGCTCCCTAAGCGCCGAATGTCGCTAGAACGGGAATGCGTTAAAGGCAATTATTCCCATTTGCGCAAAGAAGCAGGTCGGGACGTTGCACAGTTTTGGTAGGCGGCTTTTTCAATTACAGATTCCCGTTCTAACGACATTTCATTCCTAAGACACCCCAATAAACCACCTTTAGGGTCCAGAGTTACCCAGATTTATATTGTTGCGAAAACAATACTGTAATCTGTATCACATGCGCGAATTGAAATGCTTCGTCATCCACGCGCCACCCGTACGGCACCCGTACGCCAACTAAACACCAACTGAATACCAACCGAACGCCATCAATACGCACAGAAATGCAGGTGAGTCGACGATGACAACCACGCAAAACCCAGCGCACACAGCCAAGGGCGCGGGCACCCCAGCCGGAGGCGCTAGCGCCTCCCCTAGCACCTCCCCCGGCGCGGCCCAAGCCAAGCGCCCGCCCGGCTGGAAGGACTCCAAGAAGTACGCCTGGACTTTCAGCCTCTTCCCGGCGGCCATTCCGCTGATCGTGTGGGGCGTTGCCTCCTGGCTGAAGGCTATCAACGGCCCCGACCTGCTGATTCACATCACCTGGTGGGCCGGACCTATTGCGGTGTTTATCCTGATCCCACTGGCCGACGTCATCCTCGGCCGCGATGGCGAGAACGTACCGGAGGAATTCGTCCCCTGGCTGGAAGAAACCAAGTACTACCGGGTGGTCACGTACCTTTACTTCCCCATCATGCTGGCCAGCCTCATTGCCTGCTGCTACCTGTGGACCAGCTCGGAGCTGTCGATGATCGACCGCCTGGGCCTCGCCTGGTCGATGGGCATGAGCTCCGGCATCGGCATCGTAGCCGCCCACGAACTGGGCCACAAGAAGGGCAGCTTCGAGCGCTGGATGGGCAAGATCACCCTGGCCGTCCCCGCCTACGGGCACTTCTACATCGAGCACAACAAGGGCCACCACGTTAAGGTCGCCACCCCGGAGGACCCGGTGAGCTCCCGCATGGGCGAAAACGTCTACACCTACCTGGTTCGCTCCATCCCCCACCAGATCCCGCGCGCCTGGAATATCGAGAAGAAACGCCTGGCACGCAAGGGCAAGTCCCAATTCCACCTCAGTAATGAGGTGCTGAACGCTTGGCTGGTTACCGTGCTGGTCTGGGGCGGGCTGTTCATCGCCTTCGGCATCTACATTCTGCCGTGGATGCTCATCCAGGCCGTGCTGGGCATCGCCCTGCTGGAGTTCGTGAATTACCTGGAGCACTACGGCCTGTTGCGTCAGAAGCAGCCGGATGGCCGCTACGAGCGCTGTACCCCGGAGCATTCCTGGAACTCCGATAATCTGACCACCAATATTTTCCTCTACCAGCTGCAGCGCCACTCGGATCACCACGCGAACCCGACGCGCCGCTACCAGTCGCTGCGCTCGGATGTGAAGGCTCCGGAACTGCCGGCTGGCTATGCGACGATGATCGCCATGGCTTCGATTCCGCCGCTGTGGTTCAAGGTCATGGATAGTCGCCTAATGAAGCACTACAACTACGACGTCGCCAAGGCGAATGTCCTGCCTGGCAAGGAAGAAAAGATGGCTGCGAGGTGGCAGCGATGAGCACGACCACCCCAACCGGAACCACCATCAACCCGCCCAACCCAACCATCCACTATGTGCTTAGTGGCGTAGGGACGGCAATCGGCGCTTTCTTCCTCCTACTCGCGGTTTTGGGTTTGTTCGGCGCGCCCGCTTTGAGCAACGTCGTACCTTGGCCGCTGGTAATCAGCCTCTTCTTCCTTATCCCCGGGATCGCCGGCTTGTGGCGCGGCCCCGGCCAGCCCTCGACGTACGAAATCCCTCGTCCGAAGCAGCGCAAGTTCACCGACAAGAACCGCGCGGCCAACGCTGCTTCTAAATGACGCCCCTAGCCCCAACCCCAACCACTTCAGTCCAAGCGAAGGAGTCCCCCCATGTCCGTTTTCCAGTGCCCCGTCTGTGACTATCGATTCGATGAGGCCGTAGGCGATCCCGCCGAGGGCTTCGACCCCGGCACCCCGTGGTCCGAGGTGCCGGATGACTGGTTCTGCCCGGACTGTGGCGTCCGCGACAAAGTCGATTTCGAGCTGGTCGGCTAGTTCCAGCTAGTCGATGCTCACGCCGACCCAGATCGGCTCCGGCTCCAGAACTACTCCGAAGGCTTCGCGCACTCCGGCTCGCACGGCGCGCGCCAGCGCCACCACATCCGCGCTGGTCGCGGAACCGCGGTTGGTTAGGGCCAGGGTGTGCTTGGTGGACAGGGAGGCGCGATCATTCCCCGGCACGTGCCAGCCCTTCGCAAACCCGGCGCGTTCGATCAGCCACGCCGCCGAGAACTTGAACTGCGGCTCGCCTGCGCCCGCGTCAGCAGCCGCGCCGGCTCCAGTACCAGCACCGCCACCCTTTACCGGGTACAGGGGCATCGACTCCGCCTCGGCATCTCCGCACTTCTTCCGCACGGCGGCCACAACCGCGTCGCGCGCCTCCTCGCCAGTGACAATCGGATTCGTGAAGAAGGACCCTGCCGACCACGTATCGTGGTCCCCCGCATCCAGAACCATGCCCTTGCCCGCGCGCAGTTCCAGCACGGCCTGGCGCACGTCTGCAGCGGGCCGGCGGATCTCCCCGGCGGCAGCCTCGTCCGCATCCACGCCCAAGCGTCGCGCCAGCTCGCCGAAGCGCAGTGGCACGCTCAGCCCGTCGGTGGTTAGCTGGAACTCCACTGCCGTCACCACAGCCCGCGAAGTGAACTTCAGGTTCGAGTAGCGATACCCCAGGTCCAGGGCGGAAGGTTCCACCCACTCGAGCTCACCGCTCGTGCGGTCGTACAACTGCACGCGCCGCAGCACCTGCGCAACCTCCGCACCATACGCGCCAACGTTCTGCACAGGTGTGGCGCCCACGGAGCCAGGAATCCCGCTCAGACACTCCAACCCGCCGAGCCCGGCCTCCACCGTCGCGGCCACCAGCTGATCCCATTCAACTCCCGCGAAGGCCCGCACCAGTCCGGTCTCGCAATCAAGCAAAACGTCCCCGTCGCCCGCGCTCAACAGCACCACGACCAGCTGGGATACCTCATGCCCCTCGCCCACCACGAGGTTCGATCCACCGCCGACGACAAGCAGCGGCTGTGTGTGGGCGTCCAAAAAAGAAACGACCTGGGCGACAGCCTCCGCTGAAGAGCACTCGACAACCCCGGCGGGTGCGGCGCCGATGCGCAGGGTGGTCATTTCGGCGAAGGAACGGCTGGTCACCCGTGTGCCGGGGATGGAAACCGGGTCGGCACCGGTGCCACTGAGGCGCTCCAGAAGATGGCGTGCGCGTTCTTCGGACGTGAAATGTGCGTTATTTGTCGAATCAGTCACATCACTAAAGGTAGTCTGTTGGCATGACTACTCACAGCGAGAACACTGCAACGATTAACTTCCCCATTGAAAAGGTCTACGAGGCACTGTCCTCCGCGAACTACTGGGCATACGAGGTCGAGAACATCGGCGACGAGCCTGGCGAGGTAAACTCCTTTACCCCTGAGCCGATCGAGGCCGTCCTCTTCGAGCTGCTGCCGAAGTCCGCTCTGCCGGAGGCTGTGCGCGGCATGGTTTCCCAGGATCTGAAGCTCAAGCGCGTCGTCGAGTTCGGCCCGCTGGCTGACGGCACCACCACCGGTAAGGTCAACGCAGAGGTCAAGGGCGCACCGGTTTCCTTCTCCGCAGATGTCACCCTGAACGGCTCCGGTGACTCCACCGAGCTGAAGGCCGACTGCGCCGTGGACGTGAAGATCCCGATGATGGGCGCCGTCCTGGAGCCGAAGGTTGCCGAGTGGGTGGAGGAGTTCTTGACCCGCGAGGCCGCCCTGATCCAGAAGTGGATCAGCGACAACGCTTAAAGCCCGGCATAGGCTCTGCCTGGACCTTTAACGAAAACCTACTCACTCACCTGAAAGGCTCGGTTAACCCGCGTGGCTGACCACGCCCACAATCTCAAGGCCCGTTCGTGGAATACGGACGGGCCTGTTGGCGTCCCTACCCGCGGAACGACTGGCTACAACCGTCTGCGCAAGTCCGACCGCTGGCTGGTGGCGCAGCCGCGGGTACAGGCCCAGCTGCGGGGTGCCGTGCTGCACGAGCACCGCAACCCCGTGGCCGTCGACGTCGGCTACGGGGCTTCCCATACCACTACCTGCGAGTGGGCTCGGTGGCTGCGGACTATTGCTCCCTCGGTGGAGGTCACCGGCCTGGAGATCGAGCCTTCCCGCGTGCTCCCCGACCGCGAGGGCGTGCACTTCGCCCTCGGCGGCTTCGAGTTAGCGGGATTGCAGGCGGACGTTGTGCGCGCCTTTAACGTGCTGCGCCAATACGACGTGGACCAGGTGCAGGCCGCGTGGGACACGATGCGTGCGAACCTGCGCCCCGGTGGCGTGATCATCGAGGGCACCTGCGACGAGGTCGGCCGCCGCTCCTGCTGGGTACTCCTGGATGAGGCCGGCCCGCAGTCCCTGACTCTCGCATGGGACCCGCAGGACATCGAAAAACCCTCCGACCTGGCCGAACGCCTGCCGAAGATCCTGATTCACCGCAACACCCCCGGCCACCTCATCTACGACGTCCTCACGGAGCTCGACCGCTGCTGGGAACGCGCCGCACCCCTGGCCGTCTTTGGGCCACGGGTACGGTGGCGCTCGGCGAAGCAGGAGTTCTTGGGTTCTTTTGGTGACGCCCGCTCTCCCGCGGCGCGGCTCAACCCGCGCCGCCGCTTGGCGGATAATTCAATTACCTTGCCATGGTCAATGGTCTACGAGCCTGTGCGTTAGCTATCTGTTCGCTGCCAACTCTTGTCTTAACTATGGGCTCAAAAGTGGGCTGGGGCTAAGATACGGGTTGGCACAGCCCCGACGATAAGGAACACTGATACGGGTGACTAACCCACAAAACCCTTCACAGAATCCGTCCTCCAATGCCGGCAACGGCAGCAATGGCGCCGTCGGCGCCGGCGCTAACACCGGTGGCAACGAGAACCAGACGGCTGTCTGGAACACCAGCGGCAACAGCAACCCGAACCAGTACGGCTCTGGGTACGGCGCCCCGCGGGGACAGCAGGGCCAGGCGGGCCAGCCGAACCAGCAGCTGCAGTTTGGCCAGCCGGGGCAGCAGGGCGCCTACGGCCAGGTGGGCGCGTACGGTCAGCCACCGCAGAATATGTACCAGCAGCAGCCAAAGAAGAGCAAGCTTTGGCTGAAGGTCCTTATCGGATTCTTGCTTGTCGTTGTTTTGCTGCTGCTCCTCGCCGAGTTTGGCCTCCGCTGGTTCATGAAGGACCAGATTCAGAGCGCGTTTAGGGAGCAACAGCAGGAATCCGGCGTGTCCGAACCCGTGGATCCGGATATTTCCCTGGGCGCTTCCCCAGTGCTGCTAGGAATTGTGCAGGGCAAGATCCCCCAGATGACGGTCGACATCCCCTCCACGCTGGACATCACCTACGAGGGGCAGGATAAGTCCAAGCCCCGGATCACCGGCGAGCCCGCGGTTCACCTGGAGCTGCGGGACATGAAGATGGATACCGACAACCCCGATAACGCCGTGGTGGGCGACCTGCGACTGCGGACGGTCATTACCAAGGAGATGCTGCTGGCTCAGGCCTCCGAAAGCGCCAGCGACGGCGGTGGGGATGAGGACAACCCGCTGGCTGGGTTCCTGCAGATCACTGACGTGCGTCCCAACCCGGACAAGCAGACCCTAAGCTTCGAACTCACTGGCGGTCTGGCGACCTTCGAGGTCAAGCCAGTCATCCAAGACGGGCAGATGAAGATGGAGATGGAAAACGTCTCCCTGCTGGGTATCGACCTTCCGGAATCCTTCACCAAGGAGATGGAGTCGCAGCTGGAGGACTCCATCCCCGCTGATGTCCAGGGCGGCATGGACTTCGAATCCATCAACGTCACCGACGAGGGGCTGGAAGTAAACATGCACGGCACGGACGTTAACTTCGCCGAGCTGGACACGGGCTCCGCCACCGGCGGCTCCAGTGGCGGCAGCGGCTCTGACGGTGGCAGCGGATCCGGTGGTTCCGGCGGCAGTGACTCGGGCAATCCCGAGGACGCGGACCTTACCCGCCCCTGGAAGGAGGACGGCCCGGTCGGTTCCTCCGACATGGCCGCCTAACAGCGCCCCCTAGGCTCCCCAAGATTCTTCTAGGCGCCCAGCACCTTCGCTGCAGCGGAAACCCCCAGGCGGGTAGCTCCCGCCTCAATCATCGCCAGGGCCGCATCCCAATCGCGTATACCACCCGAGGCCTTGATTCCCACCAGGCCCGCGGCGATGCGCTCTTCCTCCCCCATGCCGAACGGCGCCAGCTTCCCCAACTTGCGCAGCTCATCGGCCATGATGCTCACAGCCTCCACGCTCGCACCACCCGCCGGGTGGAAGCCCGTGGAGGTTTTTACGTAGTCCGCCCCCGCCTGCACGCACGCGCGCACGGCAGTGCGCAGCTGCTCCTCGTCCAGCAGTGCGGACTCCACGATCACCTTCAGCACCAGCGGGTGCGGCACGGCCTCCCGCACGGTGATCAGCTCCGCCAGAAGCGCATTCTGATCCTTCGCCAGGGCCGCCGCCACGTCGATCACCACATCAATCTCTTCGGCACCCAACTGCGCGGCATAACGCGCCTCGGTGGCCTTCACCAAGGAGGCGTGCTTGCCGCTAGGGAACCCGGCTACGGTGGCGACGCGCAGCGTGGCGTCAGCACCCGAAGATCCCGAAGACACCACAGACCCCAGGGGCAGCATAGAGGGCGACACGCACACCGCGCCGCACCCCAACTCCGTGGCCTCGCGCACCAGGGCCGCCACGTCGTCGCGCGATGCTTCGGGCTTCAGTAACGTGGCATCCAGAATGGCGGCGACAGCCTCGCGGGAGACCTTAGAACGATCGAACGCAGTCACCAGGAACCACCCGAATTATCCAGCACGTCGCGGATCGCGGGGCGCACGTCCTGCCAGTAAATGCCGACGATGACCGCCGCGATGATCCACAGCAGCTCGATTGCGATGAAGAAACTCAGGATAGACAGCGCCACCGCACCGCCCATCAGCATCAACCAGTTCTGCTTCTCGCGGTCGATAACCATAAAGGCATCGTCGCGGGTGCTAGCCAGCTGCGCCAGGCCGATGGCCGCGAGGATGAAGATAGCCACCGCCAGCGCCAAGTTAATGCCCGAGTATGCGTAGTACAACGCCGTTAGAACCATGTGCATGCCACTCAGCCTAACGCAAAGATCAGCTCAGTCAGGGAGTAAATCGCCAGGCCAGCCAACGCACCCACAATCGTGCCATTCACGCGGATGAACTGCAGGTCCTTGCCCACCATCAGCTCGATCTTGTCGGAAGCCTCCTGCGCGTCCCACCGCTCAACCGTCTCGCCGATGATGCCGGTGACCTCACCCGCATAGTTATCGGCAAGGTAGCTGGCCGCGCCAACGATGCGCCGTTCTAGTTCTTCGCGCAGCTCTGGCTCTTCCTGGATACGACGCCCATACGCCTCCACCCATTGCGCAATCTGCCGGCGCAGTAGGGAATCTGGGTCGCGGGACCAGGCGGTGAGTGTTGCGCGGGTGGATTCCCACAAGCGGCCGGGCATCGCGGTGACAGGCCCGGAGGTCATGACGTCATTCTTGAAGCCCTCCACCCGGGCGATCATCTTTTCATCGTGCTGGAGGTCCTGCGAAAGCTGGTAGATGAACGAGCGCAGCTGGCGGCGGGCATCGTGGTTGGGATCTCGGCGAACGTCGCCGGTGAATTCCACCAGCTCGCGGTACACGCGGGAGCCTACGAGTTCACGGACGAAGCGAGGTGCCCAAGACGGGGTGCGCTCATCGATGAGGCGGACAACGAAGTCTTCGGAGGTGCGGGCCTTGTCGTCCATCCAAATGACGATTGCGTCGACTGCGGGTTCAGTGCGGCCTTCCTCGATCAGTTGCTCCAGGCCGCGGCCCAGCGGCGGGCCCCAGGTGGGTTCGCTGAGCTTGTCGATGACCAGGGCGCGGAGGACTTGCTCTGCTTCCTGAGGGTTGATGCCGTTAACTGTGAGATCGATGATTTTTCCGGCCTCCTGCGAGACTCGGTTGGCGCCGCCGTCGTTGACAACCCAATCGCTGGCACGCTCCGGGATTCGCGCCTTGCGGAGCTTATCGCTGATGAGGGCGGCATTGAGGAAGTTCTCCCCCACGAACTCGCTGAGTGCGTGGCCGACCTGGTCTTTCTTCCGCTTGATGATGGCCGTGTGCGGGATGGGGATGTGCAGCGGATGGCGGAACAGGGCAGTGACGGCGAACCAGTCGGCGAGAGCACCGACCATGCCGGCTTCGCTGGCTGCGCGGACGTAGCCGATCCAGGCGCCGGGGTTGCCCTGGTATTCAAGCCAGCGCATGGCCACGTAGATGAGGGTCGCGATGACTAGCAGACCGGTGGCGATGGCCTTGTGTTTGCGCAGTTCCGCCCTGCGGGCGGCCTCGGTAGCCGGATCGGGACCCGGGACCTGGGACAGCGGTGAGTCCAAGTGTGGTGATGCCTGGGCGGCCTGTGGCGATGACGGCCTGGGGGTCTGGGGCGATGTTGGCTGGGCCGCTGGTTGCTGCTGATGCACAGGCTCGGGTCGGCCTGATGCAGTGGGGTTTTCGGAAGCAGTCATTGTTCAATTATGGCACCACTTGGGGCGTCAACATGGGTCCCGCTGGGCACCAGCGATCCCCGCATGTGTTGGCCGCCAGAGCAGGTATACGGCTGCGATGTCGCTAGATCGGGAATGTGTTAAAGACAACCCTTCTCATCTATCCAAAACGCCTGGTCAAAGCGTTGACTATTTTTGGCGGTTGGGAAGCTGGGCGTACACATTCCCGTTCTAACGACATTCCCCATTAGCCAATGCACAACCACATTGGGCGAAGCAAGACCGCGCCACCCAAACAGGCGACGCGGTCTGCGCAAATGGAGGTGTATACAAGCACCGGCAGGCGGTGCTTAGCAGTAGCTAGCCGACGCTAGATGATGCGGCCGGAACGTTTCTTGTAGTCGCGGTAGTTCTTGCGACCTGCGTGAATACACGCAGAGCCAACAACTACAGCAACAACGGACATTACAACGCCGATAATCAGGTACGTCATGCCGTTTTCCTGAGTCCCGGACATGTTGGTAGCCAGACCGAACACGATGGTACCCAGACCCGGCATCAGCAGCAGCCAAAAGCCCATGCCGATCCAAGTGAGGGAGCGCTGCAGCGAAGAGTGCGGCGCATCAAAGCTGGACGGCTGGTAGCCATCAACGTAGTAACGCTCCATGTGCAGGTTCTCACTGAGTGCCATGGTTCTCTCCTACTTTCTGATACTTGTCTTGGAGTTGATCTTAGTCATCCTTGCCGCGGAAAGCGGCACGGGTGCGTTCCTTTGTGATAGCTGACACAGCCGTCAGCGGGATACCCGCCGGGCAAACGTCAGCACACTCGCCGTACAGCGAGCAAGGACCGAAAGTACCCTCGATCTCATCAACCATCTTGCGGGCGCGCTTGCCGCGCTCCTCACGCCCCATCGGGGACAGCGTCAGGTGCACCAGCTTCGCGCCGGTGAACAGGTGAGCTGCACCGTTCGGGCAAGCTGCAACACAGGCGCCACAGCCGATGCAGGCTGCGTGGTCCAGTGCCTTCTCGGCGTCGGAGTGGTTCACCAGCAGGGAGTCGGCATCCGGGGCGGTGCCGGCCATTACGGACACGAAGCCACCCTTCTCCATCACGCGATCCAGTGCGGAACGGTCGACGACCATGTCCTTGATAACCGGGTACGCAGCGGAACGCAGCGGCTCCAGCTTGATGGTGTCGCCATCGTTGAAGGAAACCAGGCGCTGCTGGCAGGCCGGCTTGTTCTGGTCCGGGCCGTGGGGGCGGTCGTTGACCATCAGGCCACAGGTACCACAGATACCCTCACGGCAGTCCGAGGCGAAGGCAAAGGGCTCCTTGCCGTCCTCAACGTACTTGTTGTTTACGTGGTCGAGCAGCTCCAGGATGGACATCTGCTCTGCAGCGTCGTCAACGTCAACAGACTCGAAGTGGCCTTCGGCATTCGGGCCCGCCTGACGCCAGATTTCAAGATGCAGTTTCATTACTTGTAATTCCTTGTCATCAGCGGGATACGGTCGAAGTACAGGGGCTCGGAGTGGCGGATGAACTTGTTCTCGCCATTCGGCTCCCAGGCGGAGACGAAGCACCAGTTGTCATCGTCACGCTCTGCCTCGCCGTCTTCGGACAGGTGGTCATCGCGGTAGTGGGCACCACAGGACTCGTCGCGGTCCAGTGCGTCCACGCACATCAGCTCACCCAGATCCAGGTAGTCGGCAACGCGGGTTGCGTACTCCAGGGTCTGGTTCATTTCCTCGGTACCGCCCGGGATGTGGACGTTCGCCCAGAAGTCCTTGCGCAGGGCGCGGATCTTCTCGATGCCGTCCTTCATGTCCTTCACGTTGCGGGACACACCACAGGAGAAGTACAGGATCTCGCCCAGCTGGCGGTGGTAGTACTCCGGACCGTGCGGGTTGTCGCCCTTGATGGTGGTCAGACGTTCGATGCGGTCCTTAGCACGCTGCAGGGCTTCCTGAGCTGCCGGGGAATCGGCGGCCGGAATCTCCTCGCCCAGGTGCGGTGCCAGGTAGTTCGGGATGGTGAACGGCAGGGTGAACCAGCCCTCCACAGAGGAGGACAGCAGGGAGTTAGCACCCAGGCGGTTCGCGCCGTGGTACATCCAGGAGGACTCGCCAGAGCAGAACAGACCGTCGATGGACGTCATCTCGTTGAAGTCAGTCCACAGGCCACCCATGGTGTAGTGGCAGGTCGGGGCAATGCGCATCGGGGTCTCGTAAGCGGACTCGCCGATGGCCTCTTCGTACATCTGGATCAGGTTGGAGTAGCGCTCGCGGATCGTGTCCTTGCCCAGGCGCTGGATAGCGTCACCCAGATCCAGGTACACGGAGTTCTTCATCGGGCCCACACCGTAGCCAGCGTTAATCTGCTGAGCGTTGGCGCGGGAAGCGATGTCACGCGGAACCAGGTTGCCGAAGGCCGGGTAGCGGCGCTCCAGGAAGTAGTCGCGCTCGTCCTCCGGGATGTCGTTCGGCTTGCGGTCGTCGCCCTTCTTCTTCGGAGTCCAGATGCGGCCGTCGTTACGCAGCGACTCGGACATCAGGATCGTCTTGGACTGCCAGGTGGAGTTCACCGGCAGGCCCGTCGGGTGGAACTGCACAAAGGACGGGGACGCCATGTATGCACCCAGCTCGTAGGCGCGCATGATGGCCGAGGCGTTGGAGTTCTTGGCCAGCGTGGACATGTGGTACACGTTGCCGTAACCGCCGGTGGCCAGCACGGTTGCGTGGCCGGTGTGAGCCTTCAGCTCGCCGGTTAGCAGGTTGCGCATGATCACGCCCTCACAGCGGCCATTGTTAACGATCAGGTCAACCAGGTCGTTGTGGGTGAAGATCTCCACGTGGCCGGCACCGATCTGGCGGTACAGCGCAGAGGTGGTGGCCAGCTGCAGCTGCTGACCCGTTTGGCCACGGGTGTAGTAGGTGCGGGAGACCTGAACGCCACCGAAGGAACGGGTTGCCAGGGTGCCGCCGTACTCGCGGGAGAACGGCGCGCCGACAGCGTTCATGTGGTCGATAACCTTCGGGGACTCCATAGCCAGGCGCCAGCAGTCGTTCTCGCGGCAACGGTAGTCGCCGCCCTTGACCGTGTCCTTAGCGTGCAGGTAGGTGGAGTCGTTATCCAGCTTCTTACCGCGGGAGGAGTTCACACCACCCTGCGCAGCAATGGAGTGCGCGCGGCGCGGGGAGTCGTGGTAGGTGAACACCTTGACGTCGTATCCCAGCTCGCCGAGTGCGGCGGCTGCAGCGCCACCGGCCAGGCCGGTGCCGACGATGAGGATGCGGAACTTGTTGCGGTTCAGCGGAGACACCATTCCGAAGTGCTCCTTCGCATACTGCCACTGCTTGTCCTGGCCGACTACGTGGGGTGCGTTGTCCTTCAGAACCTTGCCGACGGTCACGCCCTCGACGACGGATTCCGGCGCAGTGAAAGCGGCGACGGCCTTGTCGTAGTCGAAGTCCGCGGTCTGATTGTGCGGGTGGTTAGTTACTTCGCTCATTTAACTCTCTTCTCCTTGTAACCAGACTCGCCGTTATTGCCCAGCCGGGACGAACGGGACCTGATCAACCAACCCAAACATCACAGCCAGCGGGATGGAGATGTTGCCGATCATTACGATCGCGGGCAGCAGGTAAGCGATCCACAGCATGACCTTGCGGGTGCGGTGGCCGGTGATGCCCAGGTCCGAGGTGGCAGTCCAGATGCCGTGGGACAGGTGCATGAAAAGGATCAGCATCGCCAGGATGTAGAAGATAGCTACAGCCGGGCGGTCGAAGGACGCAATCAGGTTCTGGTAGGCAGCGTGTGCGCCGTCAGTCGGCCCCTGGAAGTCCTCGGAAGCGACCGGCTTTACACCCATCGTCAGATCCAGGATGTGGAAGATGATGAACAGCAGCAGCACGATGCCGGTGACGATCATGCTGCGGGCGGTAAAGGTGTTCCAGCTGCTGACCATTCCCTTGCGGCGGTAACGACCGCGGGACTGGTGGGCACGGCTGGTCAGTGCAAATGCGCACCATACGTGCAGGATCAGGCATACCAGCAGCACGATACGAGCAACCCACAGGAAGGACTCGTGCGGCAGCAGCGGGTAGCCGAATTCACGCAGGAAGTCGGCGTAGGTGTTGAAGGATTCGGCCCCCATGTAAACCTTCAGGTTTCCAACCATGTGAACCAGGACGAATAGCGCAAAGATGATGCCCGTGATGGCCATCGTCAGCTTCATCGCCCACGAAGGGAAGCCTGGCTTCTCGCGCAGGCTCGAAGTTCTCAGTTTTCCGTGAGCGATTGCCTCACGGTCGTCATATTTAACAGTCATGGCACCTCCAGTGTCATAGACACTGTATGTGCTTTAGCCCCCCTCGGACTACTCGTGTACCTGCATATTCCCACTCTTACACCCCGTTATGGGGTATAGCATTTCCGCAATACAAACCTTGCAAAAATACCCATAACGGTACGACCGTACTGTTAGATTCCCCCTAAGAGGCTGTTACCGCGCGGCGTCACACTGGTCACACGGTTTTCGGGGGTCGCCCTGTTTCTTTCGTATTGACGCCACGCCCCAACCGCCGCACACCCAGCACCTACCTCACAGGGAATGTGGGGGTGGCGGCGCGCACTGGCGGTGGGCGTCAGAAAATATATATTTTTATAGGTTTACCCGGTGGTCCGGAGAGACAGGCGAAGAACTGCCGTCAGCAGCACCTGCAGCACCGGCACCGTTGGCCTCATCTGCTCCGTCGGCGCGGTGTTCACTGAGCAGCGTCGCACCCTTCACAACGACGGGCTCATGGCCGACGACGACCTCCTCGCCCATAACCCAGATCGGACCGACCTTGCGGTCGCCCTCCTCTAGCACCAGCTCGACCTCGCCGGGGCGAACCTCCACGCGCAGGCGCTCGCCGTACAGGGTGATGTGGTAGGTCAGGGACTCCCAGTCGTCCGGCAGGCGTGGGTCGATAGTGAACTGCCCATAGAAATCGCGGAACCCGCCGAAGCCATTGGTCAGCGCCGTCCACGCACCACCGCACGAGGCGATGTGCACGCCGTCGGAGGCGTTGTGGTGCAGGTCGCCCATGTCCACGAACAGACCGCGGTAGAAGAACTCCTCGGCCTTGTCCTTGTAGCCCAGCTCCGCGGCGATGATGGACTGCACGACGGCCGACAGGGTGGAATCTCCCGTGGTCAGGATGTCGTAGTAGTCGTAGTCCGCGCGCTTGACCTCGGTGGAGAAGCGCTGCCCCTGCAGGAACAGTGCCAGCACCACGTCAGCCTGCTTCAAAATCTGATAGCGGTAGATCGTCAGCGGGTGGTAGTGCAGCAGCAGCGGGCGCTTCGGGCCGACCTCCGGATCGTCCAGGTCCCAGATGCGGCGATGCAGGAACTGGTCGTCCTGGGGGTTTACCTTCAGCTCGTCGTTGTACGGGATGTACATGCACTCGGCAGCCTTGCGCCAGAGGTCCACCTCGGCCTGCGTAATGTGCTTCAGGTTCTGCAGGTTGCGGTATTCCTCCGGGCGCTCCTTTTCCGTCTGGCGTACGACTGCCGCCGCGACCTCCAGGTTGTACTGGGCCATCACGTTTGTGTACAGGTTGTTGTTCACCACGGTCGTGTACTCGTCCGGGCCAGTCACGGAGTGGATCTCGAACTTATCCTGCTTGCTGTTGAAGAAGCCGATGGACATCCAGAACCGTGCAGTCTCCACTAGAAGGCTGATGCCCTGCTGCAGCAGAAACTCCGTATCGCCGGTTGCGTAGACATACTTCATCAGCGCAAACGCGATGTCGGCATCGATGTGGTACTGCGCGGTTCCCGCCGCGTAGTAGGCCGAGGATTCCTGACCGTTGATGGTGCGCCACGGGAACAGGGCGCCGTCGTGCGACAACTCCAGCGCGCGCTGCTTGGCCGCGGGCAGCATGTCATAGCGGAAGCGCAGGGCGTTGCGCGCCAGGTTGGGGTTGGTGTAGCACAGGAACGGCATCACGTAGATCTCCGTATCCCAGAAATAGTGGCCGCCGTAGCCGGAGCCGGTCATGCCCTTTGCCGGCACACCGTTGGTCTCCGCGCGGGCGGAGGCCTGGATCAGCTGGAAGATATTCCAGCGCACCGCCTGCTGCAGCGCGGGCTGGCCGGCGATGCGCACGTCGGAGCGCTCCCAGAAGCGAGCCAGCCACTCGGCCTGGTTATCCATCAGGTTCTGAAAGCCCACCGACTTCGCACGGTTGATGGTGCGCGCGCAGCGGAACGCGAGCTCCTGCGGGGCCACGTGGCGGGAAGAGTGATACGCCGTGAACTTCTCCAGGCGCATCTTCATCCCCTTCTTACCGTTCAGGTGGTACGTCACGCGAGCAACGTCCTCTTCCACCTCCGTGGAGACCTCCACTCCGGTGTCCACGCCCGTGTCCGTCTCATCCGAGGGGTTGTCGATGTCGAGGATGTGGTCCATAGAAACCGTCACGGTCATGCCCGAGTGGTTGATCTGATAGCCCAACGTGGCGCGCTCCGGCTCCGCGCTGGACTGGTACTTCGGGATGAACACGCGATCCTGGAACTGCTCGCCCTTGCGCGGGTCGAAGCCCTCCTCGCCGGCCACGCGAGCGTTATTATCCGGGAACTCGCCCTGGCCATCCTCGCGGTTCAGCAACTGGGAAGAGACCACAACGGCGGCCGGCGCATCCAGCAGCTCGACCTCCAGGGATTGCAGTGCCAGGTGGCGTTCCTGAAAGCTCACCATGCGCTCGGAGGTCACGCGCACGTGCTTGCCGCCCGGAGTGCGCCAGACCAGGCTGCGGCGCAGCACGCCCTCGCGGAAGTCCAGGCTGCGGTTGTATTCCATGACCTCTGCATTGCCCAGGCGCAGCGGCTCGTCGTCGATGTACAGTCGCATGGCCTTCGCATCCGGCACCGAGACGATGCTCTGCCCCGTACGCGCCAGGCCGTAGGCGTCCTCCGCGTGCTCGATGTCCCAGGTCTCATGCACGCCATTGATAAATGTTCCGTGAGTCTTGGAATCGCGCCCCTCTTCCGGGTTGCCGCGCAGCCCCAGGTAGCCGTTGGACAGCGCGAAGAGGGTTTCGGAAACACCAAGGTCCATGGAGTTCGGACGGGTCTCGATCAGCGCCCATTCGTCAACCGGGTTGTTATTACGGTCCACAGACTCCAGCGGATCGACGGCGCTGTGTTTCCGGTCGGCGCGGAAGCCCTCCGCACGCAGATCGCCACCGTCGACCGGTCGCTTATAACCCGGCTCCGCTCCCTCTCGGCGAGTTGCTAGGAAGTCCTTCAGCCGCTGGTCTTCCGGGCTGCGCTTGGTCTGTCGTTGCGCGTTGATTCCCATAGTGTTTCCGGTTTCTCCGTCTAGTTCTGTCTAGTTCCGTCTACTTCTTTATAAGCCTGCGTAAGCCTATGTAAACCTGCGTAAGTCTTTGCAGTTCTGTGCCGGTTGTTCGTCTAAAGGCTCAGCGTGTAAAGGTTCTGCGTGTTAGCCCCCGGCCACGTACTCTAGCCCAGCAGGTCCGCCAGATCGTCGACCACGATGTCCGCGCCGCGTTCGTGCAGCGCCTCCGCGCCCGCCCCGCGATCCACGCCGATCACCAGCCCGAACTTGCCGGCCTTTCCACTGGCCACACCACTGGTGGCGTCCTCCACCACCACCGCGTTCTCTGCACTGGCGCCGAGCTGCTGTGCGCCATACAGGTACGTATCTGGTGCGGGCTTACCCGGCAGGTTCTTTTCGGACGCCACCACGCCATCCACAACAACCTCAAACCGATCGAGCAGCCCCGCCGCCTTAAGCACCGGGCGGGCGTTCTTCGAGGAGGAGACGATAGCGATTTGCGGAGCCTTCTCCCCCGCTGCGACGCGATCCTGGATGGCATCCAGCAGCCGCACGGAGCCCTCGTAGGCCTGCATGCCTTCCTCCACCAGCTTCAGGAAGTCCGCGTTCTTGCGAGCTCCCAGTCCGTGGATCGTGTCCTGATCCGCGTTATCGTCCGGGTTGCCCTCCGGAACCTCAATGTCACGGCTGGCCAGCAGGGCGGCCACGCCCTCGTCGCGGCGGCGGCCATCCAGGTAGTCAAAGTAATCCTGCTCGGTGTAGGGCTTGGCTCCCTTGGCCTCCAGGAACGCACTGAACATCCGTGCCCACGCCTGACGGTGGAGCTCTGCGGTCGGGGTGATCACACCGTCGAGGTCGAAAAGTACGGCGTCAAAATCAAAAAGAGATCGGGCGGGCGGGGTGCCAAAGGTGGTGACGGACAAAGTCGGGCTCCTTCCGGGACGCCTTGGTACATGTGCGTTCGTACGTGCGTGTTCGTGTGTCCACCAGTCTAACCAGGGGTCGGACAACTGTCCGTGTAAGGAAGTTGCAAGGAAGCTGCACGGAATTGGGCATAGGAAAACCGCCGAGTGAGGCGGGCTCACACCGGCGGTTAGATCCTTAACGCTTCAGGCAGCGTTAGCCTCGCGCGAGGCTTTAGGCGATGCCGTTTTTAGCCTTGAACTCCAAACGACGGGCGTGCAGGATCGGC
>ERZ1673753.661-NODE-661-length-40013-cov-5.721483_pt1 | contig 40013 bp, 40 predicted proteins | sample MGYA00580201_ERZ1673753 | MGnify/ENA primary metagenome ERZ1673753 (study PRJEB41218, sample SAMN15661747) | gut metagenome | host: Homo sapiens | place: Canada: London | collected 2015-08-20/2019-03-30 | study: EMG produced TPA metagenomics assembly of... | reverse complement strand
CATCATTTAAAATTAAATCTGTTATTTGATTTTCAATGTTATCTTGAATTAACCGTATAATTGGTCTTGCGCCATATTCTTTATCTTCAATAGCTGATTTTAATAAGACTTTAATCACAGTTTCGTCATATGATAAATCATAGTGTATATCTTTTAATTTATTAATGAATTTATTTAGTTCTAAATCAATAATCATTTCCAAATTATCATCAGTCAATGAATTGAAATAGATTATATCATCTAACCTATTAATAAATTCTGGTGGAAATCTTTTCTTTAATTCTTTTTGTATTATAGATTTCTTATTTGCTTCATCATTAGTTACAAAACCAATTCCTTTGCTTCGTTCACTTGCTTCTTTTGCTCCAACATTTGAAGTTAGAATAACAATAACATTTTTAAAATCTACTTGTTGACCAGAATTATCAGTTAAATGACCTTCATCAAACAATTGTAGAAATAAGTTAAATATTTCAGTATCAGCTTTTTCAATTTCATCAAGTAACAATACGCAATGTTTCTTATGTTTAATTATCTCTGTTAGTTGACCACCATTATCATAACCTATATACCCAGGAGCAGTACCAATAAGTTTGGCTACACTATTTTTTTCTGAATATTCTGACATATCAATTCTAACCAAATACTTTTCGTCACCAAATACTTCCTCTGCTAGTTTTTTAGCTAAAAGTGTTTTACCAGAACCTGTAGGGCCAAGAAAAAACAGGTTGCTTAATGTTCTTGTTTGATTACCAAGCCCTACTTTATTCCTTTTTATAACTTTACATACCTTTTCAATTGCCTCATCTTGTCCAACAATATGTTTTCTTAATATATCATCAATTTTAGATAATTTCTTCTTTTCATCTGTATCTAATTTTGTAATTGGTATACCTGTCGTTTCTGAAATAGCTTTGCAAATATCGTCATAATTAACCACTTTAGCAAATGAATTAACATTTTTTTTACTTTCTCTTTCAAAATTAGAGATTTTTAACTTCAATTTATTCTCTTTCATGGTTAAATTATCCATAACATCAAATTCTCCTAATTTTTGATGAATAATCTTTTCATGTTTGATAGTAATTAATTCTTTTCTAGCATCAATAATCTCTTGGGGTTCTTTCGCCATAACACTAACATTAGAGCCACATTCATCTAATACATCAATGGCTGAATCTGGCAAACTTCTTTCTGAGATGAATCTATCAGCTAACTCTACACATGCTTTTACTGCTTCATCTGTATATGTTACATTATGATATTCTTCATAATATTTTTTGTTATTCATCAAGATGTCTATTGTTTCTTTTATAGAAGTTGGATTAACAATAACTTTTTGAAATTTTCTAGCTAAACTACCATTACTTTCAACTGTATTTTTGTATTCTTTAAAACCTGTTGCACCAATAATTTGAATTTCACCATCTGAAAGAGCATTACTTAACATTGAAGAAATATTTGTATCATTCATTGAGCCTTTATCACTTAACACTGCATGTATGTCATCAATAAATAAAATATAGTCTTTATTGGTTTTTAATTCATCTAACAAACCTTTTACTCTTTCTTCAAACATACCTCTATAATGAGTTCCTGCAACCATAGCAGTAATATCCAACATTACTATCTTTTTATTAATTAAACGTTTAGGAACATCACTATTATGAATTAAATCAGCCAAGCCATAAATTAGTTGAGTTTTACCAGAACCAGATTTACCAACTAAAATCACATTATTTTTCTTTCTACGACCTAAAATTTTGACAATTTGATTAATTTCGTCAGTTCTTCCAATCAATTTGTCAATCTTACCTTCATCTGATAATTTATTCAAATTGATACAATATGTCTCAATATTTGATAATTTCGCTTTTTTTGGTTTTAATTGTAATAGGTTATTAGTCATTAGAGGCGAATCTTTTTTGATTGGTTGTTCCATTACTTCTTCAACACACATACTAAAAAACCTTTGATAATCCATACCAAATGACAAAAATATTTTCTGAATTGGGTTGGATGATGCTAAAACAGCTAATATCACATGTTTAGTCATTAATGTTTTATCATTCAATTTTTCCCTTTCAACATCTGCTTGTTCAAAATATTCTTTAAGTAAAGGACTGTATTTTATATCCCTATTAGGCTTTATTACTGTTAATGATTTGCTATGTAATACTTCAAAATAAAATTTTTTAATAGAATCTAAGTTCTCTGAAATAATACAATCATCTATAATACTATATGCAGAACATGATTTGTTCTCCAAAACAGCTAAGACAAAATATTCTGGAGTAAATTCAGTTGTTGGGTGGTCTTCGAGAAGTGTCTTAGACATATATGTGAGAACCTTTTTCAGTTCATTTGAATAATTTTTTTCTATTTCCATTATAGTTTATTTGTTTATCTTATATAAAAACTATATATTTGCGCATATAAATAAAGAGTTAATAATCGAATAAAGTTACATATATTATGTTAAAATTTAAATTTTATGACAAAGAAGCCAGAATAGAAAAATGTTGGTATGATAGTAGTAATATCCTCTATTCTGAATGTTTCGACTATGAAAATGACTATAAAGATTTGAATGTTGTGTTTAAAGAGGGTAGAACCTATCTTTATAAAAAAATTGATGTCAAAGATTATATGGCATTTAGGAATGCCACCTCACAAGGTGCAGCACTTTCTAAATTCATAACAAAAAAAGATAATGGACAACCAATTTATGAATGTTTAAGATTAAGTGATAAAAATTTAGGGGAGCTGGAAGAAGAAAGACGAAATCTTCTCAAAGAAAGTAATGTGAAAGTTCCTAATACTAAGGAAGTATTAACATTTGAAATAGATTCTAATTCAAATTCATTAACAATATATAATGAAAATAATGAAGAAGTTTATAAAACAGAAGAAGAAAGTGTTGGCAGACCAGAATCCAAAATGATTTTTGATATACTAGACTTATTGGAAGTAAACTATAATAAAAGATATATTTAAACATGAAGACTATTATTTATAAAGCTGAAAATGGGGAGTTACTTTATGATTCTGAAACAGAATATTATTATTGGAAAGATGATAATAACAAACAAACATTATTAACTGATTTTCCAAAAGTAGGTATATATGTCTTACCAGATAAATCTGTAATCAATGCTAAATCCCCTAATAGTATTGAATATGTGAGAAAACATATATATCCTATAAAAAATGTTGATTCAAATTTGGGAAAAAGTTCATTTGAAGAAATAATTGAAATGAAGGATTGTGAATATGATAATATTTGTGTTTCATTATATAAACAACCATTTTTGATAGCTAAAAAAATGAATTATGATGGCACTATTAAAGATAAGGTCAAAAATGCTTATATATTGACTATACCATGTAGTAATGGAGCAGAATTAGTTTCGTATTTGTATGAATTTGTTGATGGTAATTATGGCATTAATAGTGGGATGTTATTACTACCAATAAATAAAGATGATGTGGAATTTAGATTAATAAGAATAAAAAGAAAATAATAATTAATGATAGAAATGCCTTATTTATACCATCGTAACGTTGATGGTAGTATTCAACAATGGAGAATAATTGTTGATGGCGATAAATACAAAATGGAATTTGGAAGAGTTAATGGCAAATTGGTTGAAACCAAGTGGACATTAGCTTTGTCAAAAAATTTTGGTAAGAAAAATGAAACTTCTGGAGAAGAACAAGCATTGAAAGAAGCTAATGCAATGTATCAACTGAAAATTAAAAGTGATGGGTATGTTGAAAATATTGAGGATGTAGACAAAAAACGTTTTCAAGAACCTATGTTAGCAGAGGATAGCAAAAAAAGAAATAGATTAGATTCTTTATCATTTGAGGAAGGGATTTATTGCCAACCAAAATTAGATGGTGTTAGATGTAATATTAATAATGAATATGCATTAAGTAGAAGAGGTAATCCATTTTACACAATAGGTCATATTATAGAGTCTTTGAAAGAAGTGACATCAAAATATCCTAATATTACATGGGATGGAGAGTTATATTGTGATAAATTAAATAATGATTTTAATACTATCATTTCTTTAGTTAGAAAACAAAAACCCACCGAAGAAGATTTAAAAGCCTGTAAAGAATCTATTGAATATCATGTTTATGATATGTTTGATGGAACAGATAAACTTTTTTCAGAAAGAAATAAAATAATAAATGAAATACTAAAGGATATTCCTTTTGTTAAAATAGTTCCAACATATAAAGTTGATAGTAAAGATGATTTAGATGAGTTATATGAGAGATTCATTATGGATGGTTATGAAGGTCAAATAATTAGAAAAAATGCTTTGTATGAACATAAAAGAACAACAAATTTATTAAAGCGCAAAACGTTTGATGATGATGAATTTGAAATTATAGATATTTGTGCTGGTGTTGGAAATAAATCTAATATGGCAGGATATGCAATTATGAAAGATAATAAAAGTAACCAAACATTTAAATCTAATGTCAAAGGTAGTTGGGATTTTTGTAAAGATTTATTGATAAATAAAGATAAATATATAGGGCAAATGGCTACCATTCAATTCTTTAGGTTAACTCCAGAGAGTGTTGATAAAGATGGAAATAAAATTGGTAGACTTCCTCGTTTCCCATATATTATCGCAATCCGTAATTATGAATAAGTTATGAAATTAAATGAAGCATTAAGAATTTTAAAAGATGCCATCACATATAATGAAGATGGTTCAGTTATTAATGGCAAGAGTTGGATATTATCTAGTGAAGGTAAAGAAGCTATTGAAACTGTATTACACAATTTAACCAAGTTAAATGATGATAAGGAAGAATATGACTTTCAAGGATGGCTTATTGAGAAGAAAACAATGAAAGATATATTGAATATCTTTAACCCTATTCATGATAAAGAAAAAGGAATTTATATAATAAATGATGACAATAATTTATTAAATGTAATCCCAACTGTATTACAAGATGATGGTATGGGTTATGGTGCTAATAATGGTAGTTTAACTGGAATTGAATGTGATGATGATAATGTTAAACTATGGTTTTAAAAAATAAAATTTATGTCTACTAGAAGTAATATTTCAATAAAAATTAAAGATGAGGATTTGGGGAGACAAATTACTCATTTAAGTGATAATACTGTTGTTACACTTGGTAAATATATGACAATATATTGTCATAGTGATGGATATGTTGATGGTGTTGGAAAAGCATTATATGATGAATATAATTCATATGAGAAAGTACTAAATTTGATTTTGGAGGGAGATTGTTCGTCAATAGGAGTTCCATATTATAAATGGGAAAAATATAGTGATAACAAGCCAAAAGGTTCAATGGAGAGACCAAAAATAAATGAAGAATATCTGTATGTATTTGAAGATGGTGAATGGTATGTTTCATCTGAAAAACATCCAGATTTTAATGGAGAATTAATAATTTTTTTAAATAAAGAGAATAAAAATGAGTAAAAAAACTGTAATAATTTCAGCATTCCCTGGTATGGGAAAAAGTGTTGCATATATGCAATTAAAAGACAAAATTAAAATATTAGATTCTGATAGTTCAAAATTTGATAAAACTGATTTCCCCAAAAATTATATTGAACACATAAAAGAAAATATGGGAGAAGCTGACATTATTTTTGTATCTTCTCATGAATCTGTAAGAGAAGCCATGATTGAAAACGGAATTAGATTCATATGTTATTATCCATCAAAAGATAGAAAAAAAGAATTTTTAAAAAACTATAAAGATAGAGGTAATAATGAAAAATTTATCAAATTTTTAACAGATAATTTTGATAAATTTATTGATGAGATTGATAATGATAAACGTTTTGATAAAATCAAACTATCTGGAAATGGTTGTTTTATTATGGATGATTTTCATTTTAATGAAGTACTAAAGGCAATTAAATAAATTAATATGAGTGTAGTAGATAAACAATATTTAGAGTTATTACAAGATATATTAGATAATGGTACATGGAAAGATACCAGAAGTGGTAAAGTAAAATCTGTTTTTGGTAGAATGATGAAATTTTCTTTGAGAGAGGGTTTACCAATATTAACAACTAAAAAAGTTTTTACTAAAGGTATTATATATGAATTGTTATGGTTTTTAAAAGGAGATACTAATATCAAATATCTTATTGATAATAATGTTAATATATGGACAGATGACGCATATAGATATTATTTACAATTAATTAATTTTCATAATGAAATATGTGAACCATATGGCACTAAATTGCCAGTTTATATGCCTTTAAGTAAGGAAGAATTTATAACATCAGTGAAAAATGAAGATAAATTCATAGTATTAAAGAAAGTTAATTCATTATTAACATGTATAGAATATAAATTTGGAGATTTGGGTGATGTCTATGGTAAATCATGGAGAAATTTTGGCACTAAAGGGGTAGACCAAATACAAAACATTATTGATACTCTTATTAATAATCCAGATGATAGAAGAATGTTATGTATTGCATATAATCCAGATGTTGCAGATGATGTCGCACTTCCACCATGTCATGTAATGTTCCAATTTTATACTAGAGAATTAAGTATAAAAGAACGATGGGAACTTTATCATAAAAAATTCAAAGATGAACCAATTAATGAGCATTTTACTCGTCCACATCTTGAATATTATGGAGAAGCAAATTTGTTTACATATAATGGTGAATATGACCATCTTCTTGATGAAGAAAATATACCAACAAGAGAGTTAAGTTGTATGTGGACTCAAAGAAGTGTTGATGAATTCTTAGGTTGGAGTTTTAATTTAGTTTCTTATTCATTGTTAACATATATGATTGCTCAATGTGTTAATATGGAAGTAGGTGATATTATTTGTTCTCTTGGGGATTGCCATATATATGAAAACCATATTAGTGCTGTTGAAGAACAATTATTAAGAGACCCAAATAAATATAACTTACCAAAACTATTATTAAATCCAGAAGTTAAAAATATTAATGATTTTACTTTTGATGATATTAAAATAGAAGGTTATGAAAGTTATCCTACAATCAAAGCTCCATTAAGCGTAGGATAAAAAAATAAACTATTTAGGTATGCTTTTTAATAGTACATAATATTTATTATTAAATAACATACCTAAATTTATTTATTGTTTATTATGATTGGATATATCTATAAAATAATCAATATGAAGAATGGGAAATTCTATATTGGTTCTACTAAAAATTTTGATAAAAGAAAAAAAAGGCATTTGAAAGATTTAAAGAACAACTTACATCATTGTATGCATCTTCAAAAATCATATAATAAGTATGGTGAAGATAATTTCACTTTTACATTCAAAATAGTAAAAATAAACAACGAAAAAGAACTTCGTTTAATTGAAGAACGTTATATAAATTTTTGCTGGAGTAGTGGAAAATTATATAATTTATCAAAGAAAGGATGTGGAGGTGATTTAATTTCATATCATCCCAATAATAATGAAATAAGAGCTAAACAAAGCACAGCCGCAAAAATTAAATGGGAATTATTAACGGATGAAGAAAAAAAAGAATATAGTATTAAAAATAAAGGGGTAAACAATCCAAACTATAACAATAAATGGACTGATGAACAAAAATTAAAAAGTTCAATTAGGCTAAAAGAATTTTATAAAACACATAATAATATCTTAAAAGGTAAAAAATTAGAAGATATTGTCAGTTATGAAAGAGCAAAACAAATAAAAGAAAAAATATCAGAAGTATCATCGAATAGAATTGGTGAAAAAAATGGTTTTTTTGGTAAACATCATTCAGAAGAAACTAAATCTATTTTATCTAAAAAACATATAGGTAATTTACCATCAAATGCAAAAAAAGTTTTTTATCAAGGTAAAGTTTATGAAAGTGCTAAGGCATGTTCTGATGAACTAAATATACCTCTTGTAACTGTTTGTTATAGATGTAGAAGGCATATTTATGGTTTTTCATATCTTGGAGAAAATAATGAAGATGATGAAGTAAAAACACTTGAAAGATGGGATTTGAATAAATGTGAGCAATTAGTAAAAGGTTGTAAAACTAAGAAAGAATATACAGAAAAATCACAAGGAGCAGTTGGGTGGTTAAAAACTAATGGATTATGGGATGAATTTGCCAAAAAATATTTTATTGAGTTAAGACATAGATGGTCATTAAACGAAATAAAAGAATTAGCATCAAAATATAATACTTATAGTGATTTCATAAAAAATGAAAAGAATGCAACATCTATTATGAATCGTAATAATTGGAGAAATGAAATAAAGAAAATATTTCAATAAAGAAGAAATTATAGATATTTATATTAAAATATAATAATATGGAAAATTTAGATATGTTAGAATATAACTTCAAAGAAGTTGAAGAATTTGTACCATTAACAGTTCAAGCAGATGTTAAATATCCACCAGTGAATGGTGATAATACAAAATATAATGAATTAAAGACATTCTTTACTGAACAAGGAACTGTTGAACCTAATATGGTAGAACCATGTGGATGTGCTGGTTGTGAAAAACCATAATTGGTATAAAAGTAAAAACGAAAAGAGCTATAGTATTATGGCTCTTTTTTTGTATGCAAGATATTTATTATCATAATAAATACAATGTTTCATGAGAAAAGTAATCTTAGAAAAAGAAAAGTTAAATATTTTAAAAGAATCTGTAGTTGATGATGCGACAAAAGTTAAGAAAGTTAGACAAGGTATAATTCCTTATGAGGATGACAACTATACTTTAGGATTTGATGCATCTGGTTATGGAGGTATTGGTGAAAATTTAGAACAAGAAGTCACTTCTGATGAAGTAGATTTATCCTCTTTTAAACTAAGAAATCAATTGAATCCCAAGTTTTGGGTTAATGGTAAATTAAATTCAAAGGTAAGACTAAGATTACTTGATATTGCTGATGACTTTTGGGATTCTTTAAATATAGGATGGGTAGAACCTAGTGACATTATTATGACTGGTTCATTGGCTAATTACAATTGGTCTAAACATTCTGATATAGATTTACATTTATTGGTTGATTTTTCTAAAGTTGATGATAAGATAGACTTAGTTAAAGAATTTTTTGATTCTAAAAAGATTATTTGGAATGATGAGCATGAAAATCTTAGAATTTATGGCTATCCTGTAGAATTATATGTTCAAGATGTAAATGAAGAACATAATGCATCTGGAATTTATTCATTAGATAGAAATAGTTGGATTGTAGAACCATCACAAGGTACAAATAAACCAATTCAACTTAACAAATATATTATTAAAGATAAAGCTGCATATTTAATGACATTAATTGATAAATTATGTGACGAATTTGCTGTTGAAACAGACCCTCATAAAATTGATATATTGAATAATAAAGTGAAAAAATTATTTGATAAAATTAAAAAAATGAGAAAAATTGGTTTGGAAGAAGATGGTGAAATGTCTGTTGGTAACATAGTATTTAAAACTTTAAGAAGATTTAAATATTTAGATAAATTATATGATTTAAAGAGTAAAACATATGATTTTATCAAATCAATTAAGTAATTGAATTAAAATTCATTATTATGCTTAAATATAACTATTTTTTAAAAAAGACACAATATTTATTAACAAATGCGAATAATTATAGAACATAATTCATTTGACAGAGTATTGAATGCAATAATATCTGAGGAGATTGGGGGAGAAATAAATAATTCTCCTTCCAATAAAACATTATATAGAGCTTATTATGATAAGATAGAAGCTACACAAGAGCAAATCAATAATATTGTCAGTAATGGTAAGAAAATGATGAATATCCATAATGGAAAAACTTATATGGTCTATTATGATTCTGCATTGTCAAATGCTAGTGGTAAATCAGTTGGTATTTGTCGTTTACTAAGAAATAATGAAACATATGGTTCGGTTTATGTAAGACCGATGTCATTGTTTAAACAAATATAAAAATAACTTAATAATATTAAAATAATATGAGTAAATTTGATGACCAAATTTCACGTATGAAACAAATGATGACATACGGTAAGGTTAATGAAGATAAAACTACACACTCAAACGTAGAATATCATGTTGAAGGTGCAGATGGTAATGTATATGGGATTATTAGAGAAGGAAGTAAATTCTATATCAAAATCGCATCTCCAAGAGACAGAGAACTAGTAGCCGAAGATTATGACTATATTGGTGGTTTCAGAAATAGAAAAACTAACGAATATATTGGATATAATGTAGCATTAAAACAATTAGAATTAAAGATGATGTCTTTAAATGAAGCATATTGTAAAAAAGGTGCTATTGTTGAATCATTAAATCCAGATAGAAAAGAAGATTTAGTAATTGAAGCTACAAATAAAATGCAAGAAGAAATTGCAAGACAAAGACAAATTATGTTTAATTCTGCTTCTATTTTAAATGAAGATGCTCCAATTTCTATGAAGAATACAGGTACTCCAGAAGCTCCAAAAACAGCTAAATTTAATCCTAAAATTGGCGAACCTTTTGAAGAAACTGCTACTGAATATAAAGATATGGATAAAGACATTGAATTGACTGAACTTAATCCAAAAGACCAAGGTGCACCATTTGAAGATGATGTTAAAGTAACTGACTCTGATATGCAGTCCACTAAAAATCCTAAAGGTGGAAAAGCTGAATATGAAGCTGCAAAATATGTGCCTAAAGGTTCTGTAGCTAATCAAAAACCAAAAGGTGGAAAAGTAGTAAAAGTTAATGAAGAACAAGTATTAGCTTGGAGCGATAATGAGAATTATATGGACACTAGTACTGAAACACATATAGGTGATAGCGCACCTTTTGACAAAACAGTAAAAGGTGGAGAATCTGTAAGTGATGATGATTCAGAAACAAAAGAAAAAGTAGAAGAAGGATGTAATGGTGATGTTGCAATGTTTATGCAAGGCGACAATCAAAATAGTCCTAAATCTGGTGTTGGTGAAATTGGTTGTAGTGAACCTTTTGATGAAAAAACAGATGATGGTGGTATTGAAGAAAGTATTGATACTTCTGATGTTGCTGGATTTGATGATGAAGAAGAAACTATGAATGAAGCAATCAATAATCCTAACAATATGATTATTCAGTTCAAAGAAAAATTGAAAAATATACTTCAAACTGGTACTAAAGATGATGCTATCAATGAATATGAAAGAATATTGGCTAGACTTGGCGATGTTAGCAGAAATTTAGAAGCAACTGGAAGAAAAGATTCAGAAGAATTTGCAAGAATTGATAAAATGAAAGAAATGTTATGGAATCATTTAGATAGATTATATGACATTCCAGATGAAGAGTTCAATTCAAATGATGGTATGGAAGATAATGGAGAACCTACAGTTAATTCTGATGACGATGCTTGGTATCATCAAAATGAAAGTACTAAAAAAGGAAAACCATTTAATAAAAAAGCTGATAAGAATCCAGATGATAAAAAAAATATCAAAGATGTGAAAGATGGTGATGATGTAACTTTATTGAAAGATAAGTTAGATGAAGATAAGTTAGATGTCTTTGGTAAAACTCCTGGTTATCGTAAAAAACCTATGACAATTCCAACTCATAAACACAAAGAAAAAGAAGGTTATAAAGATTGGAATGATGATAGTGTAGAAGGTGATGAACCATTTGGTACTAAAATTGGTAGTAGTGCACCGTTTGATAAAGAAGTTAAAGTTATCACTGATGCTATTATGGAATCACTTCAAGAAATGAAGATTAACAAGAAAAAAAAAAATTAACTGATTCACAGGAATCAAGCATTGTGGAGAGAAAAGTATTAAAGGTAAAAACAAATAATACTCCAGAAATGACCCCACAACCAATGCAACAAGATATTGCTCCTGCTCCTGTTCCACAACAAGAGCAGCCAGCAATTAATCAAGAACCTATGGGAAATGATGCAAATAATTTTCCACCAGAGAAAGAGAATTTTGATGCAGAAGTAAGTGCTGATGAAAACAGTGAACCAAAAAAATATATCCAACAATTAGCTGGTAAAATTAGCCAATCATTAAGAACATATAACGAAAACAATCCTCAACCAGATAGTGATTTAAACAAATATGTTGTGGGAATGGTTAATAAACAAGCAGTTGAATTTATGACAGATGAAGATAAACAAGAAGTTTTAAATGATATACAAAAAGACTCTGATTTGAATACTCAACAAGATGAAATGGGTGATAATAATATTCCACAAAGAAATGATAATATGCCCCAACAAAATGATGAGATACCAATGGAAAATAAAAAAATAACTCTAAAACTTACTGAAAATCAATATAAACATTTATTTGAAACACAAGAAAGTTTAGATGAAGTCATAAATGATTTAATTGGTGGAGAAGAACAAGACCAAAGAATGGAAAGGGATATTGACCAAATTAAAGTAGTTAATCATCAACATACTGAACCATTCATTGCTAAAAAATTCAAATAAAAATAACTTACTATATAATAACCTCTTAATTGCACGATTAAGAGGTTTTTTATTTAATTAATTATATTTATTGTTAAATATAATCGTATATGGAAAAGATTTTCAAAAAGAAAGATATGAAACTTAAAGAAATAAAGAAAATATACTTAACAAAAGAACAAGTTAATGAGGCTCTTGATGTCAATGTTGATGTACAAAATGGAAATGTTGGGGATGCTGTTAGAAAAACAAAACAAGATACTCAAAGAGAATTAGGTTCACAAGCATCAAAAGTAAATTATGTTATTCCTAGTGATGAATTGAATGAAGGAGATGTTGACAATAATGTCTTTCAATCATGTGTTACTGAATTTTGGAATAATTATAACTCAAATCCAGATGCTGAAAACATTTATACTAATGGTGAAGGATATTTTAATAAAAATGAAGTTATGTCAGCATTAAGTGAATATTATGAAGATAAAACTGGACAAGTTTTATTTGATAATCCAGAAGCTGAAAAAAATATGGCACAAGAATTTTTAAATAGCATTAGACAACAATATGGTGAATGTAGAACATATACAAAAAGACAAATAGAAGAGTCAAAAAGAAGAAAGTTACAAGAAAATATGATTACTATGTCTAAAAAAGATTTAAAAAAAGTATTAAATGAGTTAAAAAAATAACATAGAATGAAGAAAGTAATATTTGAACATATAATACCATCATTGATTTTAGAAGAACAGGAATTAAACAAACCAGTTCTTCCAAAATTTATTGTGAAAGCATTAAAAGATAACAAAACTTCTTTAGGGGCACATCCTGCTTTTCCACCAGATGATGATAAAACGTTCATTGAAAAAGTGGTTTTGAAAAGATTCGATGAAATTACTAATGATTTAAATCAACTTGATGATGAAGATAAAACAGAAGATTTTTTATCTAAAAAATTGAGTGAATTATTGTTACAATGTAAGAAATTAGAAGAACCAATTAAAGAAACTCTTGAAAAAATATGTTTTAACTTTGTAACTGAATTTTTTGGCGTACCTAATGATATTGTTATATTCTCATGCGAATTAGTAGATAAAGTAAAACCAATAGAACCATTAAGATTACTTCCAGAAGATACTGATGAAATGGAATTTGATGGTATTGAAGAGTTAGAAGGATTGAATGATGATGTATATAAAAGAAGATTAATTGATTCTTTGATACAAGGAGCATCTGTTTATTATAGCGATATTTATGATAAATTTGTTGGCGAAATTTTTAAATTAAATTCTAAATTGCCAGCACTATATCATGATATAATTACTATTAACAATTATTTAATATTTGTTAAAAAAGAAAAAATGGATGATAAACGAATGATGCAAGGAGGATGTGTAGATGTTATATTAGGAAATGAATCAACAAAAAGCGAAATTAAATCACAAGCATTAATTCTTCCAATATTACTTGCAGAGTCAATAAAAGGTTTTATGGAGTTATTTGCTTCTCATGGCTTACCAGATTCAAAAGAAAAAGCATTATTTGTATTGAAAAAGGCTGACTTCCTTTTGGCTGAACCTTGGGATACAAGATTAGGTGTAGTATTATGGAAATTGTTTATAGAATCTCTTGGAAATATAGATTCAACATTAATACCATCAATATTTTCATATATTAGTAGTCTTAATACTAAAGAATTTAATAGGTTATTTAAAGAAATATTTGCTAAAACTAAGAAAAGTAAAATTGAAATGGCGCAAATCAAAAATAAAGTAATTAAAGAGAAAGAAAAGAATGACTTTGAAACTGGTTTAATGAAAAAAAGAACAGATTCATCAATGATTGCCGATGAATTTATGACAATTGATGACCTAATATAGTATAGAAGAGCCTGTTATAACAGGCTTTTTTTATTGTTTTTAACAATGTTAGATATTTATTACTAAAAGTTATAAATTATGCTAACATATTCTGACATAACTCGTGAAATAATTAAATGTATGGCTGACCGTTCTCGTATCTATATGATAGAGAACTATTTGAGTACTTATGATTTAAGTAAAAGAAAGCAAGTACCATTTAAATTATTCCCACGACAAAAAGATTTTGTTAAAGCTCTTGCAACTTATTCAGAAAATATTACTACTAAACCACGTCAAGCAGGTATCACAACAACTGCGGCTGCATATATTAGTTGTGAGATTGCTTTAGCTGACAGGAAAAGTCCAGAAACTGTTCTTATTGTAGGTAACAAATTAGACTTATCACAACAATTATTAACAAAAATAAAACAATTCTTATTACAATTCCCTAGATGGTTTTGGGGGGATGAATATTATAGTCCAGATAAAAAAAGTGAAAAAAATAAAAGAGATATTTTTGAACTTAAGAATAAAAATGAATTATTATTATTTAATGGCTGTAGAGTAAAAGCAATTTCTTCTGGAGAAAGTGCTGCTCGTGGAGTTTCATCAGTATCTTGGTTGATTTTTGACGAAGCTGCCTTCATCGAAAATGGTAGAGAAGTATATGCACAAGCTATTGCAACTACAGCAACTGGTGGTCATACCATTATGATTTCTACACCACATGGTAAAGATTTATTATATTATGACACATATAATAAATCACGTATTGGACAAAATAATTTCCATGTTACTGAATTAAAATGGTTTCAAGACCCACGTTATAATAAAGAGTTAAAATGGTGGAAAAAAAATAAAGAAACTGGTGAGTATGATTGGATTATTGAGGAAACAATTGATGATGAAGGTAATATACCATATGATGAAGAAAGATGGGCTAAATTAGAAAGAGAAGGTTGGAAGCCAACATCTCTATGGTACAGAAATATGTGCGCAAAATTCAATCAAGATGAGCAAAAAATTGCACAAGAGTTGGATGTATCTTTCTTAGGTTCTTCTAATAACGTTGTTGACCCCGAATATATTGAAATGCAACAAACATTAAATGTTAGAGAACCAGACTCAAATTTAAAAGACCCATTCTTTGAAGAAACTTGGATTTGGAAAGCACCAATAGAAGGGCATAGATATTTAATGTCTATCGACTGTTCACGTGGTGATGCTGCCGATAGAACTGCTATTGAGATAATTGATATGGATGGTAGAGATGAAAATGGGCAACCAATTCTTGAACAAGTACTTGAATATCATGGTAAACAAACTGGTGATGTTATTGGAGAAGTTGCATATAACTATGGCACAATGTATGGAAATGCCTTTACAGTAGTAGACTGTATTGGTGGTACAGGTGATGCTTGTATATTAACATTAATGAATTTAGGATACAAAAATTTATATTATGATGATGCTTCATTAAAAACATACACAATTCAAAGAACATATTCCAAATTAGCTAAAACAGAGGAAGATAAATTACCAGGTTTCCATTCTGGTTCTGTACGTTTCCAAATGTTAACCAATTTTGCTAATTTAGTTAAAACTAACCAAATCAAGATTAGGTCAAAACGAGTTATTAGTGAATTGGAAACATGGGTTTATCAAGAAAAAACAGGAAGAATTGACCATATGGATGGATGCCATGATGATACATTAACTTGTTTGGCGATGGGATTGTTTGTAATGCAATTCTCACTATCAAAACTTGAAGTTACAAAAGCTAAAGATGCTGCCATACTTAAATCTTATATGATTGGTGGTGGTATTCCAGTGAATAAACCATTCAGAGAAAGTGTGTCTATTACACCAAAAAGTGGTTTACCATTTTATAATAGAAAAACGTTACCGCAAACCACCTCTAATGTTCATGGAACATGTTTATGGTTATTTGCAGGTAACATGAAATAATATTTACTTTTTATAAAAAAAGATTAAAATTTATAAAAAATAATGGCTGAAAATAGAGTTAAAACAATCTTTCAAAACTTAGATAAAGCAATATCTGGTGGATGGAGAAATGAACCAACAAAAAGAAGTAATTCATATAATATTCCAACATCAAATATTATTTATAAAACTGATAATAAGGAAGATTATGAAAGTAAAAAGCTAGAACTTAAGCAACAGAAACTTTTATCTAGCATGTGGAGAAAAGCTAATTTTGATTTGAATGCTGAAACACTTGCTGGATTGACAAATGTCAAATTAATGTATCGTGATGCAGATTTGATGGATGCTTTTCCAGAAATTGGAGCAGCATTAGATATTGTAGCAGAAGAATCATGTGTGAACAACGATAAGGGTCACATTATTAACATATACTCAAAATCAGAAAGAGTTAAAGCAATTTTGGAAGATTTATTCATTAATAGATTAGACATACATGTTAGTTTGCCTATGTGTTGTAGAAGTATGTGTAAATATGGTAACAATTTTATGTTATTGAATATTAATGAGAAAGAGGGTATTATGGGTTGGAGACAACTTCCAGTATATGAAATAGAAAGATATGAAGACGGATTAACGACTCCATATGCTATTGCTAATCCATATTCAAATGATTTAACTAAAAATAAAGTAGAAGATGTAAAATTTGTTTGGATAGGAAAAAGTGAATCCATCCCATTTAGAAATTGGCAAATTAGTCATTTTAGATTATTAACTGATTCTTTCTACCTACCATATGGTGTATCATATCTAAATAAAGCAAGAAGACATTGGAGAATGTTATCTTTAATGGAAGATATGATGTTAATTTATCGTTTGGAAAGAAGTATCGAAAGACGTGTATTCAAAATATTTGTAGGGTCAATTGATGATGCAGATGTGCCAGCATACGTAAATGAAATCGCCAATAATTTTAAACGTACTCCAATTGTAGACCCATTAACAGGTCAAATAGATTTACGTAAGAATATTTTAGGAGTAGACCAAGATATTTTTATTCCGACAAGAAATGAAAATGCACCAACTCCAATTGATACATTGGCAGCAGCTCAAAACTTAACAGCAATGGATGACATTAAATTTGTACAAAACAAAGTGTTAACTGCTTTAAGAATCCCTAAAACTTTCTTGAATTTTGAGGAAAATGCTGGAGATGGTAAAAATCTTGCTTTAATGGATATTAGATTTACTAGAACGATTAATCGTATACAACAAGCATTAATTATGGAATTGACTAAAATTGCTACAATTCATTTGTATTTATTAGGATTTACTGATGAATTAACCAATTTTACCATAACGATGAATAATCCATCGACACAAGCAGAAATCTTAGAAATTGATAATTTACAAAAGAAAATTACAGTTATTAAAGATGCTGTAAGTGACCCAGGTAATGGTATACCAATTATGTCATGGACTAGAGCATTAAAAGAAATCATGAAATGGAATGATAATGAAATTGCTCAAAACTTAGAAGAAATTCGTTTAGAAAAAGCGTTGGCTTCTGAGCTTGAAAAAACATCGCAAATCATCAAAAGAACAGGACAATTTGATAACATTGACCATATTTATGGAGAACCTAATGCAGAATATCAAGAAGATGCTGAACAAGGTAATAATGGAGATGGTGGTGATGGTAACTTCGGTGGCGGAGGAGGTAGCTTTGGTGGTGACTTAGACAATATTGATGATGCTGCTGGAGACACTGATGGAGAAGTATCTGGAGAAGAAGGAGAAATCCCATTAGATAATGCCACTAGCGAAGATAGTTTAGGAGGGAATGCTGAACCAGCCACCACAAATGAAGGTCTATTAAAACAAATCAATTCTATTGAGAAAAAATTGATTAAAGAAAAAAGAGAAAAACTTAGAGAATATAATGCCAAAGCCAAAGGTTATACTGATGATTATTTAGATAGACTAAGAAAAAACACTATTAAAGAAAATACCATTGAAAGAGTTCCTTTATTGAACAAAAGTTTCTTCCTTAATGAAGAAATGAATGATATAATGACAGAATTGGATATACATTTAATGGATGGGAAATAAAAATGACAAAACTATAGAGATAGGCAATCTAATTATAGATTGCTTATTTCTTTTTTGATAAGGTAATAAACTATTTATTAATAAAATAAAATTATGAACCAACATATTTCAAATTATTTTAACCTTATTGCACAGATGGCTCAATATATTAATGATGGCAATATGGCAATGGCTGATAAAATAAAAGAAGAAGCTGAAAGAGAATACAATTTATACAAAGAGGAAACTTATAATGAAGAAAATACTCCTGTAGATATGCTATATGGGGAAAATAAGAATTTTGGTGTTCTCAACGCAATATTTTTAGAATCAATGCCAGAATTATTTAAATCTAAAACTGGCAGAAAAGCAATTAAAGAATATGTAGATTTGATTAAAGAAGATGAAAATTTATCAAAACAATATATATTCTATAATGCAATTATTAATAACAACAATCCAGTAGATTCTAAAGAATTTGTTAAAGAATCAATTGATTTCATTAAAGATGTTAACAAAAAAACTTTAGTTGAATCAAATGATAAATTATTATCTTTAATTAAAAAATATAATATAAACGAAAATATTGATATTGATGAAGAAACTCTAAAATTATTTGAAGATTGTGAATATGTTATATTGAATAAGAAAAAATTGTCAAATCTTGGAAGTTACTTAAATCATGTAAATTCAATAAGTTTATATGTGGAAAATCATGCATCACAAGAAACTATAACTGAACAAAATAGCAATATTGAAGATATTGACAGATTGGTAAATGAATTTAACAACAAATATTCATCAATATTAAATGAAGCCGAAATTGGTCTTGTTAAAGATATTATGGATGCAAAAGCAAATAATAATTTAGAGAAGAAAGAAAATCTATTTAATTCATTTAGAAATGAATGTATTGATTTGGTGAATAAAATGTTAATTGATGAGAATGAGTCTTCTTTGAGAGAAAGATTAACATCTATAAAAGAACAATTAAATACAATTCAATTTAATGAAAATACTTTAGTTAAAGATATTGCTAACTTATTAGAGTTAAAAGAAGTTTTACTAAGTAATTAATGGCTTTGCCTATTGACTTTTTAACATTTTTTAATATTATATAAGTATAAGACTTGAACAATATGAAGAGATTAAATAAAGAGTTTAAAATTAATTGTAATAACAATATTAATATTAGCTTTGGCACAACAAACAGAAACAATCCTAGTGTAATTTATGTCAGTGGAAATTGTTGGATTAAACCAACAATAGATAAATTAGATTATTCAAAGGAGTTAAATGTTATAGAATCAAATTTAAAGAAAAATTTAAAACAATTCGTAACATCTAGTTCACAATTTGATACAAAATTTATTTGTTATTTTGACGCAAAATTAAGTGGAATAAAAAATGATAAAAAAAGTTTCATATCATTTGAATATTATTTAAAACAAAAAGATGATAATATAACATCTTGTAAAACTTTATCTCCAGTTATTGAAGAAAGTGCTAAATATATATCAAATAATATGTTAAATGATTTAGTGGAATTTGAATTTGATGTTTCAAAAACTAAAAAGAAATAATCAACATAATGAAAAGCAGCATAGTATGCTGCTTTTTTTGTTATTATAACCTATTTATATGTAAAATAATATATCATGTTGAAAACAGATTTAGTCGAAATAAAACGTGGTAATACTGGTACTGGTTTATTAATTGAACAAGATGGTTACATCTCAATGTTAGATGATAACAATAAACAAATTTATGAAGCAATTGAGCACGAAAATGGTGGATGGTCTGTTCCAAACCCATTTATAGTAAGTGCTGTTTTTCAAAAGTGTGACATAAAAAATGCTAATGGTAGAATTTATCCAGAACATGTATTAAAACCACAAGTTGAACTATACAAGAAAAAAATAGAAGAGAGACGTGCTTATGGAGAGTGTAATCATCCAGCAGATTCTACGATTGATTTAGGAAGAATTGCAATGAATATTGTAGAATTACATTGGGAAGGAAAAACTCTTGTAGGAAAATTAGAATTAATCTTATCGGAAGGGTTTAGGAAAAATGGTATCATTTCATGTTTTGGTGATACTTGCGCTAATTTGTTATTAAATGGTTTAAAGATTGGTGTGTCTTCTCGTGGAGTTGGTTCTGTTGAAACCCATATGGGAAAATATGTGGTTGGAAGCGATTTTGAATTAATTTGTTGGGACCTTGTTTCTGACCCTAGCACGCCAGGGGCTTGGATTTCAGATAAACCAGAAAAATTAATACCATATATTGAAAGCAAAGAGCCAGAGAAAGCCAAAACTATCATCGAAAAAATAGAAAAAACAGAAAAAATATTACAACTTTTAAGATAATTAAAAAATTTATACAAATTATGTGTAAAAAAAATCACTTTTTTATTAAAAAAAGTATTTTTCGAAATATGTAATATATTTATTATTAAATAAATTATTTAATTCATTAAACATGAAGAACGAAAAAAATATAAGAAGCAAATTTGTTAAAGAATCCTTATTAGATATGGAAGCTCTAACAAATACTGTACAAGAAAATACAACAGGGGCAGTGAAAAATATGCTTTCTGATAAACTTCGAGACGAATTAAATAAAATCGTTACAGAAGCTGTCGAAGATGATGACAAATCTGAAAACGATTTTGATATAGAAGAAGTGGATGATACTGAATCTGAAACTGATAGTTCAAGCGATGACGATACAGAAGGTACTGATGATATAGAAGTATCTGATGACACAGAAGAAGTAAGTGATGATGATACAGAAGAAATGTCTGTTGATTCTGATACTGAAAATGGTGATGAATGGTCTGAATTTGAAAAATATAAAGTTTCTGATGATGAGTATGACTTCTCAACTGCAAATGATGATGAAATCGTAAAAGTTTGGAAACTTTTAAAAGATGATGATGCTGTTTCTTTCAAACAAGAAGGAGATACTATCGAACTTAAAGATAACGAAACTGGTAGTGAGTACAAAATTGAACTTGGCAATGGTGGCGAAGGAATGGAAAGCTCTACAGAAGAATTCGGTGAATTTGGGGAAGATGATGATGAAATCTCTTTCGATGATGAAAGCAGTGAAATGTCTGCTGATTCTGACATGGAAGGTGATGATTTTTCAGTTGATAGTGAAACAGAAGAATCTTTTGAAGGTGAAGAAGACGATGATGACGATGTATTCGAAATTGCATTAAAAGAAGGTGATGAAATTAACGAATATGATTCACATGTTGGATATACTGACAATTACCAAGATAAGGATGTTATGACAACAGATGGTATGACTGAACCTGCAAAGGCTAGTGAAACTAATGATTGGAATGCTGGTACTCCAAAAGGTACTAAAAAACCTTGGGTTGGTAAAAAAGAAAAAGGAGCACCATTTACAGAAGAAGATGAAACTAATGAAGACGAAGATGTTGTAGAAGAAGGTGGAGCAAGAACTAGTGTTAAAATTAGACACAAAGTTAAATCTGCAAAATCTAATGGAAGCAACCCTCACATGTCTACAAGAAGACCAAATTCTGATGGTGGTGTACCACAAGACAAAGAAATTGCTGAAATGCGTCAAAGATTAGATGACATCATGAATGAAAATAGAGAACTTAAAAAAGCTCTTGTTAAATTCAGAAACAACTTACGTGAAGCAGCAGTTATCAATGTTAACTTAGGTCAAGTTATCAAATTAATGGAAAATCACGCAACAACTAAAGAAGAAAAACGTGACATCATTGCTAGATTTGGTAGCGAAGCTAAAACAATTGAAGAAAGTAAACGTCTTTATGACACAATATCACGTGAACTAGGTAAAAAAGCTATAAACGAAGCTAAAATCATTGATAAACCATTATCTACTGCTCCTAAAGCAATAAATGAAACTACAGTTTATCAATCTAAAGATTTACTTGATGCTTTGAGCTTAATACATCGTTTAGATAGAATATAATAAAAAGAAATATTAAAAAATCATAATAAATAATATGAGAGAATTTTTAACATCTGGGCAAGTTGGTAATATCGAACTTAATGCTCAAAAGAAAATAAGAAAAGAAATCCAAGAAAGATGGGACAGATTGGGTTTCGTTGAAGGTTTGGAAGGACATATCAAAGAAAATATTGCTACTTTGTATGAAAATGAAGCAAGACACTTGATTTATGAAGCAACTGCTTCTGATAACTCTGGTTCTTTCGAAACAGTAGTTTTCCCAATTATTCGTAGAGTATTCAGTAAGTTATTGGCTAATGATATTGTATCAGTACAAGCTATGAACTTACCAGTAGGTAAATTGTTCTTTATCTTACCTGTTACTTCTGAAAGAAAATGGGATATGCAAAATCCTGGTGAATTAACTGATGGTGACACTGGTAGTCATTATGGCTTAATGGGTTATGACAGAGTTGACCGTAACAAACAAGGTGCTGTTGTTCCTCGTTACTATTTGCCAGACGAAGTAGTAGACGGTATCCAAAACAAATGGGTAGACGTTAAAACTAACACTGAGTATGATACAATTGCTGCTGCCGAAGCTGTTGGTGTTCCTGCAACACAATTAAGAAAAGTTGGTCCAGAAGTTGTACAATACTTCCAAAAATCACTTTATGACTTGTTCTACAATGACTTCTTGTATGATAACTCAAAAGGTAAAATCACTATCAAAGTAGGTAATGCTGCTCCTGTAACTTTAACTGGTGCTGGTATGCAAGATTTCGTTGGTGATTTATCAACTTATCCTCAAAATGGTTTGGACGCATCAATCCGTAACATTATGATTAAAGTAACTGGTTTCTCTAGCTACAATGCTGGTAAATTAACTGGTCCTGATGGTAATGAAATGGATACAGAAGCATTCTTAGCTTCATTGAAAGTTATGACTTGTGATGCTATTCCATCTGACAGCGAAAACAAATTTACTTCTTTCGCTAAATATGAATCAATTCCATTTAGAGTTGTAACACAAAAATACTCAAAAGGTATTGTAGAATATGGTAATCCTTGTGATGCTAAAGGTGAAATGTTCATTGAACTTGACTTAGCTAAACCAACAAGATTACAAGCAGTAACTATGGATGGTTACATTGGTGTTCAACCAGAAGCATTGAGTGGCAAAACTGCTGCTGAATTATTCAAAGTAGCTTGGGCACAATATGATTCATTAGAATTAGAAACTGAAATCGGTGAAGTATCTTTCAAATTGGATTCTGTAACAGTATCTGTTGAAGAAAGAAAATTAAGAGCAACTTGGTCTCCAGAATTGGCACAAGACGTATCTGCATTCCATAATATTGACGCAGAAGCTGAATTGACTGCAATCTTGTCAGAACAAATCGCTGCTGAAATTGACCGTGAAATTTTACGTGACTTACGTAAAGCTGCTCCTTGGCAAGCTCGTTGGGATGTGAACGGTTGGAGAAGAATGGCTGCATTCTCAACTAACTACACACAAAAAGACTGGAATCAAGAATTGATGACAAAAATCAACCAAATTTCAGCTCAAATCCATAAATCAACATTACGTGGTGGTGCTAACTTTATTGTAGTATCTTCTGAAATCTCGGCTTTGTTCGACAACTTAGAATACTTCCACGTAACTGATGCATCTGCTGAATCTGACCAATACAATATGGGTATTGAAAGAATCGGTTCATTAAGTGGACGTTATCAAGTATATCGTGACCCATATGCACCACACTGGTCTATCATTATTGGTCACAAAGGTAAATCATTGTTAGATACTGGTTATATCTACGCTCCATACGTACCTATGCAGTTAACTCCAACAATGTACAATCCTTTCAACTTTGCACCTGTTAAGGGAATCATCACTCGATATGCGAAAAAATTAGTTAACAACCGTTACTATGGACATATCCGTGTAGATGGATTAACAACATGGAATATAAACGAACTTAGATAATAAGTAGTTTAATTATATACATATAAATGCCTAAATATCAACTATTTAGGCATTTTTTATTTTATTGAAATAACAATATTATTGGTCATTAACCTTTTGATGATTCAAAATTAAATGGATTTTTTATATGATAATATTTGGATAATTAATAATTAATTTGTATCTTTGTACAAAAAATAATTGATTATGAATGAAAAAGAAATTAATGAGTTAATTGATTTATATTTAAATCACAATAAAGGCATAGAATTTTTGTGCTCTAAATATCATATAGGAAAATTAAAGGTTAAAAAAATTTTATCTGACAATGGAATCCCTATAAAAAAGAAAGGTAATCAAATAATTAAAAGGCAATATATTGTTAATGATTATCATATAAAAAAGTTTATTAATCATGAAGGTAAACATTATATTGCCATATCAAAAATTGATGGCACTGAATTTAATGATTATGAAAATTCTGGTGGCTATTTAACTACTCATATAAAAGATAAATTGAACATTGAAATTCCAAGTTTATATGATAGAAGAATATATTATATGGAAACTGGAAATTATTGGTGGGAACAATGGTTTGATATTATTGAAGTTGATAATAAACCTACAAAAAAATGTCCATTTTGTGATTGGGAGACTAATGATATTGATAATAATAGTGGAGCATTTGAAAATCATCTTAAGAAAACACATAAAATCAGCAAAAAAGATTATATTAAGATTTTTCCAAAAGAAAAAAATTATTTTAAATTAGTGAATCCTACTCTTAATAAAGAAATGTGTGATGATGAAAATGATTATGTTGTATGTCAAGTGTGTGGTAAAAAATTAAATAAAATATGTAACAAACATCTTCAAAAACATAATATGACAAAATATGATTATATAAACAAATATGGCAACAAAAACTTGATGTCAGCAAATTTATATAATTTTATGTCGAACACTATGATTGAAACAAATAAAAATATGACACATTCTTTCTCTTCAAGACAAGAAAAAGAAATAACAGATTTTATTAAAAGTAATAAATTAGAATGTTCTAATAATAAAAGCATATTAGATGGAAAAGAATTAGATATATTTATACCATCTAAAAATATTGCTATTGAATTTAATGGAAATATGTGGCATTCAGAATACTTTGGTCATAAAGACAAAAATTATCATTTAAATAAATTAAACAAATGTATTGAAAAAGGAATAAAATTAATTCATATTTTTGAAGATGAATATGTTTTACATAAAGATATTGTATTAAATAAGTTATCTCATATAATTGGAGTACAAAAAGAATTACCTAAAATTGCTGGAAGAAAATGTAAAATTAATGAAATAAACATAAGTGATGCAAAATTATTTCTTGATAATTTTCATATACAAGGTTTTGCTGCGTCTACAATCTATTTAGGAGCTTATTATAATAATAAACTTATTGCTGTTATGACTTTTCTTAACGAAGGGAAAGGTAGATGGAATTTAACTAGATTTGCAAGTGATTATAATTACATTTGTCAAGGAGTTGGAGGAAAACTATTCAAATATTTTATAAGAAGTTATGACCCTAATGAAGTTAAATCATTTGCTGATAGAAGATGGACAATTAATGAAGAAAATAATGTCTATATCCAATTAGGTTTTAAATTTGACAAGTATCTTGCACCAGAATATAGATATTATAATCCAAAAGTTGATAGATATAAGAGATTTCATAAATTTGCATTTAGAAAACAAACTCTTCATAAGAGATTTAATTTACCATTAAGTATGTCTGAAACTGAAATGACAAAGGCATTAGGTTATGATAGAATTTGGGATTGCGGATTAATAAAATATATTTGGAAAAAATGAAATTACTTAAATATTTATTTACAAATAATATTTTGTTATGGGATTAATTATTACAGAATCTGAATTAAAAAAGGTTGTTAAAGAAGTAACAACTAAAATTGTGACAAAAAAACGTCTTATAAATACTATATATAAAGTTACTCATAAAATAACTGGACAATTATATACTGATGATTATTGGCAAGGTGTAAAAAATGTAGAAGAGGCAATTGCTAGTTTAGGTATTACCAATTATAATATTTATCCAGAAAATGGTGGCTATAGAAAAAGTCAAGATGGTTTATCACATTGGAAGGAATACAAAGTAGAAATTGAATATGGTGGAGTAACTGTGAATGGTACTTTAAATTGTCATGCAGCAGGAACTGTTGAAGACCCATTTAGTAGATATGATATGTCTCTTGTGCTTTGGTAAAAATATATTAAAATATGCATTAATTAATTGATTTGTTTTAGATATTTATTTATAAATAATAAATAACAGAATATGGAAAAACAAATCATTAAAACAATAAATCCATTTGATAATTATGGATTTGATTCTGATACTGAATTCATTCCTAATGGTATGCCTGTTGTTAGAGTATCACCAGAAGATAATATGATTACTATCTCAAATGGTACTATATCATCAACTATCAAATTGGATATTGAAAATGGTATCTTAAGTTTAATTGGTGTAGATGATAAAGTTATCAGTAGTGTTACTTTACCATTAGCTAGTGGCATCAAAGATGCTTATTTTGATGATGAAACTAATGAAGTTGTATTGATAATTGAATTAAGTGATGGAATTGAAAAAGAAGTTAAATTCTCAATTAACTTTTCAGAATATGCAACTAAAGAAGATATTAAAACAATTAATGATAATTTAGTAACATCTATCAATGCTATTAACAAAAATATGGCAGATGGTTTTAATACAATTAATGGTGGCATCAATAATGAAATTAGACCTGCAATTGAAGAAAATAAAAAAGCAATTGAAGGAAAAATTTCTTATGATATTTTTACTAAAGATGGTGAAGAATATAACACTATTATGTTGGATAACTATGCTAATTTGTTAGGTAAATCAACAGATGGTACGGCTTATAATTTAGCTATGGTATCTAAATGGGATGTTGCTGATTTCGGTTCGGCTCAACTTCCATTTAATATGAATGGTTCAAAAGAAAGACCTACATATAATGACACTAAAGAAGTTGCTTTATTAGAGGATATTGAATCTGAAACTAAACGTGTTGATGCTATGGTTAATGTTATTAATACTAACATTCAAACAGTTAATAACAATTTAGTTGATTCAATTAATACAATTAATGGTGGTATTAATAATGAAATAAGACCAGAAATTTCTTCTATTGACACAAAATTAACCGAAGAAGTAACAAGAGCCAAAGAAGCTGAAAGTGGAATTACAAGTGCATTAACAGCAGAAGCTGATAGAGCGATTGCGGCTGAAACAAAAATTGCTAATGATTTGGCAGCAGAAGTAACTGCTAGAGGAGAAGCTGACACACAATTACAGGCAGATTTAGCAACAGAAGCTACAACAGCTCGTGCTGCTGAAAAAGCTAATGCTGATGCAATTGTTGCTGAAAAGGAACGTGCAGAAGGTATTGAAGCTAAATTAAGAACTGATGTTGATTATTGTGGTCAAAGAATTAATGAAGACTTAGAAAACACATCTAAAGCTCTTGAATATAAAGTACAATGGGATGAATCTAAATCTAAAATTGTTTTACCTAGTGGTGGTCAATTAGTTGGTACAAAATATGGCGCAGATGGTAGTGACCCTGCTGATGGTGCTGTAATTGCACAATTAAATGAATGGGATGTAATGGATTTTGGTTCAACGAAATTCGCCTTAAATTTGAACGTTCCTAGTGGAATTAGACCAACTGTTCAAGAAGCAGGACAAAGTGGCGCAGACGCTAATAAAATAGCATATTTAAGCGATATAGAAGAGCTTAAGACTATCATTGCAACACTAACACAAAGAATTGAAGCATTAGAAAGTAAATAAACATTAAAAGAGAGTCAGATGACTCTCTTTTTTTTTATCTACCTCTTAATTCATGTTCTCTTTTCCTTCTTTCTCTATCCCTTCTCGCAGCCTCTCTTTTTTTCATTTCTTCTGGACTCATATAATTACTTGTTTGATTATATGATGAAGATGCGTTAGGGTTTTCAGCTTTGAACTTTGCAATATCTTCTTTAGATTTTCCTACCCCATTAAATTGAGACTGTCTGATATTTTCTAATGGTTCTGGTTTAAGTATAAACCATCTACCATCACCAAGACTAAATTCCCAAAAGCTATTTTGCATGTATCCACTTTTAGCAGCTACATCCATTGATGGAATGTCAGTAATAACTCTATATGTTACATTTTTATAATTTCTTGTTGCTCCACCATTTAATTGGTCTATTGCCAATCTTAAGGCTTTTTCACCTTCTTTACCATTACCAAAGAAACTTAATGTAGACATAACATTATCATTACCAAAGTTTTTTATCTTATACATTCTTAATTGGTTTGGTGATAATATTACAGCATCATCATTTGGGGTAAAATTACTTCCATTATCATCTACTGTTGATACTTGTCCAACAACATCATTATTTGAATGTCCCCCATTATCAACAGACAATGGGTTACGACCTAAATTAATAGCTCGATTGGTTTGACTATTATGTGGTGTAATTGTATCGTTATATCTGTATTCTTTTATTAACCTCTTTGCAACAGATTCAATTACTAATTCAAAACTTGCTCTATCTAATTCCATATATGTTTAGATTAAAAATCATTATTCTTTCAATAAATATTATGATTTTTAGCAAATATTATAGTAAAAGTCATTTATTCATGATTGCATATATGATACCTTTCCTAAAATCTACAGAATTGATTGTTTTTCTTGCTATATCATGACGAGCAGCAGTTCCAGAAACCATTTCTGTTGGTACTAGTTCAGATGATGGGTATTTGCCACCATTATTTACATAACAATCAATAAAACTATCTCTACTTCCATATACTGTTACCTTATCAAAATTAGTTGTTATAGTTGATATTTGGTCATCAAGGTTTTCTACCCACTCTTTATTATCATCTTTATCTTTTATGAATAAGACTTTCACTTGTGGAAATTCAGTAGAAATCATTTCTGCTCTAGCATCAAATGGTAATGGGTCAGTAACAGTTAATTCATTTGTCTTTTTAATACCTAGAAATACATATACTTTTTCATGCCTATCAATTACTGATTGGATAAGGTCATGATGTCCTACTGTTAATTCTGCTACTTGGAATCGCCCTACTATGACTCCTACATTAAAATTTTTAAATCTCAATTCATCTTTTGTGTTCATATTACTTAATATTTAATAATTCTTGTTGGTAAATTTTTCTCTTTAGCTATGTTAATCATATGATTTGTACCTTTACTTTTTCCATCCCAAAAAGCAATTAAAGCATCGGCATTTTCAGCCATCTGTACATTTCTCTTATATCCAGCACTCTTACCGAATTTATCCCAATCAGCAGGAAACTTATCAACCTTTAATTGAAATTCATCAGCGAATGCTTCTCCTAAACTATCAGCACCACTTGCGCATCCAGAAACAATATGTACATCGCATGTTTCCATCTTATTTGTTAATATTGCAACGCATTTATCTTTTAATAAATCATAATTACCAAAATGCCTTCCACCTGCAATTATCACTCTAAAAACATCTTTTTCCATTATAATAATATATTTTTTGTACAAAAATACAATAAAAAAACGAGAATCCAAAAATAGACTCTCGTTTTAACTATAAAATGGTAATTTTATGATTTGTTAATCAACCCATTTATCCAAAATTTTACTAATTAATGGATTTCTAACAATTTCATCTTTTGTAAACTCTATAACTCCAATTTCTGGTTCATCTTTAAATGTATCAATCACATATTTTAAACCACAATTATCTTTATTCTTTTTAATCTCCTTATTATCTACTTGTTCATAATCTCCATCTAAGATGTACTTAGAATTAGTCCCAATACGGCTTAAGAGCGTTTTTAAAGCACTTTTAGGTAGGTTTTGGGATTCTTCTATTAACACAATAGAATTATCAATTGTAAGACCTCTCATGAAGGAAACACACTTTATGACAAGCATACCACATTTTTGCAAGTTAGCTAATACTTCTTTACCATTATTTCCAGAAGTGTTTAAAATTTTTTCCATTGTATATAAATGAGCTTCTGCATGTGGTCTAATTTTATCTTCAATTGTCCCCTTTAAGAACCCAATTTCTAAATCTGACTGAACTGTTGGAACAACAATAATGATTTGCTTATAACCATTATCTGCTTTTAATAATTCCAGCGCAGTTGCTAATGCAATATATGATTTTCCAGTACCAGCAGAGCCAGCGCATAAAGTCACTTCTTTTTCTTTAATTAATTTATGAAATGCTTTTTGTTTTTCATTTTTGCATTTTAAATTTACTTTATAATTTAAGGCTTGGCTGCAATTGGCGTAAGTAGTGTTATCTACTCTATCTTCATAGCCGCTTGCCATTTTAGACTCTATCAAATCTAAAGTATCTGAATCTAAACCCTTTAAATTCTTTTTTCTTGCCATAATCAAGTTTTTTTCTTTGTTTATTTAAAAATAAAAAAGGCACAATTAGTTTCCTAATTATGCCCATTCTCATTCTATTTTATTTATTGTAAAGTATATTATCATTTCATTACCATTTTATATAAATAAATATATAATCATTTTACTTAATAAAGGTTTAACTAACTATATCTTTCAGTAATATCACTAACTACTGTAAATTTTAAAGGAGTATAGTTACTAATTTCATTACCACTTTTGATTTTAATATCAACATAATATGTTTGTGGTAATAATTCTTCAATATTAAGAATAAAAGAGTTTTTATCAAAATAACGATTAACCTTGTGATAAGGGATTACATCATATTGCCTTACTCCATCCATAATGTAAACTCTATATTCCATATCATCTACTATTTGTATTTCATTAGCAGTATATGGTACTCTAGCTTCTACAATTACTTCCCTAATTTGATTGTTTCTTTGTATTCTTTCATCGTATTTTATACCATATATGTTAGGTATATATTTTTTAGCTATACTTGAATTAGTTCCAAAATTAAAATACCTACTGTTTGATTTAGTAACAAAATCTAATTCTACATCATCAAATGTAACTCCGTTATATTTAATATTTCCCCATACATCATATAACATCGTTTTAGGCGTGTAATCTTTGGATGATAAATTAATATCAATATAGTATACACCTTTTGTCGCTTGTTTCACTTCAAAATCTATGTCATCAATTTTACATGTAGGCATTTCATCTAAATTTTCTAAAGAACCACCAATATTTGAATAAAAATACAATTTATTATTTTTATCTAAAAAGAATTTAGCTCTATCATCTTCAATACATTCATTATATGTTGTTTCTACATATGGTTCGAAGAATGTGTTAGTATAAGGAGTAAAGAAGCCAATATATTGTTGTGTCCCCTTTAATGTTTCTTCTAATTTGGGCGAAAATGCAATTCCAATACCATAATTATCTAAAGTTCCATCAATAAATTGGTTAACAATATCAGTAATATCTAAACATATATCTTCATTTCCAAAATCAAAATGTTGTCTACCAATTATAATTTTGCTACCAGATTCAGAAGAAAAGTTATCATATTCCTTAGATAATGTTTTTGTCGAATAAACACCATCTTCATCCCATGTATATCCATTTCTTGGTTGATACCAATTGCATCCATCAGTTGACACTGTTGAACTTTTTTCTGTAAACATATTTGCTCCATAATCAAAACCTCTTCCACCATCCCAATACTTTGGAATTAGGAAAAATATTAAATCAAATGATGTTGCTCTAACTTTATTTCCTGCACCAGTAGAACTTGGTAATGTGGCATTCATATTTGATAAGTCAATTGAGCCACAATTAGTCATTTTTAAAACATGCTTTAATTTTTTAATATCATTGTATGTTTTATCTTCTACTAATTTTTTAATTTTATTATGGTCAAAATATATTAATAAACGAGTTATTCCATCACCATATATAATTTCCCCCACAGGATTTATACCGACATTTAACTGGCTATTTTCTATTATAGAATTAGATTTACTTATATATGTTTTTGTTATCATTTTCTTTGATTTTTAGTATCAAATCATCAATATTATTAATGATTTTATTATATATTTCATTGTTTGATTTAATATCATTAATATTAGTATAATACAATATATTAATATTATTTTTTTTACATAAAAAGAATTTTTTAATATCTCTATTAACACATTCTTCAAATGTTTTTAATCCACCAAATCTATTTACTGATTTAAAGTGTTGCCCACCTTGACACTCAATAGCAATATTATAGTCTGGCAGATAGAAATCTAAATACATGTTTTTTTTATGCTTTAACCAATCAAACGTTTTTTGTTCTTCAAATAATATTTGATTATTTTGTAATACTTTTTTAACTTCTCTTTCCATATATGAGATTCCACATTTGGGACAAGAATTTCCACTTAAGTGCATTGATGGTGCTTGCCAAAATTCACCATGTTTGGGACAAATTATACATACTTTAATCTTATTATTTTTATATTCTACTTTTGAATAATCATATATGTCTCCATGTATCTCTTTTGCTTTTTCAACAAAAAAATCTTTCCCATTTCTTAATTTTAATGATACTTTCGTGTATCGTTCTTGTGGACAGCCTTGTCCACTTAAGTGAGCATGTGGCGTTTGCCAAAATTCTCCATGTTCTGGACATACAATACATACCTTTGTGTGAGTACCTTTATATTCTACTTTTGAATAATCATATTTATCACCATGTACTTTTCTTGCTTTCTCAATAAAATTATTTACATCCATATTTTTATTAGCACACATAGGACATCCATGTTTTCCTACATGAATTACAGGTTTTTGCCAAAATTCGCCATGTATTGGACAAATTATACATACTTTAGTAACAGCATTAATATAATCCACTTTAGTGTAATTATATCTATACCCATGTTTTTGAATTGACTTCCAAATAAATTTATATCTATCCATATATAATAACTTTTTATTTATAAATATCACGATAAACAGGATTTATACCAGTATTTATTTCTGAACCAGATATAATACCATTACTTTTAGTTATGTATGTTTTTGTTATCATTTTCTTTTTAATATAAATATTAATTTATTCTTATTGTATCTGATAATAAATCATTAAGATTATAGTTTAATAATCTTTTAACTAAATCATCTTGACATGGTGGAAGACCAGGGTACGGATGTACATGAGAAATGAATGCAGTTTTAAACATTGTTAAATATTCGACTAGATTATCCCCATAAGGTAATGGATGTGCTTCATCCATTATTTTAGTTAATGAATTTTCATTAATCAAATCATTTTTATCTGTTACATCAAATTTATTAAAATTAGTGCTATTATTACTTTTATTACCTATTAAATTAATTTTATCAGCAACCAAATTAATGACACTATTAAATGAGCCATCCCCATATTTCATATTTTCGGCATATTTCATTTGCATATATGCAGGGTCTACTCTATTGAATAAGACATTCCCAACAGTATTATATGAACCTGTTTTATCTGGCTGTCTTATTCCACATCTTAAATCAATTTCACCATCTTTAATAGTAATGTCTTCACTTTTTCTACCAATAATAGCAATATCATTGGTATCTGGAAACGCACCTTCTGATTCTGGAATTGTACTTATAGCAGTTTGTGGAGATGTAGCCCCACCTTGTAATAATGATAATGCTTGTCCCTTACCATTTTGAAAGGAATCTTTATTAAAAAATTGTGGTTGGGAAATTATAGGACCAATATAAAAACGATTTCCTTCTGCATTGTCTTGTGTTGCCAATATAACCAATACAGCTTCACCTTCTTTTGGAACTACTTGTACCATTTTTGGTATTAGAGGGAATGCAAATGGAATTTCATCTAAAGTTTTATTTTTATCTTCAAATAATCTAGCTTTAATTCTTAAACCATCTGCATCATCAACCACACTTTCTACATTACATATCCTTAGTATTATATTATCAGCCATTATTTCGTTCTTTTTAAGCGTTTATTGAGCACTTCTTCACATTTTATGTACAGTTTATCTAATTCATCCAAACGTTCTAATAAGCCATCAATTTTGACCTTAATCGCTTCATATTCATCTGTAAAGGATTTTTGTTTTAATTTAATTTCAGTATTAGATAATATGTCGAAATTTATTTTTTCCATATTTTATATATTTTTAACGTATTAATCCTGGGATATTTGTTGCATTAATATTTGTACCCATCACAGTAACAGGCCCTCCACCATTTGCACCAGTAGCAGTTATTGTAATTGCCCCAGGTGGAACAACGACTTCAATTTTTGCGTTTTGTTTTAACGCTTTTAATATTTCCTCAACTCTGACCACTTCCATTGCTTCTGCAACATTTCTTGACCCATCTGGCAATGCACCTGTAGGAGCACCTGCCTCACTCTGTCTTCTAATAATAGCAGCAGCAATCAAGGCTGCTGATAAGCCAGGTCTTTGCATTAAGCTACATAACATTATCAAAGCAGGTATTGGTGTCAAAGCAGGTCTACTTTTTTCAAAAAGAGCTGTAATTTTATCAGCTATACTTTGTATACTAATCATAATATTAACAGATTGATGTTTTTGGACTAGTTTCGACATCAATAATGTCAGCATAATTAACATTATCAATTTGGCTAGTCAAATTATTTGATTTCCAATTTAAAGCACAAGCCTTTAATAATTGTGTTAATAATTCTTTATATTCTTTAACTTGTTCCATGACTAATTTGTTAGTTAATAATTCAGCCAATGGTTTTAATTGGTCAAGAATAAAATTCAATAGTTCTTGCCAAACTAAATCTCTAATTTCTTTAACAATTCCAATAATAAATGTTAAAAATGCTTGAAGATATTCTTCTAATGATAAAGTTTGACCACCTTTACCCATCATCATATTATTAATTTCTATCAACATATAAATTTTTGGGCTTATAATTGATTGAACCAATACATTAGTTAATTCCTCTATTGCCTGTAATATAAAATTGGCTGATAAACCATATCTACTATCAGCTATTACTCCATCTGTAATGTTTACTTGTACATCTTGGAAAGTTTTCTTTATAATTGTCTTTTGTTCCTCTAATGTCGAACCAGAATTTATTTCATTTAATGATTTTAATAACATTTCTGGGTCTATTTGGGTAGCAGTATTTGTCTCACCTTTAAATTCATACAATCCAGCATGTTTTAATTCTGCCTTATGTAGTAAAGTATCATATTCATCATTAGAAAATGTGAAAAAGCAATCATTAATTTCTTCTTCGCCAGAGTTGATGATTTTTTTAACAATTTCTGCAACTCTTTCTTTAGCCAAAATTTGACTTTGCGTTAAACCAATAGAAAAACTTAATGCCCCTGTAATAGAGTCTATTACTTGTGCTGCCACTACTTTAGCATCAAACAACTGCATACTCATTACATAATCATAATTAAATTCATATATAGTCAATCCTGGGTAACATAATTGTACATCTCCAGCATTACTTCCATTAATTATAGATTGTAAATTAGCTTGTGTTCTTTCACCTTTAGGAGTATACATTCCTTTTGGGTTATAATTACCATTTTCATCACATAACACTTTTTGAATTGCTTTCTCTCCAGTTCCACCTAAATATATTTGTGGAGCAGCAGGAATTGTGAAATGTACAATATTACTTAAATTAGAGTTTAATGAACCATTACTCGCATGTTCAACAAAATCATACAAACCTACAGGTTTAGTCCCCTTTTCTGATACCTTAAACCAAGGCAATGATTCTCCATATCTTGATTGATGGATTACATACCATAGAAAAGCATTAAAATCTGCTGCTTGTGTGAAATTTCCGTTAACATATACTGGTCTTAATTGTTCCAAATTAGTCAGTTCATCACAACCAAAGTAAAAAGTACTATTAATTGGTTTTACTAATGGACATACTGATAATATATTGTTGAAATCAATTTGAGATATATCAAAATACATTCCACCTGTTGCCAAACCATTGGGAGCGACTCTAAATTCTTTTGGTATTCTAGGGTCTAGTGAACAAGACAAAGTTTGCTTAATGTTTGTTAATAATAATCCTTTTACACCATATTCTATTACTGGCAAAAATGAAGTTATAAAATCAGCCAACCAGTCCAATAATTTGTCATAGCAACCCATTGTCTTACATAAATCAAGCAAAAATCCACCTGCATTCACTGACGTACTTATTGATGGCAGTGAATCAAGGGTGGATAATATAGGATAACGCTCTAATATTGTTTGAGCAGCAGCTATTGTTCCAAATACATCTGATTTTATTTTTTTTATATCTGCCATAATTATCCTTTATTTAAAGTATATTTTTTAGGTTCTTCATCTTTAGTATAATACTCTGACATTGCTTCTCTAATCTTATCAAGATTAATTGCTCCAGTTTTTTCTATTTCGGTATCATTTAATGTTTTCTCAACATCTCCTCCATGTTTTATTACTTCTGTCATTAATTTTGCAATTTCAATTTTCCTACCAATAGCTTTATCCTTATCATTTAAATAATCATGCATGGCTTTGGCATATTTTACTTTACCATCAATGATTTCTTCACTAAGTCTTGTTGATTGAGACAATTTGTTCATTTCATTATGTGCTTCATTGTATTGATAACATGCTAAATCATATGTTTCTTGTAATAAATCTTCTACTTTTTCAACCGAATTTAGTTTAACTTTATATTTTTTACTTTTATTAGCCATATTTTTGTTTTTTTATAAATATTTAGTCTAATATTTTTTATCAATCAAGTAGTTCTTTTTTAATATTATAATATAACACCTTATATTTTTTCATTCCATCTCTTATTTCTTTTGTATTTAAGAGAGTAATTTCTTTTAAAAAGAACAATATTGAACTTTTATTAAATTTATTACTACCCATTCTAGCAAATAAATCTTCCCAATTGGTTAATAGTTCTAATAAAGCAAACCCTATTTTTTGTTCATTCTCGTTTAATGAATTAATCCTCTCTGGAGATAACATTTCTTGTATTTTTTCAACTGTATCACTAATTAATTCTCCCAAAAATGTAGTTTCTGGATTTGTATCATCATATGATAAATCTAGTCTATCTTCTAATGCACTAGGATTATCTTCATATGATTCATTTCTTTTTTGGTTTTTATTAAATTGATTGATTTTATAAATCAAATAATTTTTACATATTGTGCCACAATATGAATATGCTTTCTTACCCATTTCAGCATTAAAATTACTGATTTTTGTCATTAAAAATGATATGGTATCATCAAAAGTTTCTTGAAATTCTTCATCTGGTGGATAAAGATTATATCTTCTGATAATAGATTCAATCATTTTTGTAAATGCTGGTAATAGACTTTCATTAAAAATTCTATCTTTTTCTTTTTTAGTCTCAGCATTTATATAGTTAATAAATGCTTCTTCTTCTGGTTCATAAAAATATCCTTTTTTTTCTGTTTTAGGTTTTCTTCCTCTTCCCATTTTATCTGTTGCTAAATTTCATCAATGTAACAACATCAAATTTTCTACATTATATCAATGTACTTTCCTTAAAATATTTCAATTACAGAAATCTCACACATTTGATGTATATAAAGGGATACTTCACCAGTATCCCTTAATTACAATTGTTATTGTACATCAATTTTTCCTTCCCCTTCTGTGGGGTTATATGTTTTCTTTCTATCTTTTTTAAAGAAATATTCATTTTTGGCTGTTTTAATCCACCATTCTCCTTCTTCTGGACTAATTGTTGATTGATATTGATTCATTAGTGAATTTTCTCTTCCTATGAGATGAGTATAACCAATTTTTGGAATAACCATTATTTTTTTCTCATTATATGTCATACGTAACATAAATTCATACCAAAAACTAATTTTCATAGAGGATTTCAAACCACCCTTTTCGTTCCAATCATCAGTATTAAAAACTCCACCAGTTAAGTTGAAATTGAAATAATCTTCCAAACAATCCAAATCAATAAAACCAATTTCGTTTGAGAATGATGTAGCCCAAGCAGCTTCATTTGTGAATGATACAAATTTCCCTTCTGGATTCACTAATTCTGTTAATGGTAAGAATATACTCACTTCTGGGTTAAAATTAATATATTTTTCAACATTTTTAAACCATGTTGGTCTAAATGTGTCATCAAATTCTAAAATTGAAAACCATTTACTACTACAATTACTTACACCAAGATTAACTTGTGAACAGAAGTCACTATCTCCAGTATTTAATAATACTTCTATATTGTTTTTTAATTGCATATTAGAAACTAAACTGTTTACTTTTTCATATGCATCTTGTACTGTAACAATTAAAACATTACTATCTTCATCAATTGATGTTAAAGCATTTTTAATTATTTCATTATATTCATGAACTGGAATTATAATCGTTAAATCTTTCATTATTTATTTTCTTTTTCTACTTCGTTATTAGTTTCATCTTTGCTCTTAATTTGATTAGCAAGAGCTTCTAATTCAGCTTTTCTATTATTAATATATTCACCATATACATTAACAATCTGTTCTTTTTGAGCTTCCACACTATATTTGTTATCAATTTTTTTCATTGATTCAAATAAATCTTCTGGAACTTCATCTGAAATCCATGCTCTAACAACACTAGCAATAATTTTATGTACTTCTTGATAATTACTAAACCATACTCCAGCATCATTTAAATCAGTTTTATCATCATTCATCATCCATTCTGGAATGATTGAAGGTATCTTACCAATTACAATATTTCCAGATTTCATTGCTTCTAATGGCGCATAACCAAAATTAGTGTCATCATCAATCCAAACAGTAATTGCTGCTTCTCTCAAAGCATCAGCAAATGCTTCTTTTGGTAATCCTCTTAAATCTCTAAATGAAACCCATTTGAATGAAGGAAATTTCCAATAGAAAGGTTTTACAATTTTATTAACATCTGTTTGATTTTTTGAAACAATATTAATGAATAATTTTTTAGGCTCTACTCCTTCTCTAAAATAATTTTGAACAGCAGGGCTAACTATTTTAGTTTTAACATATGGAAATACATCTTTAATCATGTTAGCTTGAATTTCTGATGTACTAATAGCATCATAAATACCATAGTCACCCCATTGCACTCCAAGAGGAATAAATTCAGTAATGTAATTAAAATTTTGTAATAATGCAATACGTTTACAAGGTAAATCTTTAGTTTGGCTCATAATATTGGAGAAAATTTCTGGAATTATGAGTAAATCGCTTGGAGAAATCTCTACGCTTCCGCTATTAACATTAAAATGTGGTAATGAAGCATATTTTTCACCTAACCATTCTTCAACACCAACGAACTCTTCTTCTTGATGCAAAAGAGATACATTATATCCTTTTTCATATAATGCATATGCTGTATCATATACATATGCTAAACTGCCAGTAGGATTACCTTTACTATCAATAACAAAGAAGAAAATATTATTTTCTTTATTATCTATTTTTTTAATTTCTTCTTCTATTTTTTCAATAGCCTTTATATCTTTTTCAGTCATATATCTTTTTATTAATCTTCTTTTATTTCAATTAAAAAACCTTCATTTATCATTGTATTAAATACAATAATATTCAATACTGTTA